>ERZ791891.4-NODE-4-length-315194-cov-8.068113_pt1 | contig 315194 bp, 281 predicted proteins | sample MGYA00510155_ERZ791891 | MGnify/ENA primary metagenome ERZ791891 (study PRJEB30046, sample SAMN00792061) | human gut metagenome | study: EMG produced TPA metagenomics assembly of the A metagenome-wide association study of gut microbiota in type 2... | reverse complement strand
CGGCTTTGTCTGATTCCGGTAATTATATGGAGTTATTGTGTAAAGAAAAATCCTCTGTTAGCTGGTGAAATCTTATTGCTGTCTGGTCTTACGGATCTTGCTGATGGATATATCGCAAGAAGATTCCATAGGATTAGTAATTTAGGAAAAATACTTGATCCGGTGGCTGATAAGCTGACACAGGCAGCGATGTTAATCTGTCTGTTTACTCGTTTTCCGCATGTGCTTCTTTTAATCGTAATAATGGCAGGTAAGGAGCTGTATATGGTAGTCAGTGGATGTCTTGTGATACGAAAGACAGGAAAAGTACATGGTGCAGACTGGCATGGAAAGATAGTAACCTTTTTATTATATGGAACTGCAGCGGTGCATATTATATGGTTCCACATTACACCGATGGTATCAGATCTGTTGATTGGTTTGTGCGCTATAATGATGGTCATATCGGTCGCTCTGTATATTATCCAGAATACCAGGACTCTTAAGGGAGAGACTGTATAAGCAATTTTATATTACAATGACTAGAAAAATATTTAGGAGAAGATAGATATAAACAGTAAGTCAAACACACAAACTATGGAGTCTTTAGTCGGTTTAATAAAATTTTAGATAGAAAATAAATCATTCAATGTCATTTAGATAAGGTTTTTTATGACAAAAAGACAGATTGCATATCTGCCTCATAACGCAGTATAATGGTAACGAGATTTATGCAACCCGATACATGAAATCTCTATTTCTCTTTGGACGGAGGTGGATAGTATATTTTCGATTGTACCTGACAGGTGTCAGATACTTTTGTATGAGAAGCATGGTCTCTGTTTCGTTACCGCCGTGTTTGAGATATGCCCTGCATATGTTTACTGCGATGGTGTATTTGAGTTCACGGAAGCTTGTTTCCTCGCTCCAGCGCATCCAGTAAAGTTTATTGATTTCTTCCAGAGGAAATTCTTCTTCTGAAAGATTGGTGGCAATACAGATATAGGTTCCATTATCAAGGCGAATACGTACAATACGGAATTCAATATCGTAATACATGCAGTTTTCATCAAGAGAATCAAAATCGGTAGAAGGCTGAAGTATGGTATAGGTATAGATGAAATAAGCTCGTATAAATGCGAGTGCGGAAAGATAGGTTTGGAGAAATCCTTGATTTGGAACCATCCGAGGTGTGGAAGCAGATTGATGGAGAGTTGGAAAAGAAGATGCAGCGCAACGAGAAAGGATGATGCTTGTGGCAGGATCGTATAAATATTTCAGATATTATTTGCGGGATGTTCCGGAAAATGCATCGCTATAAAAATGCTGGAGGAAATGAATGGTCACACAAGAAATCAACTGATTACAGAATTTCTTATGCATTATCTGAAGACAGGAAGTGAGGATGACATGAAGGCGGCGGATATTATTGCAGATGAAGTGTTTGAGCATACATTAAAAAGAATTGACGAATTGGAACGTCAGGTAAGAATGCTTACAACTGGGCGTGAAAATATAGATGGGAACAAGATTTGGAAGAAGTTTCATTCCGAAGATATTTCCATCAATGAGTTAAATGAAGAGTAAGCAGGAAAATATGAATACTGCAGAAAATATGATCGAAATCTGTTTGGCGTTCTACCACTAAACAGATATATGGTTTGTCTTGATCCCTACATTTGGAGACAAACGTTTTGGCGATGAACGGAGGCTTGGGGATGAGTTACACTTTTTGTGAGAAGAAAGTTGGAGAGAAGCTCCACGAACTAAGAATGAGAAAAAAAGTTGAAGCAGCGGGAAGCAGCAGATGAGATGCACATTTCTCGCGAACACTATTCACGTATAGAAAATGGAACCAGAAGAATAAGCCTGGAAATGCTGTTTATTTTAATGAATTTCTATGGAGAGGATGCGAATACCATCTTATGTATAAAGGATGGAGAATACGTCGAATGAGACGTTTAGAAAGAATATGGAGTTTGAAAAATACATCCTGGACAATATTGAGATATAAGACAATTTATTCATTTTGTAAGGGTAATTATCAACTTTAGAATTTACAATTAGGCCACGTTATAGTATAGTATATGCTGAATGCGTGGCTTCTTTAGTTACGAAAGAAGCGCGGTATGTTCACACAACAGCTGAACAAAAAACAAAGGAGATAACATAAAATGAAACTAGGAATCGTCGGGCTTCCGAACGTCGGAAAGTCCACATTATTTAATTCTTTGACAAAGGCGGGCGCGGAAAGCGCGAACTATCCGTTCTGTACGATCGATCCGAACGTGGGTGTCGTACCGGTACCGGACAAGCGTCTTGACAAGCTGACCGAGATGTATCATTCAGCGAAGACAACACCGGCCGTGATTGAGTTCGTTGATATTGCAGGACTTGTAAAGGGTGCATCCAAGGGAGAAGGACTTGGAAACCAGTTCTTATCCAACATTCGTGAGACAGATGCGATTGTGCATGTTGTACGTTGCTTTGAAGATCCAAATGTCATTCATGTCGATGGTTCGGTTGATCCGATCCGTGATATTGAGACGATTAACTACGAGTTGATCTTCGCAGATATTGAGGTGCTTGACCGTCGAATTGCGAAGGGACAGCGTGGTGCAGCCAATAATAAGGAACTTGCAAAGGAAGTTGATCTGCAGAAGCGGATCAAGGAGCATCTGGAATCCGGTAAGCTTGCAATTTCCTTTGAGACAGACGATGAGGACGAAATCAAGTGGATCAAGGAATACAACCTGCTGACAGGAAAGCCGGTGATCTATGCGGCAAATGTATCCGAGGATGATCTGGCAGACGATGGAGCAAGCAATCCATATGTACAGAAGGTGCGCGAATATGCGAAGGAATTTGGCAGTGAAGTATTTGCTGTGTGTGCACAGATTGAGCAGGAGATCTCCGAGTTAGATGATGATGAGAAGCAGATGTTCTTAGAGGAGCTTGGCGTATCGGAGTCCGGTCTGGATAAGCTGATCAAGGCAAGTTATTCTCTGCTTGGACTCATCAGTTACCTGACAAGTGGTCCGGATGAGACACGTGCATGGACAATCACGAAGGGCACGAAGGCACCACAGGCAGCGGGTAAGATCCATACGGATTTTGAACGTGGATTCATCAAGGCGGAGGTTGTTGCTTACGATGATCTCATGGAGAGCGGCAACATGCTTGCAGCGAAGGAAAAAGGACTTGTACGACAGGAAGGAAAAGAATATGTCGTGCAGGATGGCGATGTGATCTTATTCAAGTTTAATGTATAGAAACATATCATTGTGAAAAACTTATCAATAGAGTCAATTGACGAAAATAAAAAGGAAAAACTATGTATGATATCAGATTCCCAAATCTTGGGATAGTATTAAAAAATATCAAAGACGGATTCACGATCTTTGGATTTGAAATCAAATTTTATGGTGTGATCATAGCACTTGGATTTGTGCTGGCGTTCCTTGTAATCAGCAAGGAAGCAAAAAGGACCGGGCAGAGCGAGGACACATATCTGGACTTCATGCTCTGGCTGATCATCCCGGCAATCTTAGGTGCGCGGCTCTACTATATTATATTCAGCTGGGATTCGTATTTCCAGAAGGGCAAGGGCTTCGGGAAGACGTTGTTCGATCTGATTGATATCCGGAGCGGCGGACTTGCCATCTACGGTGGCGTGATCGCGGGTGTGATTGTTGCAATCGTCTTTGCGAAGAAGCAGAAGATGAAGTTCTCTGTACTTGCCGACACGGTGACGATGGGACTTCTGATCGGACAGATCATGGGACGCTGGGGCAACTTCTTCAACCGGGAAGCGTTTGGCGATTATACGAATTCGCTTTTTGCGATGGCGATTCCGACCGACTATTATGTTGGCAAAGGAACCCTGACCGGTATGATTAACTCCGGTATCATCACTTCGGAGATGGCGAATCATATGCAGGTCTACGATGGCATGCAGTGGATCACGGTACATCCGACCTTCCTGTACGAATCGGTGTGGAATCTGATCCTTTTGATTGTTATTTTCATCTACCGGAAGCACAAGAAGTTTGATGGCGAGATCTTCCTCATGTATCTGTGGGGCTATGGTCTTGGACGTGTTTGGATCGAGGGACTTCGTTCAGATTCCCTGATGCTTCCGTTCTTCAACATGAAGGTATCCCAGATGATCGCAGCAATCTGTGTACTGGCTTGTTCCGTGCTGATTGTAAAAAAACGGATGGATACCGTAAAAAAACAGGCACCAGCAGGAAAAAAGGAACAATAAATCAATTAAAAATTGTAAGAAATGGACAAGGGAAATGCAAATTGGTATTGCATTTCCCTTTTTTTTGCGTTACAATGAAACCCAAGTGGAAGCTGAGTGGCAGTGAAATGGATGTCAAGTGGTGCTCGGTGGAGGTTGTTCCCACACAGGGAAGAACATTGCATGCAATACGAAAGGTGAAGCTATATGTCAATGGGTATGATAGGAGAATCGAATCATGGCCTCGATGCAAAAGGCAGATTGATTATTCCCATAAGATTCCGTCAGGAACTTGGGGATAAATTTGTGCTGTGCAATGGCATGGACCATAACATTGACGTATATCCGGAAGCAGAGTGGACAAAATTCGCAGAGAAGCTTGCTGCACTGCCAAAGAGTAATTTCCAGGCAAGACGTCTTCGTGATTTCTACGAAGGATCTGCGGTTGTCTGTGAGATGGATAGTCAGTATCGTATTGTAATTCCACAAAAATTACGTGAATATGCGGGCATTGATCGCGAGGTTGTCATGATTGGACATACGGATACCGTAGCAATCTGGGATAAGGCAGCCTGGGATAAGATCAACAGCCCAGAAGAGATTGACCTGAAAGAAATCGCCGAGATTGGTGAGTTGTTCAACATCTAAGGGAGGCTGCGATGGAATTTAAACACAAATCGGTACTTTTGGATGAGACAATTGACAGTCTGAATATAAAACCGGATGGAATCTATGTGGATGGAACCCTCGGTGGGGGTGGACATTCCTTAGAGATCTGCAAGCGGCTTTCGGACAAAGGTAGACTGATCGGAATCGATCAGGATCTGGATGCGATTGCAGCTGCGACCGAGCGGTTGAAGGATTACAAAGATCGTGTAACGATCGTGCATTCCAACTATCAGGATATCGATGCAGTATTAAAGAACTGTTCTGTGAGCGGTGTTGACGGAATCGTTCTGGATCTCGGTGTCTCCTCGTATCAGCTTGATAATGTGGAACGTGGGTTTACTTATCGTGAGGATACGCCGCTTGATATGCGGATGAATCAGGAAAGTACTATGACAGCGAAGGATATTGTAAATGAATATTCTGAAATGGAGCTGTACCATGTGATCCGCGATTATGGCGAGGACAGTTTCGCTAAGAATATTGCAAAGCATATCGTCAAGGCGAGACAGGAACAGGTGATAGAGACAACCGGACAGTTAAACGAGATCATCAAGGCGGCGATCCCGGCGAAAGTCCGGCAGGGACAGGGACACCCGTCCAAGAAAACATTTCAGGCGATTCGGATTGAATTGAATCACGAGCTGGATGTGCTGGAGAATTCATTAGATACTATGATCTCATGGTTGAATCCAGGTGGCAGATTGAGCGTGATCACATTCCATTCGTTGGAAGACAGGATTGTAAAAACGATATTTAAAAGAAATATGAATCCATGTACATGTCCACCGGAGTTCCCGGTTTGTGTATGTGGGAAGAAGCCGACTGGAAAGGTGATTACCAGAAAGCCGATTGTTCCAAGTGAACAGGAACTGGCAGAAAACAGTCGGGCAAAGAGTTCCAAGCTGCGGGTATTTGAAAAAGCAGATGTATGATTTTAAGGAGTGATTGATATGGCACAACAGGTTAGAAGACAAATGAATTATGTAGACGGTACGGCTGCAAGACAGATGTACGCAGCTCCGGCACGCCGTGTGCATGAGCCGGAAAGAAAGGCACCGAGCCGTAGAGTTGCTCCACAACAGCGTCCGCAGGAACGACCAAAGGTACGGCGCAGAGTGACTGCGCAGACCAAAAAGACGCTGGCATTCTCCGCAGGATATATGCTGTTTATGGCATTTATGGTATGTCTGGTTGTTGGATCAAGCGTATTGATGTTATATCTGAATACGAAGATCAGCACACAGCAGAACAACATCAGTGCCTTAGAGGCAGAACTTGAAAAGATCGAAGATGATAACGCAGCACATAAGCTTCGTTTGAATAATATGTATACATTGGACGATATTTACAATGTAGCAACCAATGAACTTGGCATGGTCTACGCTAAGAAGGGACAGATCATTTATTATGACAGTGCCAATGAAGATTATGTAAAACAGTATCAGGATGTTCCGGGTTCGAATTAGGATGTAGATCAAAAGTCGAGCAGTTTCGCTGCTCGATTTTTGCGGTTGAGGTAAAAGTATGACTAGAAGACCACAAAACAGAGAAAATAGAAGAAGACGAAAGCGAAAGGTATTTACCAACCGGATGCGCGGCAGATTGAAATTTGTGTTTGGGTGTGTCATGGTTGGATTTGGTGTGCTTGGTGCAAAAATTATCTGGATCAATGCACAAAAAGGAAGCCAGTATAAGCAGCAGGTGTTGACGCAGCAGGGCTATTCCAGCAAAGTGATTCCATATAAGCGTGGTGATATTGTCGATGCGAACGGAACCGTGCTTGCGACGGATAAGAAGGTGTATGATCTGATATTAGAGCCTGCCAATATCGTGCAGTATGAGAAGAAAAAGACGGCAACGGTATCAGCGCTGAAGGAATTTTTCGGATTTACAGATGAGGAGATCGCAGGATTTCTGGCAAATGAAAAATCGTACTATGTAGTGGCAAAGAAGGGCGTTGAGTACGAGGAAGTACAGAAATTTGAGGAATACTGCAAAACCGATGAAGGATCCAATGTCGTTGGAATCTATTACGAAGAGCGGTATGTGCGTGTCTATCCGAACAAAGAACTTGCGTGCCATCTGCTTGGATTTACCGTTAGCGGAAATGTCGGCATGTATGGCGTCGAGGAGTATTATAACAGCGAGTTAAATGGTACGAACGGACGGGAATACTCGTATCTGAATGAGGATTACGGCGTGACCAATTCGATTGAGCCGGCAACTAACGGCTATAACCTTGTGACAAGTATTGATGCAAATGTGCAGAAGATTGTTGAGGAAAAGGTAAAGGCAAAACTGGAGGAAGAGGACGCTAAGAATATATCCGTGCTCGTGATGAATCCGAAGAATTGTCAGATCATGGCACTGTATAATTCCCATACATTCGATCCAAACGATGCTTATGATCTGGATTCGACACAGTATCAGTTCGATACGCAGGAAGAACTCGAGGCATCCGGATATTCCAGTTTTGAGGACTTTAAGCAAAACGGAACAGATGAAGAACATGTGGATGCGCTATACAAGGTATGGCGTAACTTCCCGGTATCGGATGTGTTTGAGCCGGGTTCTACCTATAAGACATTTACGATTTCCGGCGCACTCGAAGAGGGTGTGATCACACCAGAGGATACATTCTTCTGTGATGGTGGTGAGCAGATTGAGGACCGTTATATACAGTGTCATTCCCATGATTACGGTGGACATGGAATGGTCGACCTTTCCGGAGCGCTGGAGAAATCCTGCAACGATGCTTTGATGCAGATTGCAGCAAAGGAAGGAATTGCGTTATTTGATAAATATCAGGTGTTGTTTGGATTTGGACAGTCCACGAATGTCGATCTGCCGGGTGAACCAAGCGATTCCTCACTCAGTGGGCTCGTATATCATGCAGATAATATGGGAGCTGTATCCCTTGCGATATCTTCGTTTGGACAGGGTGTAACAACCTCAATGATGCAGGTTGGAACCGCATTTTGTTCTGCGATTAACGGCGGATATTATTATGAGCCAAGTGTTGTACAGCGGATCGAAGATGAAAATGGAAATATCGTCCGGAATCTGGACCCTGTGTTAGTCAGAAGAACGATCTCGGAGGATGTATCAGCACAGATGCGTCAGTTTTTAAAGAACGTAGTATCCGAAGGTACCGGTAAGAAAGCGACCGTTGAGGGTTACGAGATTGGAGGTAAGACCGGTACTGCCGAGAAGCTTCCACGAGGAAATGGAAAATACATTCTTTCATTTATTGGATTTGCACCGGTGGACGATCCACAGGTTGTTATCTATGTCGTAGCGGATGAACCGGAATTACAGTCAGGAAGTGGCGAGGCAGCGCATTTGTTTGCAGATATTGCAGAAGCTATCTTCCCATATTTGAATATTTACAAGACGGATGAGACATATGATATTGATGAGGCAACGGCAGAGGATGAACCTGCAACGCCAATCTATGGTGGAGAAGCTCCGGCCAATGATGTAGCTGGTGGCAGCGACAACCCATATGTCGAGCAGTCCGGGGGTGAGACGACAACCGAGACAACGACAGAAGATCCGAGTGCAACGACAGAAGCGCCCGCACAGGACACAACGCAGGAAGCACCAACCGGATGATGTAGAAAACAGGTATAGTTCGCACGCACAGGGAATACATTTTTATAAAATGAGAATTGGGCGATAGCGGATATGCAGCTTTTATTTACGAGTTCCCATCGGAAGCGATTGTTGATCGTAGTGATTGCATTTTTTACGTTATTGACTATAATAACGGTGAAGCTTGTTTCCATCATGACTGTGCAGGCGGACGATTATGGATATCGGGCGCGTGCGGTACAGGAACGTGAGCGCAGCATCAAGGCAAAGCGCGGCAGCATCTATGATAGAAATGGTGTTGTGCTTGCTGGCAATCAGGCAGTCTGTTCGATCTCGGTGATCCACAACCAGATCGAAGATCCGGAGACTGTAATTCGGGTTCTCAGTGAGAAACTGGAACTACCGGAGGAAGATGTCCGGAGACGTGTAGAGAAACGCTCGGTGCGTGAGAAAATCAAAAGCAATGTGGACAAGGAACTGGCAGATGAGATCCGCGCGATGAATCTGGCAGGCGTTATGATTGATGAGGACTACAAACGGTATTATCCGTACAGTACACTGGCATCCCATGTGCTGGGATTTACAGGTAGCGACAATCAGGGTATTGTCGGGCTGGAAGTATACTATGATGATCTGTTGATGGGCGAAAATGGCAGCATCAACACCGTTACAAATGCCAGAGGCATTGAAGTGGAAAATATGGCGGAGAGAAGAGTGGAAGGCACAGCCGGACAAAATCTTGTCACGTCCATAGATATAAACATCCAGCAATATATCACGCAGAAAGCGCTTGAGGTGCTGGAGAAAAAACAGGCAAAACGCGTATGTATTATCGTGATGAATCCGCAGAATGGAGAGATCTATGCACTTGCGGATGTGCCGGAATACAACTTAAATGAACCGTTTACATTGAATTATGAGACGGACGAAACGGTAACGCAGGATATGTGGAACCAAATGTGGAGAAACTATTGTATCAGTGATACCTATGAGCCGGGTTCGACGTTCAAGATTGTGACAGCGACAACTGCTTTTGAGCAGGGCGTGTTGCGCGTGGAAGATCAGTTTTACTGCCCGGGTTATCATATTGTGGAGGATCGCCGGATTCGGTGCCACAAGGTTGCCGGACATGGGGCAGAAACCTTCCGGGAAGGTATCATGAATTCCTGCAATCCAGTGTTTATGCAGGTTGGGGAACGCATTGGCGTGGATGGTTTCTATGATGGTTTAAGAAAATTAGGGTTGTTTGAGCAGACGGGGGTCGACCTGCCGGGAGAGGCAAATTCCATCTTCCATAAGCAGGAAAAGGTAGGACCGGTCGAGCTTGCAACGATGTCATTTGGACAGTCGTTTCAGATTACGCCGTTACAGTTGATGCGTGCAGCAGCTGCGGTAGTAAATGGCGGGAATCTGGTCACACCTCATTTCGGTGTGTATACGACAGATGAAAATAACAATGTCACTGAGGTTTTGAAATATGAGACGAAGACAGGAGCAGTAAGTACAGCAACCAGCGAGACGATGAAAGGACTGCTCGAAGCAGTCGTTGCAGAGGGCACCGGACATCGGGCGTATATCGCAGGGTATTCGATTGGTGGCAAGACGGCAACAAGTGAGAAACTGCCGCGAAGTGAGAACCGTTACATTTCATCCTTCCTTGGATTTTCACCGGCGGACAATCCGCAGGTTATGACACTGATTCTGATTGATGAACCGCAGGGTATCTATTATGGAGGTACGATTGCGGCACCGGTCGTAGGTGAGATATACGACAACATTCTGCCGTATCTCGGTATCTACAAGGACGAGAACGCAGAGGAGGAGACGACACAGACAATCAGCATCGACGATGCTGTGTTTTAAATATTACAATACAAGCGATGGCTTGATAAAGGAGAGAAGATATGAAGTACGACATAATTGTTCCAGCATTGATAGCATTTGGTGTGAGTGTGATCTTAAGTCCGATCATTATTCCATTCTTAAAGAAACTGAAGTTCGGGCAGTTTGTGCGTGACGATGGACCGGAATCGCATCTGAAGAAGTCGGGAACGCCGACGATGGGTGGATTGATCATCCTGTTCAGTATCGTGATTACATCACTCTTTTACATCAAGGATCATAAGGAAATCGTTCCAATCCTGTTTGCAACATTGGGATTTGGTCTGGTTGGTTTCTTGGATGACTTTATCAAGGTTGTTATGAAGCGGTCACTTGGACTTCGTGCATGGCAGAAGATGTTGGGACAGTTTTTGGTAACAGGTGTTTTTGCATATTACATTCATGCATATACGGATCTTGGAACTACGATGATTATTCCATTTACACATAAGGTCGTTGACCTTGGATGGGTTTATTTCCCATTGATGTTCTTCGTTATGCTTGGTACAGCAAACGGTGCGAACTTTACAGATGGCCTGGATGGATTGGCATCCTCCGTTACCGTATTGATTGCAACCTTTTTCGCGATTGCATCTATCGCGGCAGGCTCTGGTGTAACACCGATTACATGTGCAGTCGTAGGAAGCCTGCTTGGCTTTTTGGTATACAATGTCTATCCGGCACGTGTGTTCATGGGAGATACCGGATCACTGGCATTGGGTGGATTTGTTGCGTCGACAGCGTATATGTTGCAGATGCCACTGATTATATTGATCGTTGCATTTATTTATCTGGCAGAGGTGCTTTCTGTTATTATTCAGGTTGTAAGCTTCAAGACAACTGGAAAGCGAGTATTTAAGATGGCACCGATCCATCATCATTTTGAGCTTTGCGGATGGCCGGAGACAAAGGTCGTTGCGATCTTCTCGATCGTTACAACGATTCTGTGTCTGATCGGAATTCTGGCAATTTAGGAACGTTAGATAGAATGGAAAAGAGGGAAAACGATGTTTGATAAGAAAGTATTAGTTGCAGGAGCAGGAAAAAGTGGAATCTGTGCAAGTGAGCAGCTTCTTCGAAATGGAGAGCAGGTTGTGCTGTTTGATGAGAACCCGAAGGGTACACTCACAGAGGCAGTCATTCTTGAGAAGCTCGGGTTTGACAAGAAACCAGAGGCTTTGACGATCTGGCTTGGTGCGCTGACTGATGAACTGCTTGCAGATATTTCCTGTATGGTTATCAGTCCGGGTATCCCGGTCGATGCACCATTTGCGCTCAAGGTAAAAGAAGCAGGTATTCCGGTGTGGAGTGAAATCGAGCTTGCATATACTTACGAGAAGGGTACAGTAGCCGCCATCACAGGTACGAACGGAAAGACGACAACGACTACATTGGTTGGCGAGATCATGAAAGCCTACAACGACAAAACATTTGTCGTAGGAAATATCGGAATCCCATACACAAGTCTGTCTGATCAGAGCAGTGCGGATTCGGTGACGGTTGCAGAGATCAGTAGCTTCCAGTTGGAGACAATTCATACATTCCGCCCACATGTGAGCGCGATACTCAATATTACACCGGATCATCTGAACCGGCATTATACATTTGAAAACTATGCGAACTGCAAGCTGGATATCACGAAGAACCAGACGAAGGAAGATTATGCAGTGATGAATTACGATGATCCGGAGACGGTGAAGCGTATTGATAAGGTTCCGGCAACGGTGATTTTGTTCAGCCATAAAAAGGAACTGGGGTCCGGTGTGATCGTCAAAGATGGTGCGGTTGTGATCCGGGAGAATGGCAAAGAGACTTATGTGATGCCGCTTTCTGAGTTCCAGCTGCTGGGAGATCACAATATAGAGAATCTTTTGGCTGCGGTTGCAATATCTTATTATATGGGAGCAGATATTGCCACGATCCGTAAGGTCTGCGGTGCATTTAAGGGTGTGGCACACCGGATCGAATATGTGCGCACATTAAATGATGTGAATTATTATAATGATTCCAAAGGAACAAATCCGGATGCAGCGATCAAGGCAATCCAGTCGATGGTGCGTCCGACGTATCTGATCGGTGGCGGTTATGATAAGAAGTCTACTTACGATGAGTGGATCGAGAGCTTTGACGGCAAGGTAAAATGTCTGCTTCTGATCGGACAGACAGCACAGGATATTGCAGACTGTGCAAGAAAGCATGGATTTGAAAACATTGAAATGATGGATGACTTGAAACAGGTTGTGGAGTATTGTCATACACATGCACAGCCGGGCGATGCGGTGCTTCTTTCGCCGGCATGCGCAAGCTGGGGGATGTTTGACAATTATGAGCAGCGTGGAGATATGTTCAAGGAATATGTAAATGCGCTTTCATAAGGAAAGCGGAAATGGAAAGAAAAGACAGGAGTGTCTGAGCTATGGCATATGGCAGAAGAAAATTGAAAAAGAATAAAGTATTCGCAACCGGCGGATACATTGATTATCAGACGATTTTCTTGGTTGTCGTTTTGCTGGCGTTTGGTGTCATGATGGTGTATAGCGCGAGTGCATACCGGGCGACACTTTCCGGGCTTTCCAGCGGATATTTTGCGATGCGTCAGGGTATGATCGGGTTGGCAGGAATCGTCGTAATGATGTTGATATCCTGTTTTAATTATCAGTTTTATAAGCGTCCGGTGATGCAGCGGCTGATCGTGACAGCGATGATTGTCTGTGCCGGTATCGCACTGGTGCTTGGTGTATCCTCCAATGGTTCACAGCGTTGGATCGAGGTCGGTGGTATTCAGTTACAGCCATCCGAGATTGTAAAGCTGCTGATTATCCTGTATCTGCCGAGTGTTTGTGTGAAGCATCCGAAATACCTGACCTCTTATCAGGGAATCATCCGGCTGATCGCACCGTGTATTGTCAGTGCGGGTCTGATCGCGAAAGAGAACTTAAGTACTGCGGTTGTCTGTGTGGCAATCATGGTCGTCATTATATTTGTGGCATGTCCGGATTATAAAATTCTGGTTATGCCGGTCGTTGCACTGGTGATTGCCGGTGTACTGCTTATCACAACCGTTGGTTATCGTGGCGATCGAATCGATGCATGGCTGCACCCGGAGACGAGTGATTCCGGATACCAGACGATGCAGTCTCTGTATGCAATCGGTTCCGGTGGATTGTTTGGAAAGGGCTTGGGACAGAGTATCCAGAAGCTTGGATTTTTGCCGGAGTCGCACAATGATATGATCTTTGCGATTATCTGTGAAGAGCTTGGACTGTTCGGCGCGCTTTGTGTTATTGCATTGTTTGTCATGCTGATCGTACAGCTTCGCTATATTGCGAACCATGCTAGAGACCGGTATGGTGCATTGGTTGTAACCGGTGTTATGACACATATTGCAGTGCAGATGATCATCAACATCGGTGTTGTTACCAATGTCATCCCGAATACAGGTGTCCCACTTCCATTTATCAGTTATGGTGGTACATCGCTGGCGTTCCTGATGGTAGAGATGGGATTCGTGTTAAGCGTGTCGAGACAGATGCTTCCATACGAGGCACCAACGAAAGAAGAGCTGCAGATGCAGCGGTAAATCAGAGCGGTACATAGAAACAAAAGGAGAATCGTTTTGAAGAAACATTGGATTGTATTGTTTATACTTGTAGTGATACTTGGAACGCTTGCGTATCTTTCGACATGGACAGTTGATAAGGTGCAGGTGGAAGGCTGTGAGATTGTAAATACACAGTCGGTCAGTGATGCGATGAAGGAAGAAGCACCGCTGGACAACACATTGCTGTTGTATATCAAAAGTAAAATGAACAAACTGAAAGATCTGTCTTTTGTAAGCAAGATGGATCTGGAACTAACAGATAAAAACACGGTAACCGTGACAGTTTACGAAAAATCCATAGCCGGCTGTGTGTTATACAAGGGCGACTATGTGTATTTTGATAAAGATGGTATAGTATTGGATTCGTCGAAGAGACGTGTCGGAAGTGCACCGCTGATCAAAGGTCTGACCTTTACCGAGTGGAGCATCGGCAAGAAACTGCCGAGTGACGACGACAAGAAATTTCAGACAATACTGACTATCACGCAGTTGGTGGAAAAATACGATCTGGAGATTGACGGTATCAAGTTCACCGCTGAAAATGAAATTGTCCTTCAACATGGAGGCATTACAATCGAATTGGGAGAGGGGGAATATCTGGCGGTTCAGATGATGAATCTGGGCAACATACTGAAAAATCTGGAAGGTATGTCCGGAACATTGTATATGAAAGACTTTGATTCGGAAAATGCAACTGCGAGCTTTAGCAAAAATTAAGTGAATTTTACGTAAACCTATTGATTATTTCAACAAAAACCTATATTATATAGGATAATAATGCGCAAATAGAATAAAGGAGGAAAAGACCTTGCTTGAAATAAAATCGAATGACGAGAAAACCCCTGCAAGAATCCTTGTGATTGGTGTAGGTGGAGCTGGTAACAATGCAGTAAACAGAATGATTGATGAGAATGTGGAAGGTGTCGAGTTGATCGCCATCAACACAGACAAGCAGATCTTATCACAGAATCGTGCAACAACAAAGATTCAGATTGGTGAGAAGCTGACAAAGGGACTCGGTGCAGGTGCAAAGCCTGAGATCGGAGCAAATGCAGTAGAAGAGAACAGAGAAGAGATTACCGATATCATGAAGGATGCCAATATGGTATTCGTTACCTGTGGTATGGGTGGTGGTACTGGTACAGGTGCTGCTCCAGTCGTAGCAGAGATTGCAAGAAATCTTGGAATCCTGACTGTCGGCGTTGTAACAAAGCCATTCTCTTTCGAGGGTAAGCCTCGTATGAACAATGCCATCAACGGTATTGCAAAGTTAAAAGAAAACGTAGATACTCTGATTGTCATTCCAAACGACAAGCTGTTACAGATCTGCGATAAGCGTACAAGTATCCCAGAAGCTTTGAAGAAGGCAGATGAGGTATTGCAGCAGGGTGTACAGGGTGTCACAGACCTGATCAACAAGCCGGGTCTGATCAACCTTGACTTTGCAGATATCCAGACAGTAATGCGTGACAAGGGTGTCGCTCATATCGGTATCGGACGTGCCAGTGGTGATAACAAGGCAGTGGATGCAATCAAGTCTGCTATGGACAGCCCATTGCTGGAGACAACCGTCAGTGGTGCAAGCGATATCATTGTAAACTTCTCAGGAAATATTGGTATTGTGGAAGCATACGATGCAATCACATACCTGACAGAAGTCGCTGGTGACGGCGCAAATATCATATTTGGTACTGTAGATAATGATGTGATGGGTGAGGATGTATGTATCACAATCATCGCAACAGGTATTGAGGACAATGCGGCAACACAGCCGGTTATGCAGAATCCAGCAAAGCCTTCTGCTGTAAAGCCGACAGTAGCACCAGTTGGTAAAACTCCTACATATGCGAGCCAGCCAATTACAAGTGTAAAGCCAATGGGAACCGCTACAAAGCCATCTTTCATGTCCACTCCAGCAGCGAAGCCATCGGTAAGTGCTGACATTTCAAGTGCAGCAAAGCCAGCTCCTGCAAAGAGAGAGACAGGCAATGGCGGCGGAATCAAGATTCCAGATTTCCTCAAGCGTGGATAAGTAAGCAGGAACTAAAGGGACTGTTGTATTGTATGTGCAACAGTCCTTTTTCTTATAGTATAGAGGGGAGGACTTATGGGAGACAGAGAAGAAAAAACGGTGTTGTTTGACGAGTCGATGCTGCAGCAATACCAGAAAAATACGACAGGAAAAAGCTCGCTTGTCATTGTAGATGGTAGTGGCATACAGGAATACGACCTGAGCAAATTTGTAGATGGCGCATACACTTTCGGTCGGAATGAAAACAACAGTATCCGATTAAATTCCAGCATTGTCTCAGGTAATCATGGCGAGCTCTATTTGCAGGAAGGCAGATGCTATATCCGCGACAATCACAGCTCGAACGGTTCTTATCTTGCCTATGGTACGCAGTTTATCCAGATGGCACCCGATCAGTATTATGGCGGCGATGGCAGAGATATGATCGTGCGTCTTGGAACGAACCATTCGATGGATGGCATTGATCCGGTACTCCTGTTGTACAACGGACAGCAGAAGGAAGGCCGTTGGAAGACATATTCCCTGCATGACGGCGACAACAGTATTGGTCGTGCAGCAGACTGTGATATCCGGTTGAAAAACGTTGCGATTTCCAGATACCATGCAGGTGTCCGTAAAGTAAAAAATCAATTTTATGTGTTTGACAATGGTTCAACAAATGGTGTGTTTGTAAATGGAAGCCGGATTGTGAAGCCATATTGTCTGTCAAACAAAGATATCTTTACCATCCTGAATACAACATTTATCTATGATGGAAATGTCCTGTATTACAAGGTGAACCCGGAAGGTATTGCATTAGAGGTACACGACTTAAACAAGGAAGTGCCAGCGAAGGGTGGCAAAAAAACGATTCTGGATAAAGTCAGCCTGAGTATCGGGGCAAATGAATTTGTTGCAATCATCGGTGGTTCCGGCGCTGGAAAGACAACTCTGATGACTGCGATGAGTGGCTTTGATTCCAAGGTGACCGGGCATGTATATTGCAATGGCACAGATCTGCATGAGAATTTCCAGACGCTCAAAAATATTATTGGATTTGTACCACAGCAGGATATCATCTATGAGAATATCACGCTTAAGAAGATGCTTTATTATACGGCGAAAATGAAGATGCCGCAGGATACAAGCAATCAGGAAATTGAGGAGCGGATCGAAGAAGTGCTTCGTATGGTAGAACTTTCGGAGCATAAGGATACTTATATCCGCCGTCTGTCCGGTGGACAGAAAAAGCGTGCCAGCATTGCGGTAGAGCTTCTGGCGAATCCGGGACTTTTCTTCTTGGACGAGCCGACATCCGGACTTGATCCGGGAACAGAAGAACATCTGATGCGGACATTATCCAAGCTGTCAAAAGAGCAGGAAAAGACGATTGTCATGGTAACCCATACGATCAACAACCTTGACCTGTGTGATAAAGTTATCATCATGGGATATGGCGGACGGCTTTGTTATTGTGGAAGTCCGGCAGGAATTAAAGATTTCTTCCATACAGACAATCTCGTAAAGGTCTATGATATTATCACGGCTGATTCAAAGGGCTGGGAGACGCAGTTTAAGATGTCCGGTATCAATGCGGTAAGCGGACAGGTGCGTGAGTCAAACGGAGAGGCAATCAAACCGAGAACGGTGAGTGGATTTGCACAGTTAGGCATTCTGGTACGAAGATATACGACCCTGATCATGAATGATGTACAGCGATTGGCGCTGATCTTCGGACAGCCGTTGATCATTGGATTGCTGTTAACGTTGGTTGCACGTTCCGGTATTTATGAGTTGTTCACGGAGACACAGTCGATCTTATTTACGTTGATGAGTGGCGGTATCTGGATGGGACTTCTTAACACGATTCAGGAGGTCAACAAGGAACGTGTCATTCTGAAACGAGAATATATGGGTAATCTGAAGCTTCCAATCTACATGCTGTCGAAATATATTGTGCAGGGTGTGATATCCCTGATTCAGGCAGTGATACTTGTTTTGACATTCGTGTTGATCAAGGGTGCACCGGACAGTAAGGGTGTGATCTTCTCCAATGCGACAGTGGAAATAATCGTATTGATCTTCCTTACGATCTATGCAGCGGCAGGTATGGGATTGCTGCTTTCTTCTATTACGAAGAGTGCGGACCGGGCAATGGCGATTGCACCGTTTGTGTTGATCGTGCAGTTGATCTTCTCCGGTATCCTGTTTGAGTTAAATGGTGTGACAGACAAGCTTTCGTATCTGACGTATTCCCGTTGGGCGATGGAATCCATCGGAAGCACCTGTGACCTGAATTCGCTAGATCCACCGGGACAGGAAGAGAGCGAACAGGTTGAGGAACAGTTTGACGATCTGGTTGCCACCTGTAACGATGCGATTGCAGAGATGCAGGAAGCCTACGATGAAAAGATCAATGAATTGCAGGATGCAGTAGAAACCTATTCTGCACTTGCAAACAATCCGCAGACCTTCGAGGAATACACATCGGAGCCGCAGACGATTGAGGCAGAGTATGAACCAGCCGAGACAGAAGAGAACAAGATGTATGTACGTTCCAAGGCAAGAACGGTTCGTTCATGGCTGATATTGTACGGTTCCACATTCCTGTGCGCAGGAATCAGTGTATTGGTTTTAAGGAAATTAAAAGATGAACAGAGATAACAGAATAGAATAAGATAAGGGGAATTTGTTTCCCTGTAAAGTGTAAAAAGAGTTGGTTGTTTCATTCATATTCTAAAGCAGACCGTTGAAGCACGTCGGTACTTAATGAGTGCGAAGCACGAATTTAGTACCGCTACGTGCTGAACCGAGCGGGAGCGCGTCTGCGTAGAATTGAATGGACAACCAACTCTTTGTATTTTATAGAAGGGAAGTAGAATTTCCCATGACGTTTATGACTTTGCGCATATTCTGTTGCGTGGCAAGCTCGAATAGATGCGATAGAGAGTCGTCGGAATCATTTTCTGTACTCAAACCAGTACTTCCGAGTACGGAGATGATATCAACCATGTTTGTGTAGTGGCTGGTGAGTAACTGGTACTCTGCGTAGGATAGAACTTTCTGCAGGCTGTCCGTGTCCGTTGTATCTACATTCTGTAAGGATGACAGAATCGTAGAGATCGGATTCCCATAGGAGGAAAGCAGGCTGCCTGCACTGAAATCGGAAGCGGATGTTCCGTTTAATGCGGAAAGACCACTCTGCATGGATGTATTTGAATACGTGCTTTGGTTCGTTGTGAGTGTGGAAATGGCAGAGATGATCTCTTTGATCTCTGCAAGAATTTCCGCATTTTTTTTCGCTGTTTCGGAAGAAACAGTTGCTTCATTTGAAGTATTGAAATATTCGCTTGTAGCCGTTCCGGTATTGGAAGAGGTATTTGCAGAAGGATTTACTGTGACTGTATTTGCAGGAACCGATACACCGGTCTGCATCAGGCTTGTGACCTTGGCAACATAATTTTGTGTCTCAGTAAATGGTGGTACACCGCCATATTTTTTCACATTGCCACATCCGGCATTATAGCCTGCGATCGCAAGCGACTGGTTTCCCTGAAACATATTCAGAAGATCCTTTAGGACGGCCGCACCGCCCATGATATTCTGATAGGCATCGTAAGGATCGGATACCCCATACGCGCTTGCCGTGCTTGGCATAAGCTGCATGATGCCCATAGCACCGGCGGAGGAGGTTGCATTTGCCTGAAAACCGGACTCCGTATAGGCGATTGCTTTTAAGAGCCGTTCCGGCACACTGTATTTATCGGCGGCTTCCTTGAAGATGGAATCAAGGTTCGTTGTGACAGATGCCTGATTCAGTTTATCTGTTTCCGTGCGAAGCAGTCCGTCAAAATTCGTTGTTGTTTCCGGTACGGACTGTGTACGATTCGGCGTTGCAACGGCACTGCTGTCGTTCACATAGCCGACACCTTCGATAAATACCATGATTCCTTCCTCCCTTCGTTTCCTTGATAGATACTTCAAAGGTATCTTAGTTCTGGAAAATTGTCAAGAAAATTCACGTATTATGTTGAAATATTCTCCCAGGTATATAAAGTATAGCGGCTGCACAGGAACCAAGAAAGATAGCTGTACTGAGTGTAGTAAAATGCCATATCTTGTCAAAACAAATCATACACAGACATTCTAGAATAATTGTAATATAGGAATTCATACGAGCTCGTGTAGAATTCATGTTTGTCTGGCATATAGGTTTTCCGATTGCAATTCCTGCGAGAATGATACCATATATGGATAGTTTAATATATAAGCCGGGAAGAATGGATAGTGTCAGCAGCCACAAAAAAAACAGTCCATAAATGGTGCTGTATAGCAGACAGCGTATATGAGATTTTGCATGGAAACCTCCGATATGATTTCGTAAAAACAAGAATGAAATTAAAAAGTAAACCATACCCAAAATGCGATGCGTAAAACAGGAATATATCAGAAAAAAGAAGAAAGGAATGCAGAGATTTAGCAAACATTCAATACCATAAGATACTACTGCAATATCATCTTTTGTAACAGTATTTTTGGTGGATAGAGATATTAATTTTTGGGCTAGTCGATGAGCGAAAGTTTCAATCATATTGGTTCTCCTATGTTCAGGATATATCGTAGCACGAGGAAAAGAAAAAAATGCATAAAAAAAGTATAAAGAGTGTCGTTCACACCCATCAGGATGTCGTTCGCACCACGAGGGATTGAAATTTTTGATTTGTGTGTTATGTTGGAAAAACAGAGGGACTCGAGTAATAAAATCTGTGGACTACAAAGGAAGGGGGATAATGCTATGGCAGAAAGAAAACAAACATCAAGGGTGGCAGATCTGCTGCGGAAATCAGTAGAAGCAGTAGCAGAGAAAAAAGCAAATGCAAATTGCTTTGGCTTTATGTATGAGCCAAAGAGACCAGCAAAATTTATTTTAACTGGAATGGAGCATATAATAATCTGACAAAACTCATGATAACTCCTTATGGATCGTATGGATTAGATGATTCATTAAAACCGGCGGGAAATGAGTATGGAGCTACGAGAGAGTGTGTTGTAAATAGTACAGGAAAATATGCTGTTACAAATGGCGTATATGAACGAGGATATAGGTATGCATCTTTGGGAGTAAAATCACAAAGTGGCAATGGTACAGCAAAAGGTGTATGGAGTCCGGATTGTGCGGGAAGCTATACGATTTTGAATTAAGGAGAAGGATAATATGAAAAAGAAGGTGATGTTCTTTTTGTGTGGAGTTATTTGCTTTTCCGTGATTATTGGCATGATAGGCTTTGTAAAAAATAAAAGATCTATTGGAAATGGGCAAGTAACGACAGAAGAAGTATCATCGTCCGTGGCAGCAGAAACTGCCACGGATATGGCTGCATCGGCATCAGATAAAGATGAAGAACAGCAATTTTTTGAGCAGGCAGTAGAAAATAAGGAGAAAGTAGAACAGGATGGTTCCGTATTTTCCAAAGGAAGCTATCAGATATATAATGGATTTGGATTTACTGTCACGTATTTCCACGTATACGATACATATGAAGCGTTTGTAGAGAGTGAGCATTATAATTCGGACTACGTTGAGACAGATCCTAAGGATTCCAAATGGATAACAGAAGAGTTTGATAATGGAGCGAACTTTGTATATGCGGAGATTGAAGTAACAAACGAGGATCGGTATGAGAAGGAATTTTTGCCAACTATGTGTGAGATTGTGTGTACACAGGATGATTATATCGCATATGTAGACGGAAAGAGTTTCTATGGGTATGCGTATAACGATTTCTATATGTCAAAAAGAGACGGCTGGGAAGAAATACAGGGTGCGGAGATCGAAAAACTTGCCAGATATTATCAGATTCGACCAGGAGAGACGGTAACGATAGCTATTGGAGGAACCAGTTATGTTGAATGTTATACAGAAGGGGATGGGAATGGCGAAGATCCATATGAATTCATAGGAGAGAAATCCGTGGATGAGGTTTTCACTTCTCCGAAATATTATCTGGAAATAGCTGGGAATATGCCATCTTCTGGAGATCAGGCATGGCAGGAAAAAAATATCCGTGATGCGTTGACACACATTTATATAGAGTGCCAATAACTATGAAGGAGAAGCATATGTCATGAAAAGAAAAAAGGTCTTGATTTTAATTGGTATCCTGCTTGCGGTAACTGGACTGGGCCTGCGTATCTGGTATGTGAACACCCATACATATTCACCAGAAATAAGGGAGGTTCCGCAGGGACAGACAGCGGAATATTGTGGACTTTCGTATACAATCGTAAATGCCGAGATGTGGAACAGCTCAGATTTCTATACACAGCATCCAGAGCTTACCGATTATCAGAATCCGAACATACCTGCAGATGAGATGAAACTATTGGTTGTTGAATATCAGATTGGAAAAGTACAGGAAGCAAACAAACTGGATCTTTATATTCCGATTCAATATGTGCATTTGTTTAACGGACCAGATCCATTTATGACGCAGGATATGAATCCGTCTCTTTCGGATGGGAACTTCCAGTCGGGTGATACAGTCGTGATTCCGTATGAAATCTATAAGGCAAATTTATCGGAAGCGCAATGGAAGGATGTGGAGAATGGAAAGATGGGGTATGAGACTGTACTCGGAACGTATCCGGTCAAGACGGAAATGAAGATTCAGGATATCCGGTATGAAGGAGGAAAGGGACAGTGAAAGAAGTTATTACAACAGAGATGAAAAAAGCATTCCGTTCCAAAGGATTTCTCGTAGCAGCATTGTCCGGCGTTCTGCTCGCAGTCATACAGACAATCTGGGCGTATCAGAATATTTATCAGGTAAATATGAAAGAAAGGAATCATATTCTTGGATTACCTGTGACCGATGAACATTACGGTTCATGGTTTCAGACCTGTATCATGCAGGGGTGGATCGGATGTGAATATTACTCATCTTTTAATCAGTTCCTGTTTTTGGCGCTGCCTCTTTTTGCAGTGTTACCATACAGTATTTCCCTGTATTCGGAATGGAAATCCGGGTATGCAATGCAGATGCTTGTCCGGCGGGGAAGAAAGCAGTATATCATAAGCAAAGCGGCAGCAATTTTTATAAGTGGGGGCTGTGCGGCTGCCTTGCCGCTGTTGGTAAGTCTGTTACTTTCCGCCTGTTACCTTCCAGCGATTGGAATTGATTCAATTTCCATGCAGAATGTCGTGGGTAATTCCATGATGTGGAGTGCGCTTTTCTTTGAAAATCCAGTGCTATATGCCATCAGCTATACAGGAATTGTATTTGTATATGGGGGAATCTATGCAGAAATTCCACTTCTGTGTGTCGGATGGATGGAAAACAGATTCGGTACATTGATATTTCCCATGTTACTTCACTGTATGCTGTTTTATGGTGTGTATAATTTGTTCCCGGAGTTTGCAGCTTACAATCCGGCTATGTTTGTAAATCCGAGCCAGCTGGTTTTTGGGATAACATTTCGTGGGATTGTGAGTGTAACAGTTGCGATTCTGGCAGTGGAAGGATTACTGTTATGGCTTTCAAACCGTCGGCGGGATTTTCTATAATGTCCGGTGATATCTGTCAAGAGAGGAGTGTGCAGGGAAAATGGAGATAAAGTTAGAACATGTGACAAAGAAGATAAAGGGAGTTCCGGTATTGCAGGATGTGACAAAGACATTTACCGGGGGCTGTATCTATGGTTTAAGTGGCAAGAATGGCTGTGGGAAAACGATGCTGATGCGGACGATGGCAGGACTGATCTATCCGACCAGCGGAGTTGTGAAGATCAATGGAAAGACGCTCGGAAAGGATATTTCTTTTCCGCCAAGTATGGGACTTCTGATTGAGAATCCTGCGTTTCTGCGGGGATATACCGGCTTGGAGAATCTGGAGATACTGGCGAAGGTGCAGGGCGGTGTGCCGCAGGACGAAATCCGGGCGACGCTGGAACAGGTTGGGCTTGCCCCCGACGACAGACGGAAGTATTACAAGTATTCGCTTGGCATGCGTCAGCGGCTTGGAATTGCGGCTGCAATTATGGGAAAGCCGGATATTATCCTGCTGGATGAACCGATCAATGCGATCGATGCGGAAGGTGTCAGTGTAATCCGGGATGCCATCCGGGCGTTGATGGATGACGAACGGATTATTATCATTGCCTGTCACGATAAAGAGGAAATGGAGTATATGGCGGATACGGTTTTGCATATGTCAGAGGGACGGTTGGAGGAGGAAGCATGATATGAGATTATTGCACTTCTTGGAATATGATATCAGTGAGGGACTGATCCGGTTTTGGAGAAGGTATCTGTGGCTTATCGTACTTGTCTTTATTACGTGTCTTTTGCTCGACCGGGCGAGTGGAGACTATCTGGGAATGTATGGTGAAAGCTGGTCACCACTTGGGTATATAGTCAATGTGTTTTGGGGGCAGAGACCATTTCATTTTAACCAGAATACACCGGATCAGTTCAGACTTCCACTGGCGTGGATTCTGCAGTATATTCTGCTTGCATACTGTATTGGAAATTATGTGGAAGAGGATATGCATGGTTTTGGTATGCAGCTTATGTTGAAGAGCCGGAGCCGTGTGTTATGGTGGAGTTCGAAATGCATCTGCTGTGTCTGCATCAACCTGTTTTATTTTCTGCTGCTCTATGGCATGACATACGGATATGCGTGGATTTCGACTGGTAATATGTCGATGTCTGGTCAGCAGATTGCGCTATCTCTTTACTATGGAGAGGAAGTGGCGAATACGTCGATGCCAGAGCTTATTCGGATGACGGTGCTTCTTCCGGTGCTGGCAGGTATCGTGCAGTCGATGATACAGCTTCTGTTATCCCTCTATATGAATAGTGCAGCGGTAATGAGCGTGATTACATTTATTCTGGTGCTGTCAGCGTATTATGGAAATCGATTTTTGGTGCATGGATATGCGATGGTGTGCCGGTATTATTCTGACAGTCTGTATCCGCAGGATGAGGTGCTTACAACCGCGTTTGGGATTCCATATCTCATTTGCCTGATTGTGGGATTGGTCGGATGTGGATATGGAATCATACGAAAGCGAAATATTATTTGGTGAAAGAACTTTATTTTTGCATGAATCTTGACATATGGGCACGAACAGACGGAAGATAGCTTCTGCCAACTGACTGCCATGTATTATTGGAGAGGTGAAGGTTATTTTTTATCAGAGATTGAACGTGCAATATATTTACAATACAAGATTTGTGACAACGAACAAAGTTTGATGAAAGCTTATTCATTATTTCATCTAATGATATACGTTCGATGTATATGTTGTCTGTTGTTACAATTAATGTATAGTTTTTTTCTTTTGATATGCTGATGATGTTTGTATATGGAATCCTTATATAAGTCTGGTCGTTTTGATAGTAATAGTAATCATCGCTATGTAGTTGCAGGTATGCATCCATACAGGGGGTGAGAACTTCCAGTGTAATCGGTTTCAGAAGATAATTGAAGGCACGTACAGAATAACCATCAAAGACGTATTCCTGAAAATTAGTTAGGAATATGATATCGCCAGAGTATTGAAGTTCTCGAAGCTTTTTGCAGATTATGATTCCGTTTTCACTGCTGGATGTATTTGGCAGCTTTATTTCTATGTCAGCAAAAAGTAAATCAAAAGATTGAGCGTGATACATGCGAATCAGGGAACTTTCATTTTGCACCCAGACAATTTCGAATGTGTGATGGTATAAATCTGCATATTGTTCTAGTGCATGTTTTGTCTGCATAAATTCTGATGGTGTATCTTCCAATATTATAATTCGTAAATGCATGTTAGTGTTCCTCCGTTGGTAGTTGTATTATAACCTCAAATTTATCATTGGATGGGTTTAGTGTGACAAAACCATTTGCTCGTTCTACAATCTCCTCGATTCGTTTCAAACCGATTCCATGATTTATAATATCTGTCTGCTTGCTGGTTTTTAGCTTGCCATTTTTATCTATGACATAATCACCGATACAACTATTTTCCATGTAAATAGACATCATACAGTTAAAGGGTTTGATCTGGAAATCAATATATCGTTTATCAGGTTCTTTTATTTTCGTACAGGCTTCGATTGCATTGTCGAACAGATTGCCAATCAGCGTACATAATTGAATATCATCAATCAGGATGTCTTTTGGAAGAAAGATGCTATGTGTGGTTTTGATATGCTGTGCATGTGCATAGGAAAGTTTGTTTGTAACAATACAATCAATCGGAATATTTCCACTGGAAATAATACGATGTGTCTGATTTAATTTATCTGTGTAGGTGTCGATATAGCTGCAGGCTTTCTCGTATTGCTTTTCGTGTAACATGGCTGAGATGACAGTCATATGATTTTGCATATCATGTTTGATTGAACGCAGCTCTTCTACAGAGGAAACAACCTGTTCGTATTGCTTAAGCTCCATTTGTTGTATAATATTTTCTTCCGATAAACGCTGGTTTTGTTCCTGCGTGGTTCCAAGTGTGTATACATAAAGAACAAAGGCAAAAAACAAAAATAATACCAGAAAGAAAATAACGGATAGAAACCGGTCGTTGTTGCCCTGATCTGGTGCATATCCAGTCAATTGCCGGATTAGAATTGCCTGAAGGATGGCAATACATAAGAGTGACAGCAGAATAAAGGCGAGTTTTTCACGAAAAGGCAGACGGAATGTCTGGTTGTTTATACAGAGCAGAATCAAAGTAAATAAGAATAATATCGAGATGTAAATTAAAGTAAAAGGAATTCGTAGCATACCATTTGGAAGGAGCGCTGACAGGTCAATATCCAAAAATGCAGTTGGAACAATCGTGGTCACAGCATCTGCAAGAATGGTTCCGATGGCATAGAGGACAGACCAAAAAAGTAATGTGATCGGCTTATTCTCAAAGAATAAAAAACCATATATAAAATGAATACCAATAAAAAATAACAGAATAAAAATAGTCGAACATGAAAATTTTTTCAGAATAAGCAACAAGACTGCCTGTGAGAATAAACAAAGAATTTGGAGTGGATAAGAATAAGATAATTCTTTTTTTTCAAGTTTATTATTAAATAATAAAAATAATATAGCAACTTCCAATAAATTGATTACGAATTCCCACATAAAGATATCCCCCTTTGTTACTTTGATTCATAGTATACTACATAAAGTCGATTCCTGAAACCAGATATTGTATTTATATGACATTTGGGGTAAAATGCCTATATACTTAGTCAATTCGGGGGACGAAGAAATGAGATACATTGCAACTGGACAGGAAGTGTTCAGAATTGATGAATTTGCAACTAATGTAATAGGAATTCCACAGCTTGTACTGATGGAGCGTGCGGCACTCCGGATCGCGGAGCATGTCAAGGAACGATTCTCGGCAGGCGCGCATGTGCTGATCGTAGTTGAGAGTGGAAATAACGGCGGCGATGGAATCGCAGCCGGACGAATTCTTATGATGGAAGGATACGATGTCGAGATCTACTGGGTAGATGGATTGAAGTCAGCCAGCACTGGTTTCGATGCGCAGTATGCAATCGCCAAGAAGCTGAATATGAAGTTTGTGGATGAGCTTGTGAACGCCGGATATGATGTGATTATCGACGGCATCTTCGGTGTTGGTCTGTCACGTGCCGTAATGGGCAGACAGGCAGAAGTAATTAAAGCATTAAATGATATGGATGGTTATAAGTTAGCTATCGATGTACCATCCGGAATCGATGCGACAACCGGGTTCCTGCTCGGTACGGCGTTCCATGCGGATGCGACTGTGACATTCGGGCTGATGAAGCTCGGACTTCTCATGGGTATGGGATATGAGTACGCAGGAGAGGTATCCGTGGTCGATATCGGATTCCCGAAGCAGGCGATTGATTTTGTAGAGCCACGGTTATACACCTATGATCCAAAGGATGTAGAGGAATTGCTCCCACATAGAAAAAGGGATTCCCACAAGGGAACTTATGGCAAGGTCGGAATCATCGCAGGCAGCAAAAATATGGCAGGAGCGGCACTGTTTTCCGCAGAGGCTGCTTACCGTATGGGCTGTGGGCTGGTGCGTGTGTGCACCGTAGAGGAGAATCGCGAGATTATCCAGTCGAGACTCCCGGAAGCATTGCTTACGACATACAAAGAAGATGATATCGACACGATGCGCAGTGCGATGAAGACGGTCATGGGCTGGGCAGATGTGCTTGTGTTAGGACCGGGACTTGGAACCGGGGAAGCAGCGCAGTATCTGGTTGACAAGGTACTTCGTAGCTTTGATGGCACGGTTGTCTTAGATGCCGATGGAATCAATGTGTTATCCGAGCATATGGATCTGTTTGAGACGATGCATTCGAAGCTCATTCTGACGCCACATTTGATGGAGATGTCAAGACTTACGAATCAGTCGGTGACGGATATTAAGGCGAATAAATACGATCTTGCAAGAGAGTTTGCCAAGCGCCATAATGTGGTCGTTGCATTAAAAGATGCGCGCACAGTGGTGTCCGATGGCGGGCTTCAGGCATATATTAATATAACAGGTACAAACGGCATGGCAACAGGCGGATCCGGTGATGTACTGACCGGAATTATTGCCGGACTTCTGGCACAGGGCATGGATCGGTTTGAGGCGACAAAGCTTGGTGTCTGCATGCATGGTATGGCAGGTCAGGCGGCCGCAGAAGAAAAGGGACAGTACAGCATGATCGCCGGAGATATTGTACGAAGCATCGAGCAGATTATTGCGAAGGAAGCAGAAGAATAGGATACACCGTTTGATAATATAGTTCTAATTGATTGCATACACAGAAGAATTGTTGGAAATACTTGTAATAGTTTGAACAACAATAGGAGTGTGAAGGCATTGATTATCAGACGTGGAGATATTTATTATGCAGACCTGCGCCCGGTCGTAGGATCTGAACAGGGCGGCGTTCGTCCGGTACTTATTATTCAAAATGAAGCGGGAAACAAATACAGTTCCACTGTGATCATTGCGGCGATCACGTCGCAGATGCACAAGGCGAAGCTTCCAACGCATGTAGAACTTGATTCAAGGTATTGCGATATTGCCAAAGATTCTGTTATACTGTTAGAACAGGTGCGCACGATCGACAAACAGAGACTGAAAGAAAAAGTCTGTCATCTGGACAATACGATCATCCGCCGCGTGAACGAGGCGCTGCGCATCAGCTTAGAATTATAAAAGGAGAAATAACAACTATGTCACAAAGCGGACCCAGTGGTTTTCGAAAGTTTTTTTCGAAGAAGGTGGACGAAGACAAAGTAGAAGAAGAGATTCTTTCCATGGTCGAGGAAGGGCATGAACAGGGCTTGATCGAAGAAGGCGAGATGGAGCTTATCAACAACATCTTTGAGTTCGGAGACAAAGAAGCGAAGGATATCATGACACCACGGCAGAAGATTGTTGCTGTGGAGAACACCCAGACCGTGGAGCAGGCATTGCAGCTTGCAGTAGAAAATAATTTTTCCAGATACCCGGTTTATGAGGAGGATCTGGATAATATCATCGGACTTGTACATATCAAAGATCTGATTGCGGTCTATATGAAGGATCCGAAAACACCGGTTGCGGGAATGGTTGACAAAGCAATTGTCACACATCCGACGAAGGATGTATCCGAGCTTTTGCAGCGGATGCAGCGGGAGAAGATCCATATGGCAGTCGTGGTGGACGAATATGGTCAAACGGAAGGCATTGTCACGATGGAGGACATCTTAGAAGAGATCGTCGGAAATATATTGGATGAGCACGATGAGGAACAGCCGGAAGAGATCCAGAAGCAGTCGGAGGACGAATATCTGGTTGACGGCGGAGCAACGTTAGAAGATCTGGAGGATTTACTTGGAATCGAATTCCCGGATGAGGATTTTGAGACGGTAAACGGTTTCCTGCTCTATGAGCATGGACGGTTGCCAGAAGAGGGTGAATCCTTTAAGATAGAATATCAGGGGTATGAATTTATCCCGGTAAAAATAGAAGATAACAGGATTATTACTGTTAAAATCACGAAACTAAAGGAAGAGGAGTAACAAACAATGTCAGGACATTCAAAATTTGCGAACATTAAGCACAAGAAAGAGAAAAACGACGCTGCAAAGGGAAAAGTATTTACGATCATTGGTCGTGAGATCGCAGTTGCCGTAAAGGAAGGCGGACCAGATCCAGCGAACAATAGCAAGTTGCGTGATGTCATTGCAAAGGCAAAAGCAAATAACATGCCAAACGACACGATTGATCGTGGTATCAAGAAGGCAGCCGGTGATGCAAATTCCGTAAACTATGTAACAATTACATATGAAGGCTATGGCCCAAGTGGAACAGCAATTATCGTAAATGCGCTTACCGATAACAAGAACCGTACAGCATCCAATGTAAGAAATGCATTCACAAAGGGTGGCGGAAATGTCGGAACGACTGGTTGTGTATCTTATATGTTTGATGAGAAGGGACAGATTATCATCGCGAAAGAGGACTGCGATATGGACGCAGATGATCTGATGATGATTGCACTTGACGCAGGTGCAGAAGACTTCAACGAGGAAGAGGACAGCTTCGAAATCTTAACTTCTCCGGATGAGTTCACAGCCGTTCGTGAGGCCCTTGAGAAAGAGAATATCCCGATGGCTGAGGCAGACGTTACAATGATTCCACAGAACTACGTAGAGCTTACATCTGAGGATGACATCAAGAAGATGAACCGCATCCTTGACATGCTCGATGAGGATGACGATGTCCAGGACGTGTACCACAACTGGGATGAGTAAAAAAATGCGGCTTGCCAGCATTTTTTTACGAAGACCTTTCTTACCAGCGTAAGCTGGTAAGAGGGATGAGTAGGTAAAGGAGTAACATGCCACTTGTATTTATATTCTTCATTTGGTATGGAATGTATGGCAGAAACAACCCGAAGATATACAGTAAACTGCACGACAAATTTGGTTTGATCGTCTTTTTACTCTTTATATTCAGTGGCTTGTCAAGCTTTAGTTCCAGTTTTGGCGTACTGTTACTGGTATCGTTGATCATAGCTGTTGTCGGTGCTCCGTTCTGGCTTATAGCATGGCTGATATCAAAATCAGCTAAGGGAAAAGCCAGACAGAAGCAGAACGATTATGATTATTATACCCAGCATTACAGCCAGTCGGATGCAAAAGCGGGAATGACGGTGACTGGACTTACAAAGGCTGTACCAAAGCGAAGAAAGATTATTCAGAAATTTAATCAGAAATATGATCTGTATCTGACCGATGAGGAGATTAACCGGATCGTCGATGCATCGTATATGTCAAACTGTTGGGAACGGGAGATTTTAGACATGGATCAAAAGTATGATACCATCTCACAGTGGTATCGTGGGGATTCGGCATGGTTACGAGCATATCTGCATGCGTTTCCAGTGCAGAATGTCACATCGGACTTTGAGAGTCAGAGAAGCATCTGCCTCGATACGTTCTATCAGGTGTTCTCGGAGATTGATCCGGGAAAATACGAGAGTGTGGAGAGTTGTGTCAGAGAGATCAACCATCGGTTTATGACGAACTTCGATGATATTACGTTTTCGGTTGCACATCGTTTTTTAGCAGACAATGGATATAAGTTTGAACTGCCAAATTTCGATGTGCGTGGAGTGAAGTCTGATATCGACCGGTTGAAAGATAAATACGATCAGGAGACTGCCAGCAGTGGCAACCGGAGTGGATATGAAAAAATGCGCCAGCGTTAAGCTGACGCATTTTTTGTAATGAGTTATTTACTGAATCTGTACCAGACTTGAGCAATGTCTGTTTCCCTGCATATCTTCGAAGATGAACATACCATAATATTCTTCTCCGGCAAGCAATGCATCCCGTATCGGCGTGAAGCCTTCGGAGATTGGGAACGAGCTGTAATTGATCGTCAGGTCTGCCCAGTCTGCATCGTTGAAGTTTGTCAGGTCTTCATTTGAGGTGAAGCGGTGAGAGAAATATCCGAACGCGACATTCTGGTAGTCGTTGATATCAATCTCGTAACGCTCTGGGAAGATCTCATTTCCTTCAGTGTTGATATAATTGTCAATCGGATAAGCTCCCAGAATCTGACCTTCCGGATGTTCGTTGGATACCTCTAAGACGAAATAGGCATACATACTGTCATCGCCTTCAATATCGTCATTGTAGAGGATACTGGAGATCAGATAGCGGGTGTATGTATCTGTCTTTTCCTGTACGGTATACATCAGTTCGTAGTTCTCTTTTGTTGTATCATTTTGCATGTAGGTAATCTGTCCGTCGAAGTCAGCCGTCAGTTTTCCGGTTCCATCGTTTGAGATGGCAGAGCTTAATGCAACCAGATCATACATGCCGTCCTTTTCCTGATCCTTCTTGGCAATTACAAAATATGCATTCTGTAAAGCAGAAGATTGTTCAGCATTTAATGTAACCGAGAATGTGGAATCATCGTTCATCGTTGGAACGAGATCTTCTGGATTCCATGTTACTGCAAATGCGTTGGTGTCGGTCAGCATACCAGCGAACCGGGAAATGTAGCTTGTATAATTTTCTGCAAAATCAAAGGTTGTGTACATCGGTATCAACGAAGAAGCATATTGCTTCGTGTAATACGGATGATAGATTGATACGCCGTTGATCTTTGACTCATTAGCATCGGAATATACGATCAGTTTGTTCAATGCGTCCGAGAGGGCACCGGATTCTGCCGGATAGATGGATTTCATATGTAATGCATAATCGCCAAGATCGATGACATCATAGGAACCTTCTGTATAGGAGTAGGCTGCTGCAATTTCCTTTGAATTCTTACGCATAGAAGAAAACTGCGGGTAGGTGCTTTCGTTGAAATCTTTATTGACAGAAGCAAACAAATCATTTAATGCCATCTCACATGTTTCGACCTGACTCAGATCCAATACAGATAAGCAGATTGTCGCATAGGAAAATGGCATGCTGTTCATGTAATCTGTTGTATCCTGCATGTAGCTGTCCACGATTTTCTGTCCGATGTCTTTGCCACTTTGGAGTGTCTCGATGTCGGCAAGGAAGGAGTAGGACCATCCGCAGCCCGGCTCGGATTCCTGAGAGGCAACCATGTAATTTGCATAAGGGCTTAACGTATGTGCGGTTTCGATGTTTGCCATCAGGCAGGCGTCAAATCCGATAAATTCCAGCTTGTTTCCATCGTGGAATGGGGAGTCTGCAAACGCCTGATCAAGTTCATCCAAGGTCAGACTGTCATTGGTTGTCTCGTCAAATCCATATCCGAAGAACGCGCCGCCACCGTGATTCCATAAGATCAGGTCGTATTGTTCTGCCGGATAGTTCGTGTAACCGTAATTTAAGAATTCGGTTAGGTTTGACGGATCCCCCATGTTGGAAGCATCCTTGGAAGTAAGCTCTGTCAACGCTCCATTCTCAATCTTCAAAATAGAGTTGGCGTCCTCTGGGATGTCACGGTTATGCCAGTTGGAACAGCCGCCAGTGTAGATCAGGACATTCATTTTTGATTCATCATAGCCGGAATCAAGCATTTCTTCGATATCCGTGGAAGCTGCCTGATACTGGCTTTCCAAATCGGAACCGACCATATAGATCATAACGGTTTTTGTGCCTGCTTCCGCCTGTTGTGGATGCTCGGTCACGGAAGCTTCCGTTGTAGGAGACATGGTAGACTGTTCCGTTGTTGTATGGGAATCATCGTTTGTCAGATCCTTGATTGGACGTTTGGTTACGATCAGTGCAATTCCGATTGCCAGAACAACAACACATCCGCCAATGCCGGCAAAGAGCGGCCATTTTTTCTTTTTTTTCGGTGCTGGTGTTGGTGGAACGGAACCTTGTGGCTGCTGGTATGGCATCTGCTGATTGTACACCTGCTGCCCGTTGTAAGGCGATTGCTGGTTGTACATCTGCTGCCCGTTGTAAGGTTGTTGATTGTACATTTGTTGCCCGCTGTACATCTGCTGCCCGTTGTAAGGTTGTTGATTGTACATCTGTTGCCCGCTGTATGGCTGTTGGTATGGTATCTGCTGCCCATTGTAGGATGGTTGCTGTCCATATGATGGGTCCTGCCATCCGCAGACCGGACAGATGCCGTATTGATTTAATGCATGTCCGCATGCTTTACAATTCATAGGAAACCTCCCAAAATATGATAAATCAACTATATCATAGATTGCTTAAAACGTGTAAAAAAATTTCCATTTTTCAAAGATTATGCTAGAATAAATCTATATATGGAATATACGCAGAAATAAGTTAGAAATACATAGAAAACAGGAGGAATTATGGAAGTTACAGAGGTGCAGAAAATAACACAGAATGTGATCGCAGAAGCATCGAAGGTTGTGATTGCCGGAGAAGCGGTTGTTGAGAAGCTGTTAGTCGCGCTGCTTGCCGGCGGACATGTGCTGTTAGAGGATCGTCCGGGAAGTGGAAAGACGACGCTTGCCAAGACATTTGCACGATTGCTGGATGTGGAGCAGAAACGTGTGCAGTTTACACCGGATCTGATGCCGAGCGATATCACGGGATTGAATGTGTACAGTCAGAAGGATGGGGAGTTTCATCTGGTAAAGGGACCGGTATTTACAAATGTTCTGCTTGCCGATGAGATCAACCGTGCGACACCACGTACACAGGCAAGTTTGCTCGAAGCGATGGAGGAAAAGCAGGCGACGATCGATGGAGAGACATTGCCGCTTGCGGAGCCTTTTTTGGTAATTGCAACGGAGAACCCGATCGAGACAACCGGAACCTATCCACTTCCGGAAGCACAGGTGGATCGTTTCATGATGAAGCTTTCAATGGGACAGCTGGATACGCAGGCAAAGCTGCACGTGATGGAGACTTTTATGGGGGAACATCCGCTTCTTTCTCTGAAACCGGTCTGCACGGCGGAGCAGATTGCACAGATGCGTGAAGCTGCAAGAACGGTAACTGTACATCCGTGTATCCGGGAGTACATCGTCCAGATCGTGGAGGAAACCGGAAAAAATCAGGGCATCATGACAGAGGTCAGTACACGTGCGATGTTAGCGCTTGTGCGTGCATCACAATGCTATGCGGCAATGCAGGGAAGAACATATGTGATACCAGATGATGTGAAGCTGCTTGCTCCATGCGTGCTGGCACATCGGCTTCTGACATATGGAAGTACAAAGGATAACAACGAACGGATTCAGGAGATCGTAGCAACGGTTGAAGTGCCAGTGGAGGATTGGAAGCAGTGAATCTGATTGTTGCACTTGTGATTGCGAGTCTGGTTTATATTGTGCAGAAGCGTCTGTACGCGAAATGGTGGAACCGGAATCTCGATGTGACAATTTCATTTGAGGATACATGCGTGAGAGAAGGGGATGCAAGTGCCCTGACAGAGGTTATCTACAATGGGAAGTTTTTGCCTTTGCCTGTCTTTCATGTCAAATTCTCGACCAATCGTTCGTTTCAGTTTGCAGATACAGAAAATACAGTCGTGACCGACAGCTATTATCGAAACGATGTGTTCTCTGTGCTTGGCTACCGGAAGATCACGCGGCGGCTGCCGTTTCAGACTGGAAAGCGGGGACTGTATGGCATACCGAGTCTGAATATGACGGCGCGGGATTTCTTTATGACAACGAATTTCGCATATAGCCGGAAATCCGACGCATGGCTGTATGTGCTGCCGAAGCGGGTCGCATCCCCGGAGCTTTCGATGTTCTGTTCCCATTTGCTCGGTGAGTTGGAGACGAGACGAAATCAGATGGAGGATCCGTATACGTTTCGTGGAATCCGGGAATACACCTATGGAGATACTTACGGGAAGATCAACTGGAAGGCAACTGCGAAAGCGTCAAAACTCATGGTAAATATGTATGGTTATACTTCGGAACAGCGCGTGCGGATTCTGCTCAATCTGGAGACGAATATCATGGTAAAGACGGAATATCTGCAGGAGATGAGTATCCGTATGGCGGGAACGATCGCTGAGTATTTTCTGCAACATAAGGTATCGGTGGAACTTGTATCAAATGGGATTGACTGCATGACTGGTGCGTGTGAGCGGGTGGAAGCCGGCATGTCGATGGAGCATGGTGAAACGATCGACAAATATCTGGCACGCATCAAAGAAAATGCAGGAATCGATGCATTTATGCAGATGGTAGATACCGAGATACAGCAGATGGAAGAGCCGATAACGTATGTGATTATTTCTCCTTATTACAAAGAAGATCTGCTTTTGAAGCTTGATTATATGCATAAAAAGCACCCGGAGCTGCACATGGTAGTTCCGTATTATGACATTCAGGATAAGACTGGATGGCGTGGCTATATGCAGGGCGTGGAGGTGAAGTGGAATGAAATCTAAACTGTTACAGGTCACGAAGCTTTTGCACCTTCTATATGAATGGCTTTGCTGCAGTCTGTGCTTTGCCTTTTTTGAAGTTGTGCTTTTGAAACAGGATGTACATTACTTTCTGCTTCCAATCACGGGTGCAATGTTTGTGTATTCGTATATTCTGAGGGAGAAGGCACAGCATTATTTGTGGTTGTTTGTCGGGCATGTGGCGTTGCGGCTGCCGATGCTTTTGCTGCCGGTATCGATGGAGACTCAGTGGTTTTATTTCCTGATTCCTTGTTATCTGTTCTCGGCATCTGTAAAAAGCACATGGAAAAATAAAAGGAAGCAGATGGATGAACTTCCGTGGCCATCCTTTTTGCTGTGCCTGATCGTGTACCTTGTGAGTGGGCATCTCGGTGTGCAGGGACTTCGGATCTATGCTTATGTGACAGCATTGATTCTGCTTTTTCTGTATCTGGCGCTGGTGTACACGGATGGAATGGAAAATTATCTGGACGCGACCAGCCATGTATCGGGAATCCCGATCCGGCAGATACTGTCTGTAAATACGATCATGGTCGGTGCAATCATTCTCTGTCTGACGATTGGACTCGTGCTTGGCGAAGTGTTTGATTTCCGCAGAGTGATCGCGCTGATCGGGCAGGCGATACTGGCAGTGGTTCGTGTGATCGCGATGGTGATCGGACTTTTCTATCACTATATAAGTTTCTGGTTCCGTGGTGGAGAGGCAGAGACAAGTGAACACCAGCAGTTTGATGATGGCGATGTGCCGTCGGGTATTCGTTCCGTCGGACAGACACTGGAGCCGGTGCTCTATGTCGGATTGATCTGTCTGGGACTGTTTATCGCGTATAAAGTGCTGGTCCGGTTTGTCCGGTTCCTGATGGCAAGGCGTAATATCTCGACCGATCAGGTGGAACTGGTTGTAGTAAAAAAGAAGAAAGAGGAACAGCGGACGCATGCAGATGAAAAACGACGGTTTTTATCACGCAGACAGCGGGCAAGACGATGCTACAAGGACTGCATTGAACGCTATCGCTACGATATTGCACTGGAACAGTCGAAAACCGGGCGGGAGATTGAGACGGAATTAAATGAACAGTCGCTCGCGGATGTGACGGAGCTGACGCGCTGTTATGAGGACATCCGATATGGAGACGCGGAGGTAGACCGGGCATTGCTGCAGAAGATGCGCCGGTTATCCAGCCGGTAGAATCGGACGAGTTTTGACAGAATGTGGCATAAAATGGATTGAATAATCGGAGTGCTTATGCTAGAATTAAAGTAACTTTGTTACGAGACTTTTAGAGTCGGATATGGGAGGACAAAAAACATGAAGAAAGTGGCTTATATTGCATCGGAATGCGTACCGTTTATCAAGACTGGCGGACTTGCAGACGTTGTTGGTACATTGCCGAGAATCTTTGATAAAAAGGAGTATGACGTGCGTGTCATCATTCCGAATTATATGTGTCTGCCGGCAAAATTCAAGGAGAAGATGCGTTATCTGACGCATTTCCATATGGATATTGGCTGGAAGCAGCAGTATGTCGGGGTTATGTATCTGGAATATGAAGGGGTTCCGGTATACTTTATTGACAATGAGTATTATTTCAATGGTTTCAATATATACAGTGACGATATGAAATGGGATATCGAGAAGTTCTGCTATTTTAGCAAGGCAGCACTTTCCATCCTGCCAAGTATCGGATTCCAGCCGGATATCGTACACTGCCATGACTGGCAGGCAGGACTGGTTCCGGTATACTTGAAGACATTGTTTGCAGACAATCCATTTTACAGTGGTATGAAGTCAATCATGACGATCCACAACCTGCAGTTCCAGGGAAGATGGGATATCAAGACCGTACAGGAGTATTCCGGACTGCCAGATTATTTGTTTACACCGGATAAGCTGGAGATTGACAAGGATGCAAGTATGCTCAAGGGTGGACTTGTTTATGCAGATAAGATTACAACGGTATCGAATACGTATGCACAGGAGATTCAGACGCCTTATTATGGTGAAGGATTAGACGGTTTGCTCCGCGCGAGAAACCAGAGCCTGTGGGGCATTGTAAATGGTATCGATTACAGGGATTACGATCCGGCTACAGATAAGAAGATCTATAAGAATTACACATTGAAGAATTTCCGCAAGAACAAAGTGGCAAACAAGCTTGCACTGCAGAAGGAACTTGGACTTCCGGAAGATAAGAATGCTTATATGATCGGTATTATCTCCAGACTGACAGATCAGAAGGGCTTAGATCTCGTTGACCGTGTCATGAACGATATCTGTACCGATGGTACACAGTTTGTTGTGCTTGGTACCGGTAACCGGAAATATGAAGATATGTTCCGGTACTATCAGGGCATTCATCCGGCAAAGGTATCTGCGAATATTTATTATTCGGACGAATTGTCACACAAGATGTATGCAGCGTGTGATGCAATGCTGGTTCCATCCCGCTTCGAGCCATGTGGACTGACACAGCTGATGGCACTTCGTTATGGTACACTGCCTATCGTAAGAGAGACGGGCGGACTGAAGGATACGGTTATTCCATACAATGAATTCGAGGGAAGCGGAACCGGATTCTCATTCGCAAACTATAACGCACATGAGTTACTGAATACGATCAACTACTCAAAGCAGGTATACTTCGACAAGAAGAATGCCTGGGAATGTATGCAGGAATGTGCGATGCAGCAGAACTACAGCTGGTCTAATTCCGCAGAGATCTATCAGAGACTGTACGAACAAGTATAAGAAGTATCATATAAAAAGAAAGCGATTTGATTTTCATCGAATCGCTTTCTTTTTTATGATGATTGTGAAACAGAGAAACATCTATCGGATTCTGTTTGACTTGCGTATTACTTGTCTTTTCCCTTCAGAGCTTTCTCCGCGAAAGCTGCCTCATCAATGATCTCTTCCGGCTCAATGCCGGCCTTTAACTTCTCAATCTCATCAATTGTGAGTCCGGACATAAGAGCTACTTCATCTATGGAAATATCCACCTTCAACATGCGCGTTGCAAGGTCGTATTTCGCTTTTGTTGTCTTATTCATAAGGTTAACTCCCTTCAAAAAATATAACTATATTATTATAAATTTTTCAGATATTCCTCGTTGATGGCGAGCACCTGCTTCATTGCTTCCTCACCCGGTGCACCAATCGTATTTCGCTTGCTGACGCAAGTCTTCAGGCTGATTGCATCGTAGATGTCGTCCTCGAATACCGGGCTGATTGCCTTATACTCGCCGATGGACATATCAAGCAGGGATTTATCATGCTCGATGCAGTAGAGTACAAGCTGACCAACGATACCATGTGCATCACGGAACGGAACACCGTGATTAACCAGATAATCAGCCGCATCGGTAGCATTTGTAAATCCGTTCATGGCACTTTTCTCCATGACAGGCTTGTTTAACTTCATTGTAGAGATCATACCTGTGAACAAAGCGATACATCCTTTAACTGTGTCGATCGCATCGAAGGTAAGCTCCTTGTCCTCCTGCATATCCTTATTATATGCAAGTGGGATGCCCTTCATCGTTGTGAGGATGGACATCAGTGCGCCGTATACACGCCCGGTCTTACCGCGGACAAGCTCAGCGATATCCGGATTCTTCTTCTGCGGCATGATCGAACTTCCGGTGCTGTATGCATCATCTAATTCTACAAACTGGTACTCGTTGGAGTTCCAGATGATGATCTCCTCAGAGAAACGGGACAGATGCATCATGATCGTAGAGAATGCGGAAAGCATCTCTATCACGTAGTCACGATCGGATACGGAGTCCATACTGTTTAAGGTTGGACCGGCAAAATCCAGAAGACTGGCAGTCAGGTTACGATCCAGCGGATATGTCGTTCCGGCCAGTGCACCTGCACCAAGCGGACAATAGTTCATACGTGTATAGATATCGTTCATACGGCTGTAATCACGTTTGAACATCTCCATATATGCACCGACATGGTGTGCAAATGTGACAGGCTGTGCTTTCTGCAGATGTGTAAAGCCCGGCATATAGGTATCTACATTTTCCTTCATCAGGATATGCAGCTCTTTCATCAGCGATACGAGCAGCTTCTTAACTTCGAGAATTTCATCGCGTACATACAGACGCATGTCGAGAGCTACCTGATCGTTTCTTGAACGTCCGGTGTGAAGCTTCTTACCGACATCACCAATCCGGTCAATCAGGTTCGCTTCGACGAAGCTGTGAATATCTTCATATTTCGAAGAAATCTCCAGAGTTCCATTTTCTACATCGGCAAGGATGCCGTTTAAGCCATCGATAATCTGGTCGCGTTCTGCATCTGTCAGGATACCGCTTGCTGCAAGCATTGTTACATGTGCGATGCTGCCGCGGATGTCCTGTTTGTAGAACTTCTGATCGAAACTGATCGATGCATTAAAATTATATACTAACTGGTCTGTCTCCTTTGTGAAACGACCGCCCCATAACTGTGCCATAATCTACCTCACTTTATCTTCTGTAAATAATTTGCGTTGTGCTAAGGCATATAACAAGGGATTGATTTGTATCGTATATAATGTATCGCACCTAAGAAGTAATAAGGTGTTCTGATATCAGAGATTCCATATTGACGCAACCGCTGTCAATTCGCCATCCGTGGCTCAGTGACAGCTTGCCTGAACATCGTGTTCAGGCATTGCTGATGTGAACAGAACACCAATTACTTCTAAGATGCGAACATATCATATACTACACAAATGAATCCCTTGCCATATGCCAAAGACATTGTAAATATTTACAGATATTTAATGTTTGAAATATAATATACAACAAATCCCAAGAACCGACAAGACAAACGCGAAAAAAGGTTGCGATTTATCATTATATACATTAGAATGATTTACATAATTATAGACATATATAAGACAAGTGCGAAACAGGGAGAATAAAATATATGTTCGCAGTATAAATGTTTCGCAGTTGTCTGGGATAAGGAGATAAATATGAACACAATTCTTGCAAATATAATCGCAACCGGCGACAGTGGCAAACCACTTCTGGTAGCCATCTGCCTGATTGTCTCCATCGTATTGATGGTCGTTCTGATCATGGTAGGCAAAGGTGGAAATGGAGAAGACGATGAGTCAGATGAGGAAGAAAAAGACAGGAGTAAGCATTAAATGAAGCAGAAAAAAGGGAAAATGCATATTATCCTTCCAGTGCTTGTGGTGGCTGTGATCCTTGTGTTTTATTTTTTCAACTTCCGCATCGGTTCCTATCTGCATCCAGATGAGACCGCATACAGCATGGAAGAATTAACACAATTGGTAACTGAACAGATCAACGATGGTAAGACGACAGGCAATTTCTATGTATCCGGAATTTCGGAGAGTGATATCGGGAATATCAACGAGAATCTGTGCAGCATGAACGGCATGGTCGACCAGTATATGGTGACAGAAAAAAGCCGGGATGGCATGCGGATACAGTTTCGATATGAGATCTCGGACAATTATTATGTATGGCAGAAATATGTAAATGGTGCTGCAATTCCATCCGATCATGCACTTGCCTATAAGCTGTATGATAAGGTGGAAGATGTGTTAAAGCAGATCATCAAACCGGATATGACAGACTATGAAAAAGAGCTTGCGATCCATGATTATATTGTGGTGCATTGCCAGTATGGGTATGTGGAATCTTCCAAGGATTACGCGTACCGGGCATACGGTGCGCTGGTGCAGAACAAGGCTGTGTGCAATGGATATGCGGAGGCGATGGCACTGCTTATGACATGTGTCGGAATCGAGAACCAGATCGTAACCGGAACGGCGGATAATGAGCTGCATGCATGGAATCAGGTGTGTCTGGATGGAGACTGGTATCAGGTGGATGCCACATGGGACGATCCATTGCCAGATCGTGGTGTATTTGCCGGACACGAGTATTTCAATGTGACGGATGAGATCATGGATGAACGGCATGACTGGAAGCAGGATGCATTTCCGGCGTGTGACAGCACCGATTATAATTATTACGAGCAAAATGATCTGATCTGTGACAGCGATGCGTTCCGTACACTGCTCAAGGATCAGGCATTGCGCAACAGCACGGGGACGATCGAGGTTGTCGTGACCGATTATACGACCGATTTTGATTATTCCTTTATGCAGGATGTGAGTGCGGTGCAGTATTTTCAGTACACAGAAGAGCCTTACGGCGCGTATGAACTGGTAACGGTATATTTAAATCAGAGGTAGAAGATGGAAATCGTTGAGATAGAAGAAAAAGCAGAATATATAAAAGAGTTGTTTGAAAAGGAGAAATACGACAGCTTTTATCTGTATGAGGCGCGGGTGAAAACGAAACTTGATTATTATGTAAATGGCAGACTGAACCGTGAGTATTTTGATACGGAGGCACAGGCAGATCTGCCGGAATATATTGAATGGAAGGATATCAAGGCGACCGTGTATGCGTATCTGAAAGGGGAACGGCTGCCGATCGGCTTTAAGATCATTTTGATGTTCAATCGCGAGAATATCAGCCGTTTGTTGGAAATGAACAATCTGCCGGTCAAAGAGGAGGATGTGAGCGCGTTGTTTATGAACGTGGTTTATGAGCATGAAACGCTGTCTGTGACAACTGGAACATCTCTGAAGATATTTACGATGGATAAAACATTGGAGCATATCTGGGACGATACGATCAAGAAATATTATATTTAAAGTAGAATTATTAGCACTCAATAAAAATGAGTGCTAATTTTTTCTTGACATTCAAATTTCCAAGTATTATTATCTTATTTATGAAATATACATTCGTAAAATGAAGTTTGCAGGAAAGGACAGCAGACTTGTATTGGTTTTAGGAGGTAATAAGACATGGAACGACAGGGTAATTTATCAATTAACAGTGACAACATTTTTCCGATTATTAAGAAATGGCTTTATTCCGATCAGGATATTTTCATTCGAGAGCTGATTTCCAACGGCTGTGATGCAATCACAAAATTAAAGAAGCTTGCCGTGATGGGAGATTATGAGGAAGTTGAAGGCGAGGAGTACAAGATTGAGGTGTACGCGTCTGCCAAGGATAAGACTTTGACATTCGTCGATAACGGTCTTGGTATGACCGAGGAAGAGGTTGACAAATACATCAACCAGATCGCATTTTCCGGTGCAACGGATTTCATCAACAAGTACAAGGACAAGGCTGGCGATGAGCAGATCATCGGACATTTTGGACTTGGTTTTTATTCCGCATTTATGGTTGCCGATAAGGTAACGATCGAGACATGTTCCTACAAGGAAGGTGCAAAGCCGGTATACTGGGAGTGCGACGGCGGAACGAATTATACGATGAGTGAGAGCGACGACGATATCCGTGGTACAGCCATTACATTGTATCTGAATGAGGATTGCCTGGAGTATGCAAATGAGTACCGTGTAAAGGAAGTTATCCAGAAGTATTGTGCATTTATGCCATACAACATCTACTTTATCAATGAGGATAAGGAAGAGGAAGAAGCTGCCAAGAAGGAAGCTGAGAAGAAGGAAAAGGACAAGGTGATCGAGGTCGATACGACACAGGAAGATGAGCTTGTCGGCGATGCACCGAAGAAGGATGAGGCAGAAGAGAAGAAAGAGGATGCCACAGAGGAAAAGAAAGAAGAGAGAAAACCGTTAAATGATACGAATCCTCTCTGGATGCGTAATCCGAAGGATTGTACGGACGAGCAGTACATTGATTTCTATCAGCATGTATTCTTGGACTTCAAGAAGCCGCTCTTCTGGATCCACCTGAATATGGACTATCCATTTAACTTAAAGGGTATTTTGTACTTCCCGAAGATCAATACACAGTATGACCAGTTGGAAGGTACGATTAAGTTATATAACAATCAGGTATTTATCGCAGATAACATCAAGGAAGTTATTCCAGAGTTTTTGCTTCTGCTGAAGGGTGTCATTGATTGTCCGGATCTGCCGCTGAACGTATCCCGTTCCGCACTGCAGAACGATGGTTTTGTCAAGAAGATCTCAGATTACATCACGAAGAAGGTCGCTGATAAGCTGACTGGCATGTACAAAAACAACAAGGAAGATTACGAGAAGTATTGGGATGACTTAAGCCCATTCATCAAGTTTGGCTGCCTGAAGGATGAGAAGTTCTGTGACAAGATGACAGACTACATGCTCTTCAAGGATATCAACGGCAAGTATATTACACTTCCGGAGTACCTCGAAGAGGGCAAGGAGAAATACGAGAACAAGGTATTCTATATCTCCGATGAAGTGGCACAGTCCCAGTACATCAACATGTTCAAGGAAGAGGGCATGAATGCGGTTTATCTGACACACAACATTGATAACCCATACATCACACACCTGGAAGGTAAGAATGAAAATGTGAAGTTCCTGCGTATTGATGCAGATCTTGCCGATAACTTTGTCGGTGAGAAGTTGACCGAGGAGCAGACGAAGGAATATACCGATAAGCTTTCTGAGGCATTCAAGAAAGCAACTGGAAATGACAAGCTTGTAGTCAAGGTTGAGAGCATGAAGAATGAGAATGTATCTTCTGTCCTGACGGTTTCCGAGGAGTCACGTCGTATGATGGAAATGATGCGTGTCTACAATATGGGCGGCATGGATCCGAACATGTTTGGAGCAGGCGAGGCAGAGACACTTGTCTTAAATGCAAACAACAAGCTTGTAAAATACATCTTAGATAATCCAGAGGGTGAGTACAAGGATATGATCTGCAACCAGCTTTATGATTTAGCTGTTCTTGCCAACAAGCCGCTCTCTGCTGAGAAGATGACAGCATTTGTAAAACGAAGCAACGATCTGCTTGGATTGTTGATCTAATATAATCACATAAGGTGGTCAAAATGCATGTCAGATGTAAATATGCATAGTAGATTCATTCGTAATATAACATATTGTGACTAAGAAGTAATATTCGTGTTCTGGGATATATGTATTACCGTACGCAACCGCTGCCAATTCGCCATCCATGGCTCAGTGGCAGCTTGCGAAAACATCGTGTTTTCGCATTGCTGATATTCACAGAACACGAATTACTTCTAAGTCACAAATGTATCATATTACTTCATGAATCTATATGCGCATTTACATTGACATGCATTTTTGATATTATGTGATTGCAATTTTAGAAAGTAGCTTACGAAACGGACTATGATTTGCTTTTATGTGTCTGCATCGTTGTCTGATAATATAAATATGTTTGGAATTTAGAAGTTCTTGATGTTCTGTAAATAAACAGCAATGTTTGAACACGATGTTCAAACAAACCGCCACTGAGCCATGGATGGCGAATTGGCGGTGGTTGCGTGCGTTGTTTAGCTTGTGAATCAGAACATCTTAGAACTTCTTAATTTCAATACATCTTATATAGTCAGACAACGATGCAGACATATATGCAAATCATAGTGTGTTTCGTGATTATTGATCGTGATTATTGGAATGAAAAGGAGTAAGAAAATGGCATTTGACGGAGTAACCGTGTCTGCAATCGTCAGTGAACTAAAGAAGAATCTGACAGGCGGACGTATCTATAAAATATATCAGCCGGAAGTGGATGAGCTGTGTCTGGTCGTAAAAAACCGGACAGAACAGGGCAACACAACCAGTCGTCTGGTGATCTCTGCAGATGCCAGTCTGCCTCTTATTTATCTGACGGGGCAGATAAAGGAGAACCCGTCGACAGCCCCGAATTTTTGTATGCTGCTACGGAAGCATATTGGAAATGCACGCATTTTATCCGTGACACAGCCGAACTTTGAGCGAATTGTAGAGATGCAGTTAGAACACCTTGATGAAATGGGTGATCTTTGCCAGAAGAAGCTGATCGTCGAGATCATGGGAAAACACAGCAACATCATCTTCACGGATGCGGATGGTACGATCATTGACAGCATCAAGCATATTTCCCATCAAGTAAGTTCGGTGCGGGAAGTGCTGCCGGGAAGAACGTATGTATATCCTCCGGCACAGGAAAAGGAAAATCCGCTCGACATTGATATCAATTATTTTATGAATCATGTCCTGCGCAAGCCGATATCGGTGACGAAGGCAATCTATACATCGCTGACAGGATTATCACCGGTGATCGCAAATGAGATCTGTTACCGGGCTGGTGTCGATGGCGGCATGAGTACGGCTGGACTCTCGATGCAGGAGCAGGAGGATTTGTATGCAGCGTTTGATGCGATGCGTACAAGTATAAAAGAAGAACAGTTTGCACCGTGTATTGCATATCAGGGGTATGCACCGAAGGAATTTGCGGCGTGTACACTGACGATGTACGGAGAGGAAGCAGACAACCTTCCCAAGAAGGATGTGGATGGACTGAAAGTATTTCCGTCGATGTCTCCGGTCATTGAAGAATACTATCAGGCAAAAAGTGTGGTAACGCGCATCCGGCAGCGGTCGACGGATCTTCGTAAGATTGTGAACAACGCGATTGAGCGGACGGCGAAGAAATACGATCTGCAGCGGTCACAGCTAAAGGATACAGAGAAACGGGATAAATACAAGGTCTATGGTGAATTGCTGACTGCCTATGGATATTCTTGTAAACCGGGCGATAAAGAAATCACCTGCGAGAACTACTATGATAGCAGTATGCTTACGATTCCGCTTGATCCAGAGCAGTCGGCGATGGAAAATGCAAAGCGGTATTTCAACAAATATAATAAACTGAAGCGTACCTATGAGGCGCTGATGGAGCTTACCGTAGAGTCGAAAGAGGAACTTGATTATCTGCTTTCTGTGCAGAATTCGCTGGAGATTGCGAAGACAGAAAATGATCTGCAGGAGATCAAGCAGGAGCTTGTGGAAAGTGGCTATGTGCGCGGCAGATTCGATCGGAACAAGCAGAAGAAACAGGTGAAGGCAAAGCCACTGCATTATATATCCAGTGATGGCTACCATATGTATGTCGGAAAGAATAATTTCCAGAATGAGGAGCTGACATTTAAGTTTGCAGAGGGCAATGATCTGTGGTTTCATGCCAAACAGATGCCGGGTTCCCATGTGATCGTCAAGACGAACGGTGAGACAGAGATTCCAGACCGTACCTACGAGGAGGCAGCGAGACTGGCGGCATATTACTCAACCGGCAAAGAAGCACCGAAGGTGGAGATTGACTATACGACGAAGAAAAATCTGAAGAAACCGCCGAAAGCAAAGCCGGGTTTTGTAATCTATCATACGAATTATTCGATGAGTATCGAGCCGGATATCCACGGGATTGCAGAAGCTTAAAACGTGAAATTAAACATCAAAACACCTTGATTTTTAGGGGTGCCTATACTATAATAATGTAGATTATCGTTCATGGATAAGATAGAAACGATAATCTGCATTATTTTTATGTGTGCATAAATGCGCAGGGAGAAACGATTGCCGCAAGGCAACCGACGTATATAGGAGAATATCGTGATAAAAAGTATGACAGGCTTCGGAAGAGGCGAACAGGTAAATGACGATCGTAAGATCGTGGTAGAGATCAAGGCGGTGAATCATAGATTCTGTGATATGAATGTGAAGCTGCCAAAGAAGCTGAATTATTTTGAGACAGATATCAGAACCTGCCTGAAAGAGTACATTCAGCGAGGAAAAGTAGATGTATTTATCACATACGAAGATTATACAAAGTCCAATGTATGTGTAAAATATAATAAGGAAATTGCAACCGAATATGTAAATTATCTGAACAGTATGGTGGATGATTTTGGTTTGCAGTCAGATGTGAAGCCGTCTGTGATCGGCAGATTCCCAGAGGTGTTTACATTGGAGGAGCAGTCTGTGGATGAGAATGAGATATGGTCTCATTTGGAGGGTGTTGTGCGGGAAGCAGCCGAGAAATTTGTGGAATCCCGTGTCCGTGAAGGTGAGAACCTGAAGAAAGACTTGCTTGCCAAGCTTTCTGCGATGTCAGACATTGTGGCTTATATCGAGGAGAAATCCCCACAGATCATCGAGGACTATAAGGCGAGATTGATCGAGAAGGTGGATGAACTTGCAATCAATACGCAGATCGATGATCAGCGTATTGCAGCCGAGGTTACAATGTATGCGGATAAGGTCTGTGTGGACGAAGAGGTTGTACGTCTCAGAAGTCATATTGACAGTACAATCAAAATCCTGACCGAGGGTGGTGCCGTTGGCCGGAAGCTTGATTTCATCGTACAGGAGATGAACCGGGAAGCAAACACGATTCTTTCCAAGGCAAATTCCCTGATCATTTCCGATAAGGGAATCGACCTGAAGACAGAGATCGAGAAGGTTCGTGAACAGATACAGAATATAGAGTAGGAGGAACCAGATAGATTATGGCAAAGAAAGGTTCTTTGATCGTTATTTCCGGATTCTCCGGTGTTGGTAAAGGTACCGTGGTAAAGAAGATGGTTGCCGAGTATGGTTACAGCCTGTCGGTTTCTGCGACAACACGTGCACCGCGGGAAGGCGAAGTAGACGGAAGAGAATATTATTTCAAATCCGTGGATGAATTTCGGAATCTGATTGATTATAATGGATTTATTGAGTGGGCACAGTATGTGGAGAACTACTATGGAACCCCAAGAAAATTTGTAGAAGATGAGATGGCGAAGGGGCATGATGTGATCTTAGAGATCGAAGTGCAGGGCGCGATGAATGTTCGGGAACAGTATCCGGATGCGATTCTTATCTTTATCACAGCACCGAGCGCGAAGGGACTCCGGGAGCGTCTGGCAGGACGTGGCACCGAGAGCGAGGAAGTCATCGACAAACGCATGCAACGTGCAGTGGAGGAGTCCGAGGATATGCAGCAATACGACTATATCGTTGTCAACGACGATTTAGATACATGTGTACACAGCGTACACTCGATTATTGTCGGCAGAAAATGTCTGCGCGAGAATAATCTGGAATTTATAGAAGAGATTAAAAACGAGCTGAAAGCTTTATAGGAAGGGAGATATAGACAATGATACATCCATCTTACACGGAATTAATGGAAGTGATTAACAGCGACGTAGAACCAGGTGAACAGCCGGTTGTTCAGAGTCGTTATTCTGTGGTTATGGCGACTGCAAAGAGAGCCAGACAGATCATCGATGGCGCAGAGCCGTTGGTAAAATCCGAGAGTGGAAAGCCACTTTCTACCGCAGTCAAGGAGCTGTATAGCGGAAAAGTTAAGATTGTCGGAGATGACGAGTAAAGAAACCCGAAAGGTTCAAAAAGGCTGCAGAACAAATGCTGTAGCCTTATTTACTTTTCACTTCTATTCTTTTAGGGAGGACAGCGTATGAAATTATTAGAAGTATTACAGGGACTGGATTATGAGGTTTTGAAGGGAAACACAGATACAGAGATCCGGGAGATCCAGAACGATTCGCGAAAGGTACAGCCGGGAGATCTGTTTTTCTGTATCTCTGGTGCGGTATCAGATGGACATACATATGCAGAGGATGTGGCTGCGAAGGGTGTAGCCGTGATCGTCGTGGAAAAGCCGGTAAATGTGCCAGACACCGTGACGGTGATCCGTGTGAAGAGTACCCGGTATGCGATGGGTAAGATCAGTTCCGCGTTTTATGGAAATCCTTCTGAGAAGCTGACGGTCATTGGACTGACCGGAACCAAAGGAAAGACGACAACGACCTATATGATCCGGGAGATGCTGGAGCGTTCTGGAATCAAAACCGGATTGATCGGTACGATTGAAATTATAGATGGAAACCAGAAGATTCATGCGAATAATACAACGCCAGAGTCTATGATCTTGCATAAATATTTAAAGAATATGGTGGGAAATGGCTGCAAGGCTGTCGTGATGGAGGTTTCTTCGCAGGGATTGATGTTAGATCGTGTAGCGGGTGTGGATTTTGATTATGGTATCTTCACAAATCTGTCGAAGGATCATATCGGTCCAAATGAACACGCAAGTTTTGAGGAATACCGAGACTGGAAAGCAAAGCTGTTTACACTCTGCAAGACTGGTATTTTCAATGTGGACGATGCAAATGCAGCGTACATGATGGAGCATGCAACCTGTGAGAAATTAACCTACGGGGAATGTGCAGATGCGGATTACCGGGCAAAAGACATCGAATTATACAGAGAAAAAGGTGTGCTTGGAATCCAGTATGCATTGTGCGGAAAACTGGATGCAAAGATTGTGGTAGACCTGCCGGGAGAGTTCTCCGTGCATAATTCTCTGGCAGCAGTCGCAGTGGCAGATCAGATGCAGGTTGGTATTACAGATATTCAGAATATATTGAAGGAAGCAAAGACACGCGGACGTGTGGAGATGATTCCAATCTCCGATTCATTTACGCTGATGATCGATTATGCGCACAATGCAATGGCGCTTGAAAGTCTGCTTACAGCGCTTCGAGCCTACAATCCGAAACGTCTGGTGACCTTGTTTGGATGCGGCGGAAATCGTTCCAGAGACCGTCGGTTTGAGATGGGCGAAGTATCAGGGAAAATGTCTGATTTTACGATTATTACAAGCGATAACCCAAGAGATGAGGAACCGCTTGCAATTATCGCAGATATCGAAACCGGAATGAAGAAAACGGATGGGGAATACGTGAAGATCGCAGATCGGAAGGAAGCAATCCGTTATGCAATCCTGCATGCGAAAGAGGGCGATGTCATCGTCCTTGCAGGAAAGGGACATGAAGACTATCAGGAGATTCATGGTGTGAAACATCACATGGATGAACGGGATCTGATTCGTGAGATTTTGGAGGAAGAGGATGTCACAAACATATGCGGATATAATAATCGATATTTCGCATAGTGCGATCGACCGGGTGTTTCAATACCGGATCGGAGATGCATGGAAAGAGCAGGTACAGGTCGGAAGTCTGGTGACGGTTCCGTTTGGAAAAGGAAATGCGCACCGGCACGGTTATGTGATTGGTATCACACAGACTCCATCCTACGAACCGGATAAGATCAAGGAGATCGTCGATGTGCCGCAGAAAGGACTTCCAATCGAGGGAAAGCTGATCCAGCTTGCTGCATGGATGCGGGAGACATATGGGACAACGATGAATCAGGCGTTGCAGACAGTCATGCCAGTGAAACAGACGGTGCGAAAGACTGCGCAGAAGGTGGAGGAGACAACTTTGCCGGATACAAACTGGGAGTTTGTGACACTGAATGATGAGCAGCAGGCGCTGGTCGATGCATTTGCGGAAGATATACAGGCAGGAGAGCGGCATACATATCTGCTGCACGGTGTAACCGGAAGTGGGAAGACAGAGGTCTATATCCAGTGCATCAAGGAAGTGATCCGGGAGGGCGGTCAGGCGATTGTGCTGATTCCGGAGATTTCGCTGACGTATCAGACACTGGCGCGGTTCCGAAAACATTTTGGCACGCGTGTGGCATTTGTCAATTCCAAGCAGAGCAAGGGCGAGAAATACGAGCAGTTCCGCAAGGCGAAGGAAGGGGAAGTCGATGTTGTGATCGGTCCCCGCTCGGCACTTTTTACGCCATTTCCGAATCTGAAGCTGTTTGTAATGGATGAGGAGCATGATCCGGCATTTAAGAGTGATCAGGCACCGCGGTATCATGCAAGAGACGTGGCAATCAAGCGTGCAGAGCTGGAAGAAGCCAGTGTCATTCTCGGTTCGGCGACCCCGAGTATCGAGAGCTATGCGCGGGCAGAAGCCGGACAATACCGGTTATGGGAATTAAAAGAACGTCCCGATGGTGTGCAGGCACAGAAAATCGAGGTTGTGGATCTGCGCGAGGAGCTCCGACGGGGAAACCGGAGTATCATCAGCCGGAGTCTCTATGAGAAGATACAGGAGCGGCTTGAGAGAAAAGAGCAGATGATGCTTTTTATCAACCGCCGGGGATTTAACAGCTTTGTATCGTGCCGGGCATGTGGTGAGGCAATCAAATGTCCAAGATGTGATGTGGCGTTAACGTATCATCAGCAGACAATACAGGCACAGAGACAACTGGTGTGTCATTACTGTGGCTATACGACAGCGATGCCAAAGCAGTGTCCGTCCTGTAAATCGAATATGATCGCCGGATTTGGAACTGGTACAGAAAAGGTTGAAGAGGAAATAAAAAAGCTGTTCCCTGCGATTAAGACCTTGCGGATGGATCGGGATACAACGATGCGGAAGGACGCAGGTGCCAGAATTCTGAAGCAGTTTGCGGAAGGAAAGGCAGATATGCTGATCGGCACGCAGATGATCGTCAAGGGACATGATTACAGCAATGTGACGTTGGTTGGCGTGATCCTGGCGGATTTATCCTTATACGCAAATGACTACCGTGCAGGAGAACGTACTTTTGATCTTCTGACGCAGGCAGCCGGACGTGCCGGTCGAGGCGAAAAAGAAGGAGCGGTCGTGATACAGACCTATCAGCCGGAGCATTATGCGATTGCGGCAGCTGCCAGTCAGGATTACAAAGCATTTTATGAAATGGAGATGGCATACAGGCGGATGCTTCGTTATCCACCGGTTTATGATATGTTGCAGATTCTGCTGACCGGAGAATCTAAAGGAAAAGTAGAAAGCTATGCCGGGATTTTATGCCGGGATTTAAAGGAAAAGACAAAGACATTACAATATACGCAGACAAGGATCATCGGACCGGGAGAAGCGGCGATTGGAAAGATCAACGATGAATACCGTTATGTGATCTATATCAAGGCACCGGGTCTTGGCGCAATCACGACGCTGCGTGACTATATTGACACATGCGGCTGCGAAGGCGTGACGATTAGCGTGGATATGAACCCGATGACGGTTTGTTAAGAAAAATATGGTTTTAAATTATAATATAAATGGAGGGCAATATGGCAACGAGAAAGATACGTTTAGATGGTGATGATGTATTGAGAAAGGTCTGCAAACCGATTGAGAAGATGACACCACGGTTGCAGACATTGATCGATGATATGTATGAGACGATGTATGAGGCAAATGGTGTGGGACTGGCGGCACCACAGGTTGGTATATTAAAGCGCATTGTCGTGATCGATATCGGAGATGATAATGCCTATACATTGATCAATCCAAAGATTATCGAGGCGGACGGCGAACAGACAGGCGAGGAAGGCTGCCTGAGTCTGCCGGGTCTGCAGGGCACCGTGACAAGACCAAATCATGTAATCTGTGAAGCATATGACGAGGATATGCAGCTTCGGCAGATCGAGGGCGAGGGATTACTGGCGCGTGCGATCTGTCATGAGTTAGATCATCTCGATGGAATCCTGTACAAGGACAAGGTAGAGGATGGACTTTACAAAGTAGAGCCAGTTGAGCCGGAAGAGTAACCAGAAATCGTAAGTGCAACAGGGTAGAACATGGAGGTAGAGCATGAGAATCATATATATGGGAACGCCGGAGTTTGCAGCGATTGCGCTTTCGGCAATCGTGAAAGAACATGAGGTGGTTGCGGTTGTGACACAGCCGGACAAACCACAGGGACGAAACCGCAAGCTGGTACCAACACCAGTCAAGGTGAAAGCACAGGAATATGAGATTCCCGTCTATCAGCCGGAGAAGGTGCGCGAGGCAGAGATGGTAGAAACGCTTCGGTCATACAAGCCGGATGCAATCGTGGTGGCTGCGTATGGACAGATTCTGCCGGAGAGCATTTTATCGATTCCGCCGTATGGCTGTATCAACATTCATGCGTCACTGCTTCCGAAATACCGTGGCGCAGCACCGATTGAGCGCGCAATCATCGACGGAGAGACGGTAACTGGTGTCACAACGATGTATATGGAAAAAGGACTTGATACCGGAGATATGATCGACAAGGTGGAGGTTGCGATCACACCGGAAGATACTGGAGCCACGCTGCATGATAAGCTTGCCGAGGCTGGAGCGGCTTTGATTTTGGAGACACTCACCAAACTGGAAAATCATACAGCAACACGGACGAAACAGGATGATGCACAGAGTTGTTATGCATCAATGCTTTCCAAAGAAATGGGGCGGATGGATTTTGCGAAGTCCGCAGAGGAACTGGAACGTCTGATCCGGGGACTTAATCCGTGGCCGTGTGCATATACAGAGATAGACGGCAAGAATGTGAAGATCTACAAAGCAAAGGTCATCGCAATGGATGATGCATATAAGACGCAGGCACAGGGAAAGGTGGAACAGACACTGACCTTTGCGCCGGGCGAGATCGTGGAGGTTGCAAAGAAGTATTTTGTGATCGCGTGTGGCACGGATGCCTTGCAGATCCAGAACCTGCAGCCGGAGGGTAAGAAGCCGATGGATACCGTAGCTTATTTAAATGGCAATCCGCTTAAGGCAGGGATGACTGTAAATTGGAAATAAAGAGGAGAAACACATGGATACAAGAGACGTGGCTTTGACTGTATTATTGGATATAGAGACTAATCAGACATTTTCGAATATTGCACTTGGAAATGCACTTCGTAAAAACCAGTTTACGGACAAGGTAGAACGCGCTTTTTTATCCAGACTGGTGGAGGGTGTCACAGAGACAAAGTTGCGGCTGGACTATGTGATCGACCAGTATTCAAAGACGAAGATAAAAAAGTGTAAGCCGGTGATCGCCTGTCTGCTCCGGATGGGCTGTTACCAGATTCTTTTTATGGACAGCGTACCGGATTCTGCCGCGTGCAATGAATGCGTGAAGCTTGCGAAAAAACATGGCTTTGCCGGACTTTCTGGTTTTGTGAACGGCGTGCTTCGGACGATCACACGGGAGAAAACGAAGCTTGCATATCCTGATCAAAAAAGAGAGCCGGAGCGGTATTTGTCCGTGATGACATCAACACCACTCTGGCTCGTACAGAAGCTTATCTTGGAATATGGCACAGAGAGCGCAGAAACGATCTTTCAGGCGGCATTTGCAGACCGGAAGACGAGTATCCGGCTGAACAAACATCGGATCGAAGAAAACGGAGAGACGATGGATTCTTATAAGAACCGATTGAAAGAAGCAGGCATAACAGTCGAGCCGGGTGCATATTATGAAGGGGCATGGCTGTTATCGGGCTATGATTTTATACACAAGATTCCGGGATATAAGCAGGGATATTTCACGGTGCAGGATGAAAGCTCGATGTGTGCGGTTGCGGCAGCAGGCATCCAGCCAGAGGATTTTGTGATGGATATCTGTGCGGCACCGGGTGGTAAGACGACGGCGGCAGCAGAATTTGCACAGCAAGGGCATGTGCTGTCGATGGACATTGCAGATGAAAAACTGGAACTGATTGAAGAAAATGTAGAACGGTTAAAGCTTGCAAATGTGGATATCCGTTGTCAGGATGCAACGGAATATATGCCGGAGCAGGAGGAAAAAGCAGATGTTGTTATCGCAGATCTGCCTTGTTCCGGACTTGGCATCATGGGACGGAAAAATGATATCAAATACCGTGTAACCGAGGAACAGATCGAGTCACTGGTGGAGCTGCAACATACGATACTGCAAAACGCCTGCCGATACGTGAAGGCAGGTGGAACGCTTTTATATAGCACCTGCACGATCACAAAGGAAGAAAACACCTTGCAGGTGGAGCGTTTCTTAAAGGAACATCCAGAATATACATTAAAAGAACAACGACAGTTCTTACAAGGCATCGATGCCTGTGACGGATTTTATTATGCGGTACTGCATAAGCTAGGAGATTAAAATGGACATCAAATCAATGTACCTTGCAGAAATTGAACAGTGGATGAAAGAACACGGACAGCCGGCGTTTCGGGCAAAGCAGGTGTTTCAGTGGATGCACCAGAAGTATGTGGCATCGACGGAGGATATGTCGAATCTTCCGAAGGCACTGCGTGCACAGATGGACGAGGAAGGATTCGTGCACATTGAGGCAGAAATGAGTCAGGAATCAAAATCAGACGGTACGATCAAATTCCTGTACCGCTTGTCGGATGGACAGATGATCGAGACGGTGTTTATGCGCCATAATTATGGTAATTCGGTTTGTATCTCATCGCAGGCGGGCTGTCGGATGGGATGCCGTTTCTGTGCGTCGACGATTGGCGGACTGGTACGGAATCTGACCGCGTCGGAGATGCTCGAACAGATCTATGCGACGAGCCGTATCACCGGAGAACGTATCAGCCACGTGGTCGTGATGGGAACGGGAGAACCGCTCGACAACTATGAGAATCTGATTCGTTTTTTGCGCCTGCTGATCGATGAGAATGGATACAATTTAAGTGCCAGAAATATCACGGTATCAAGCTGTGGAATTGTGCCGCGCATCTATGATCTGGCGAAGGAGGATATCCCGATCACCTTTGCACTTTCCTTACATGCGCCGACCGATGAAGAGCGGAAAGAACTGATGCCGGTTGCACACCAGTACACACTGGCAGAGACATTAGATGCCTGTCGGAAATATTTCCGGCAGACCGGACGGAGAGTGACTTTTGAGTACAGCCTTGTAAAGGGCAAGAATGATACGGAGGAACAGGCGAGAAAACTGGCAAAGCTGCTTGCAGGTATGAATTGTCATGTCAATCTGATTCCGATCAATCCGGTGGAAGAGCGGGAATACGAGCGAAGCGACAGTGATTCCGTTGAAAAATTCAAATCCACTCTTGCAAAATATCACATAAATGCTACAATAAGGAAGAGTATGGGTAGCGATATAGATGCTGCCTGTGGTCAGTTACGAAGGAAATATGCGTTTCATCATCAGGAGGATTCCCATGCATTCTAGTGGAAAGACGGATACCGGGATCAAACGTAATAACAATCAGGACAGTATTTTTTTCAGTGACACTCCGGTCGGTCCACTTCCGAATCTGTATATCGTAGCAGATGGAATGGGCGGACATCGCGCGGGGGACAAAGCATCGAGGATGGCGATTGATATTACAGTGGATTTCATAGAGAAGTCCACAATAGAAAATCCGGTAGCACTGTTAAAACGGGCAATGTTATTTGTAAACAATGAAATATATAAGGCGGCGTGTGCAGATCCCGATTTAAATGGGATGGGAACGACGATGGTAGCAGCCGTGGCACAGGATGGAAAGCTGTATGTGGCGAATGTCGGTGACAGCCGATTGTATGCGATCGGCGGAGAGATTCGTCAGATCACAATGGATCATTCGCTTGTCGAGGAACTGATCCGAAAAGGTGAACTGGAACGGAAAAAAGGACGCAATCATCCAGAGAAGAACATCATCACAAAAGCGATGGGTTCACGGGACGAGATGATGCCGGATTTTTTTGAGATAGATATAAACACGGAAGAAAAATATCTGTTATGCTCAGACGGGTTATCGAACATGGTCGAAGATGACGAAATAAGGGATATTGTTTCCGAGGAAGACGATTTGGACCGAATTGCACAGGAACTTGTGAATCGGGCAAATTATTATGGTGGTTCGGATAATATATCCGTAATTATTATATCGGCAGATTGATGACCGAATAGAGAACGAATATAGCAGAAAGGGTTGAAATCATGTTAAAACCAGGAATGATATTATGTGATAGATATGAGATTTTGGACGTGGTCGGTGCAGGCGGAATGTCCATAGTCTACAAAGCAAGAGATCATAGATTGAATCGAAATGTGGCAATCAAGGTATTGAAGCCGGAGTTCAGCAACGATAAGAACTTTGTGACAAAGTTCCGGATCGAGGCACAGGCTTCCGCAGGACTGACACATCCGAATATTGTAAATGTATATGATGTTGTCGATGATGAAGGCATTTACTGCATCGTGATGGAACTGGTAGAGGGTATCACATTAAAGCAGTATATCGAGCAGAACGGTCGTCTCAATATGGAGACAGCCATCAACTTCTCTATCCAGATCGCATCCGGTCTGGAAGCAGCGCATGAGAACCATATTATTCACCGTGACATCAAGCCACAGAATATTATTGTATCAAAAAATGGAAATATCAAGGTCACAGATTTCGGTATCGCCAAGGCAGCGAGCAGCAATACGCTTACATCTGGCGCAATGGGCAGTGTACACTACATATCCCCAGAGCAGGCGAGAGGCGGATACAGCGATGAACGAAGCGATATTTATTCGCTCGGTATCACGATGTATGAGATGGTAACTGGAAGAGTGCCGTTTGAGGGAGATAACAATGTATCGGTTGCACTCATGCATATCCAGAACGAGATGATTCCGCCGAGACAGTATTATCCGGATATTTATACCAGCTTTGAGAAGATCATTTTGAAGGCGACACAGAAGAAGCCAGAGCGCAGATATCTGACAGCGAGTGCCTTGATCGCAGACTTGAAGCGTGTACAGAACAACCCGAATATTGATATTGTGGTTGCACCAACATCAATCACAAACAGTCCGACACAGGAGTGGACGAAGGAAGACGTACAGGCAATCCGTAACGGAAGTGCAAACCGCGACCTGTATAGCCAGCCATATGATAACCCACCAGTATCACAGGAGATGGGCGAGATCCGTCCGATTGGATATAACTCTACCCCGCAGGCAAACAACGGCAGAATCAATGAACTTCTGCAGGAAGACGATGACGAATGGGAAGAGGATGATTATGAACCGGAACCACAGCCAAAGCGTGGCAATCTGAAGAAGGTTCAGGATTATGATGACGATGAAGAGTTAGAAGAAGAGGAAGATCCGGATGGCATAGATCCGGGTATCCGGAAGGCAGTTACAATTGCAGGTGTAGCAACTGCCGTGATCATTGCAATCATTATTATCGTCGTGCTTGGTAATGTACTTGGCTGGTTCAAATTTGGCTCCAAGAAAGATAACAAGAACAAGATCACAACCGAGGAAGTACAGTCCATTGCCATGATCAGTGTCACTGGCGTTTCAGAAGATGCAGCACTGAAGATGCTTTCAGATGCAGGCTTTACAAATGTCAAGACAGAGCATGTCGAGGATGAGAAGACACAGGAAGGTTATGTCTTTGAACAGAGCGTGAAGGAAGGCGAGACGATACCTGCAGATCAGGAGATCGTGCTCAAGGTCAGTGCTGGTGCAGAGGAAGTCGATGTACCAGATGTCAAGAATTATGAAGATTCACAGGCAGTTACAATTTTGACAGAGGCTGGTTTTGAAGTCAGCCATGCATATGAATACAGCGATGATGTCGAGAAAGATAAAGTTATCAAGACTGATCCGGAAGGTGGCACAAAGGCAGCCAAGGGATCAAAGGTTATCGTGACAGTCAGCAATGGTTCTGAGAAGAAAGAAGTAGAAGTTCCGAACTTAGGCGGACTTACAGAGGCACAGGCAAGAGATTCTCTGTCAAGTAAGAAACTTTCTGCAGGAAATGTCACACATGCAAACAGTGACAGCGTCGCAGCAGGTATGGTTATCAGCCAGAATCCAGCCAGAGGAACCACTGTCACAGAGGGCGACAGTGTTGATTTTGTCATCAGTGATGGACCAGAGCAGAAGGAGAAGAAATATACAGCAAAGATTTCCGGAACAATTTCTAGAGTAGATGAAGTAAGTGTACCAGATGGAACTGCGGTGACAGTACAAGTTCAATTTAACGGACAAGTTGTTTATTCAAAGGATATTCAAATTAATCCGAACGCTTCTTATGAAGTGTCAGCGACCGTTCCTGGGTTAAGTTCTACAGGAGGAAGCGCAAGCCTAATAATTGTAGATGTGAGTGGAAATAATGTAACTGCGGCATTTTCGGGAACAACTCCGGAGGTTTCTTATTCGGAAGAATAAAAGAGTATAGGAAGTCTATGCAGGGAAAGATTATGAAAGGTGTGGGTGGATTTTATTATATCCACCCACATAATACTGTAAATACCATATATGAGTGTAAAGCAAAGGGTGCGTTCCGCAACCAGAAGATTAAACCGGCAGTTGGCGATAATGTCGAGATCGAGATTATCAGTGAACAGGATAAGACCGGAAACATCGTGGAAATCTTACCGCGGGAGAATCTGCTGATCCGCCCGGCGGTTGCGAATGTCGATCAGGCTGTGATCGTATTTGCACTGGCAGATCCGAAGCCAAACTACAATCTGTTAGACCGGTTTTTGATCATGATGGAACAGCAGGGTGTTGACACGTTGATCTGCTTTAACAAATCTGATCTTGTAAGCGGGCAGGAAGCAAAGGAAATCTGTGATATCTATGCAGGCGCTGGTTATCAGGTGTTCCTGACGGTTGCAAAGGAGAATGTTGGAGTTGATGCATTCCGGGAAGCAATCCGGGGTAAGACAAGCGTTTTTGCGGGTCCGTCTGGTGTCGGAAAATCGTCGATGTTAAACGCATTGCATCCGCAGGCGCAGGTGCAGACCGGAGCAGTCAGTGAGAAGATCCGCAGAGGAAAACACACAACGAGACATTCCGAACTGATCTACATTGAGGAAGACACGTATATCATGGATACACCGGGATTTAGTTCTCTTGTGATTGAGAACTTAGAACCGGAAGATTTAAAGGAATATTTCCGGGAGTTTGAATGTTATAATGGCCGTTGCAAATTCAATGGCTGTGTGCATATACATGAGCCGGAGTGCTTAGTGAAAGAAGCGTTGCAGGCGGGGACGATCTCACAGCTTCGCTATGATAATTATGTGCAGTTATATGATGAATTAAAAAATAAAAGGAGATGGTAGGTATGAATATTCTTTCACCGTCGTTGTTGTCAATTGATTTTAACCATATTGAACGAAATGCAAAAGTGCTGGATGAGGCAGGCGTGAAATGGTTTCACTTAGATGTTATGGATGGAACCTTTGTACGAAATATCTCCTTTGGACCACCGGTTATTAAATGCATCCGTAAGGTCACAGACAGCTTTTTTGATGTACATCTGATGATCAATGAACCAATTCGTTATATCGATGCATTTGCGGATGCAGGAGCAGACATGCTGACAGTACATTACGAGGCATGTAAGGATTTACAGGAGACGATTGATGCTGTCAAGGCAGCAGGTATGAAGGTTGGTATTGCTGTGAATCCGGAGACTCCGGTACACTGGTTAGAGTACTATATCAATCAGGTGGATATGGTGCTGATCATGAGCGTCAATCCGGGCTTTGGCGGACAGAAGTTTATGCCGATTGCACTTACGAAGCTGCAGGAAGTAAAGGCACTTGCTGAAGAGTGTAATCCAGAGCTTCTGATCGAGGTGGATGGCGGTATCACGGTTGACAACGTACGGGATGTATTAGACGCCGGTGCGAATGTTGTTGTTGCAGGCTCCGCTGTCTTCAAGGGCGACAAGAAAGCAAATATCGCAGCTTTTATGGAAAAGCTGAACGCATAGAGCATAGAAATGAAAACAGAAAGCAAATATTGTCTCATTGTCACAGGTGGCTCGGTCGATCAGAATTTGCTCGCGACCGTTTATGAGGGCGCATATGGATATCCGGTTCATCCGTATGTGATCGGTGTGGACAAGGGACTGGAAATGTTAGAACAATTGGACATCGAACCGGATTTGATAATTGGAGATTTTGATTCCGCAAATGACGGCATCAGAGCGAAATATGTGACAAGCCCTGATGCCGTTGTGCGTGAAAAGTGTGTGGTACTGAATCCGGAAAAAGATTTCACGGATACACATGTTGCAGTCTTAGAGGCGGCAAAACGTGGATTTACACGGGCATTGCTGCTTGGCGCAACTGGAACCAGACTCGACCATACACTTGGAAATCTGGGATTGCTTTTTATGTGTGAACAGGAGGGAATCCATGCAGAAATCTTAGATCTGCATAACCGGATTTCTCTGATACAAAAAGAAAAGATAGTTCGTGCAGAAAATCTGTATGGACCTTATATATCTTTACTGCCCTTTTCAGAATGTGTGAAGGGCATTACCCTCAAAGGTTTTAAATATAATGCAAATGACCTGTCAATCAGAAAGGGAGAGACGATAGGACTTAGCAACGAATTAAGAGAGGAGGAAGGTCACATAACGATTGGAGATGGGTACCTGTTTCTTATGGAGACCAAAGATTAAATGTCAACATGGGTAATACTTGCATTTGTTATTTACATGATTTTCATGTTGGGAATCGGTATTATTACAGCTAGAAAAAACAAAAGCTCGGATGATTACTTCTTAGGAGGTAGAAACTTGGGTGGATGGGTGACAGCCCTCTCTGCACAGGCATCCGACATGAGTGGATGGATGCTGATGGGACTTCCAGGCTGTGTCTATGCATTTGGTGCGAATCAGGCTTGGATCGCAATCGGTCTTTTGATCGGTACGATTTTGAACTGGGTGATCGTCGCAGGTCGTCTGCGCCGCTATACGATCAAAGCAGGCAATGCGATGACGATTCCAGAGTACTTAAACAACCGGTTCCGCGATAAGCACAATATTCTGATCACGATTTCTGCGATCGTTATTGTAATCTTCTTTGTGGTATATTCTGCATCTGCATTTGCTTCTGGTGGAAAGCTGTTTGCATCAATCACAAAGATGGATTATCATCAGGCATTGATCGTCGGTGCGGTCGTTATTCTGATCTATACGTTCCTTGGAGGATTCCTTGCCGTTTGTACCACGGACTTCGTACAGGGTATGATGATGCTGGTTGGTGTACTTGCTGTTCCAATTCTGGTTGTGATCGTGCTTGGCACAGGAAACATTGTACCAAATCTTGTAAATTCCGGATTGAATGTCGATGCGAAGGATTATCTGAATATCTTCATGCAGGATGGTAAGCCGATTTCCGGTATCAGTATTGCGTCCCAGCTTGCATGGGGACTTGGATACTGTGGTATGCCACATATTCTTGTTCGTTTCATGGCAGTCCGCGATGAGAAGGAACTTGCAAAATCCAAGAAGGTTGCGATCGTGTGGGTACTGATCTCGCTTGTACTTGCCTGTGTGATCGGTGTGCTTGGACGTGCATATCTGTATCCAATGGTACTTTCCAACGAAGGTGCACAGTATGAGAATGTCTATATCGAGATGATCAAGAAGCTCTTCATGACAGATTACACGTTGCCATTTATCGGTGGCCTGCTGCTGTGTGGTATCTTAGCTGCAATCATGTCAACGGCAGATTCCCAGCTTCTTGTATCGTCTTCCGCAGTTGCAAATGATCTGTTCAAGGGAGTGTTCTTCAAGAAGCTGAAAGATAAGCAGGTATTGTTTATTGCAAGAGCAACGGTATTTGTTGTTGCAATCATTGCGATCGTAATTGCATGGAATCCAAATTCATCCATCATGAATCTGGTCAGCGATGCATGGGCAGGACTTGGTAGTGCGTTTGGCCCTGCAATCCTGATGTCACTTTATTGGAAGCGTATGAATCTCGCAGGTGCCGCTGCAGGTATGGCAAGCGGTGGATTGACCGTTATTATCTGGGACTACATTAAATGCTGTACCCTGGATGGGGTTCATGTGACACCGGCTACTTATACGGGTGTATATTCTCTGTTAGTTGGATTTATTGTAAGCCTTGTATTTATCGTCGTTGTATCACTTGCAACACCAAAGGCAAGCGATGAGATCATGCAGGAATTTGAAGATGTGAAAAATGGAAACGTCAATGCATAAATAGAATAAAAAAGAAAATGCCGGATGCGAGCCGGCATTTTCTTTTTGTATCTTAAAAAGAGAGGATTTATGAAAAAACTATGGTTATAATATAAGTTATAATTATGAACAAATTATGACATAAGTTGAAAGTTTGTGTAAATAATCGGGCAAAGTGTAATATTTAACAAGGAAAATCAGGAGAAAACAGGATATGCAGATCAAACTGATCGTAGTTGGAAACGTAAAAGAAACTTTTTATCAGAATAAAATAGAGGAATTTCAGAAGCAGATCAATAAAAAAATATCAATACAGCTGATCTGTCTCAAGGATGAAAGCATTCCGAAGCAGACATCGGAGACAGTGATCCGTAAGATCAAGGAGACAGAGGGTGAGAAGATTTTAAGTCAGATCCAGAATACTGATTATGTGGCGGCTCTCTGCATTGATGGGAAGAAGATGGATAATTCCAAAATCAAAAAAAGTATTGCAACAGCAGAACAGAGAGGCAAATCAAGTATTGCATTTGTGATCGGAGGATCGCTTGGGTTATCCGATGCGGTTGTGAAACGAGCAGACGAGAAGATCAGCTTTTCCAATATGACATTTCCGCACCAGTTGATGCGAGTGATGCTTATGGAAGTGCTGGCAGATACTATTTGTGGTAAGTGATGTGATTTAATATCGTATAGGCACGGTAGAGCTGTTCGGTCAAAACGACGGTTGTCAGATCAATGGACATTGTAAATCCGGAAAGTGAGAATGGGGAAAACTTTGCGATATCCAGATCATAAACAGTTGCAGGATCTGCAACAACAAACTCGATGCGGGAATAACCGGACAGACCAAGCTCTTCGATCTTTGCTGCAAATTCTTCGGATGAGATTGTATCAGTGCCGGGAACGACACGGAAGCAGGCAGACGAATTCTGCAGTTCTAATTTCGAGAAATCCTTGTAGTAGATACATTTCACACGACAAAAAGCGGAGAGGCGTTTGATGTACTCCGCGACCGCTTTTGTATATGCACTATCTAATTTCTTTTTTTCAACATGAATCAAAATTTCCATGGAAATATTATAACATACTTCTTTTCATATGTCCTTGAAAATGGTAAAATAAATATAACCGTGCCTAGGAGTATATTGCGATGGCATGGAATGAAGAATATGCTGATAGAGGATAACGATGACAGATAAAAAGATTTTAGTATTAGATATTGATGGTACACTTGTGAATTCGGAGAAAAAGATTACACCGGAGACACTGAAATATTTGAAGATGATACAGGAGCAGGGACATATTGTTGCACTGGCATCGGGCAGACCATTTCCGGGGTTGAAGCAGTATTCGGATGCTTTGGGGCTTGCGGAATATGGCGGCTATGCGTTGAGCTTTAACGGTGGCAAGGTGATTTCGTGTGCGACACAGGAAGTGATTTATACGAAGGCAATCCCGAACCGTTATGCGAAGATTCTCTATGAATTTGCGAAGGAACGTCACATTGGTATGGTCACATACAAGGACAATCAGGTAATTACCGGAACCGACACTGATGGATATATGGAGTTTGAGGCACGGCTCAATCATATGGAATTATGTCAGGTCGATGATTTTCTCAAGGTTGTGGATTTCGATATGATCAAGTGCCTGATGACAGCTGAGCCAGAAGTCGCAGAACAGTATGAGAAGGAGCTTGCAGCGCTGGTTTCGCCGGATCTGAATGTATTCCGCTCCGAACCGTATTTCATTGAGATCACGGTCAAAGGTGTGGACAAGGCAGAATCCATCGCACGGCTTCTGGAGCATATCGGCATGAAGCGGGAACAGTGTATCTGCTGTGGTGATGGCTTCAACGACAAGACGATGGTGGAATACGCAGGTGTTGGCGTTGCGATGGGAAACGCACAGCAGGTCGTCAAGGATGTGGCGGACTATGTGACAGCTTCCTGCGATGAAGATGGACTGGTAGAAGTGATTAAGAAGTTTGTATTGTAGAATGAAGGGCAGAAGATGAAGGAATATTTAATATCAACCAAAGCAGATACTTTGGCTGATCTGCGTGAAATTGTAAAACATTCTTATATTGAGGAATTAAGCATTGTGTATGCGGAGGATTTCTTCGGAAATCCGGCAGGTGTGATTGCGGCAATCAAAGAGCAGTTTACCGGAGAGACGATCGTTGTTAGAAGCTCATCGAAAAGTGAGGATAATCTGGAGACAAGCAATGCCGGACACTTTGAGAGCGTACTGGGGGTCGATGCATCAAAGGATGCAGCAATTACAGAGGCGATCGAGACAGTGTATCGTTCTTATGTGGAAGGGGACTTCACAGAGGAAGCGAAGCAGCAGCTGATTGAGGCAAACGAAGAGGTATTGATCCAGAGACAGACGGATCATGTACGGATTTCAGGGGTTGTGTTCACAAGAGATATCATATACAACCGCCCGTATTATATGGTGACATATGATGATAACGGAAGCACGGATTCCGTGACAAGTGGCGTCCGTGGAAAGACAAAATGGATCGCAAAAAATGCATCCAGAGAGTTCCTGGAATACGAATTTGTAGATCTGTTGACGGCAGTCAAGGAAATCGAACGGATTTATGAATATGTTTCCGCACTCGATATCGAATTTGCAATTCTGGAGGATGGAACGGTTGTGATTTTCCAGGTGCGTCCACTGGCGGCAGCATTGAAGATTATTGCACCGATGACAGACCGGGAATTCAAGGACACAAAGGCCCTTGCAAAGTGCAAGTATCTTGATACATTCCATATCCTTTCTGATATGGCATTCTGGAACCCGGCGGAGATTATCGGCAGCAATCCAAGACCGCTTGATTATTCCCTGTACCGGGAACTGATCACCGCCCATATCTGGTCGGCAGGCTTACAGCCACTCGGCTATCAGCCAGTTCGTGGAGAACTGATGCAGAAAGTTGGCAATAAGCCGTATATATCGGTGAATTATACATTTGATGGTTTGACACCGGCAGGATTGCCGGAGGATCTGTGCTATAAGCTGAATCAGTATTATGAGCAGAAATTAAGACAGGATAAGACGGCACATGATAAGATTGAATTTGAGATTATTTTCAACACCTATGACTTTATGACAGATACCCGTCTGAAGGAGCTTGCGGAATATGGCTTTGACGATGTTGAGATTTCCCGGCTTCGAAATGCGCTGTTTGAGATTGCAAAGCAGACGTTAGAACATTACGACGAAATTTGCGAGGAGGATCTTCGCTCGCTGGGACAGCTTACCGAGCTGCGGCATGAACTTCGGAAGCATTCGCCGCTTGCGGAGACAAATGTCATGAAGCTGTACAGCTACATTGACGAGTTGTTAGATTCCATTAAGGACCATGGAACACCACAGTTTACAAGACAGGCGCGTTGTGCATTTATGGCGCGGAGTTTTTGCCGGACGTTGGTGGAAAAAGGATATTTTACGAAGCAGGAGATGGATGATTTCATGTTGTCCATTCCGACGGTTGCTTCGGAATTCGAACGTGATTTTGATTTATACAGTCATGGCAAGCTGAGCCGGGATGACTTCAATCATCTATATGGACATTTAAGGCTTGGCACCTATGATATCCGTTCAGACAGCTACCGGAACATTTATTTTGATGTCGCATCTGCGAATCTGACTGGAAACAATAAGGTGAAGCAGGAGGCAAAAAGCCTCGATCTAGAACGGTTGCAGGTTGCTTTGGATGAAGCAGGCATTCCGGTTACACCGGAGAAATTCATCGAGTTTATCAAGAAAGCAACACAGAACCGGGAGTATTTTAAGTTTGAGTTTACGAAGTCATTGTCGCTGATGCTGGATGTAATCGTCAAGCTTGGCGAGGTGATGGCGATTGCCAGAGAAGATATGTCTTATCTGGAAATTCAGGATCTCTTAAGCTATCACAGCCGTGATTCTTATATTCAGACGATTGAGACACGACGTCGGTTTTACCATGTGAATTCGTATCTCGTATTACCGGAGGTCATCTTCGATGTCGGGGATATTGATGTTATTGATATCGACGAGGCAAGACCGAATTTTATCACGAATAAGGTTGTGGAGGCACCGATCGTCAATCTTGATGAGGATCATGATTCGGACATTACCGGCAAAATCGTGGTGCTTACGAAAGCAGATCCGGGATATGACTGGATCTTTGCGAAGGATATTGCAGGCTTTGTGACCAAATATGGCGGCGCAGCATCCCATATGGCAATCCGCTGTGCAGAGTTTGGAATTCCGGCAGCCATCGGCTGTGGAGAGAAGATATACCAGCGTATCCACCGGATGCAGATCATGTGTCTTGATTGCGAAAATGGAAGAATTACGGAAAAGCAGAGTCAATAAATTGATTTCGAGGTAGGCATGGTGTATAATGAAACGATGAGACAAGGAGGAAGTCTACATGGGTTTTTTTAAAGATTTCAAGCGTGATTTCGCGCAGGCAGTCAATGAGCTGATGCCGGACAAGGATGAACTTGGCGCGGAATACGATGATGAAGATATGGTAAACACCTTTGATGAAAATGACCAGATGGAGGTTGCACCGGAAGATCTGTTGGAGAATCTGGATGAGATCCGGATTGACAGACCGGAACCGGAGATGCCAGAGGCATCTGAGAATCTGGAACATTTCTCAAATGTAGAGACAACGGAGAAAGATAAGACATCAGATGAGACTTCTGTGTTTGACACCGTGCCAGAGGCAGAGGTGATTCAGGACGAGCTGGAAATGGAACCGGAGCCATTCTCAGAGGATGAGCTGGAACCAAAACCAGATACCGAATATCTGCAGGCGGAGACGGTAACAGAGGCAGGCGCAGAGATAAAGGAAGATACCGCGGATGAGACAGATGAGTTAAAGGCGCTGGATGCACTTGATGAAGAAAATATGCTGGAGCATACGGAGGAAGCACTTCTGACGGAACCGGAGACGGAGACAAAGCAGGAAGAACTGCAGAACTTCCTGACGGCGGATCTGGAGAAGGCTGTGGAGGATACATTGGCGAAGCAGGCAGAGGAAGAGACGCAGATGGAAAGCGAACGCGTACAGGAGGATGCAGCGATGGAGACAACTATGGACACAGCGGCAGTTGAAAAGACAGATGTCAGCTCTCTCGTAGAGGCAGATACAACCTATATTACAAAGACGACAGTTATCAATGGAGATTTGCAGACCGACGGCTGTATCGATCTGATTGGAATGGTAAACGGTGCGGTAAGCTGTGATGGAAAGCTGATCGTGGGCGGTTCAATCACTGGAGATGTACAGGTCGGCGAACTGTACGCGAATGCTGCAAGAATTGAGGGCGATGTACATGTCGTGGATGCAGCAAAGATTGGTGTGGGAACGGTTGTTGTCGGAAATGTATTTGCTGGTTCTGCTGTGATCGCAGGCGCTGTCAAGGGTGATATCGATGTACAGGGACCGGTGATTGTGGATTCGACCGCGGTAATTATGGGAAATATAAAATCAAGATCCGTACAGATCAACAATGGTGCTGTGATCGAGGGAATGTGTTCCCAGTGCTATTCGGAGATTGATGTAAAGAGCTTTTTTGAATAAAAGGAAGAGGAGTATCAAACGATGAAGATGGACAGAATTTTATTGAAACTTTCAGGAGAAGCACTTGCCGGAGAAAAGCATACCGGATTTGATGAGGCGGTTGCCCGTGACGTGGCAAAGCAGGTAAAGGCAATCTGTGATAAGCATATTCAGGTGAGTATTGTAATCGGCGGAGGAAATTTCTGGAGAGGTAGAACATCCGATAACATGGATCGCGTAAAGGCTGACCAGATCGGTATGCTGGCAACCGTGATGAACTGCATCTATGCAGCCGATGCGATGCGTGCAGAAGGATTGAAGACACATATTATGACACCATTTGCCTGTGGCAGCATGACAGAGCTTTTTAACAAGGACAAGGCAATCGAGTATCTGGAGAACGGAGAGGTCGTATTTTTTGCAGGCGGAACCGGACATCCATATTTTTCAACGGATACAGCAACCGTGCTTATGGCAATCGAGGTAGAGGCAGATGTGATCCTTTCTGCCAAGGCAATCGACGGTGTGTATGACAGTGATCCAAAGACAAATCCGAACGCAAAGAAATATGACACGATGCCAATCTCTGAGATCGTGGACAAGAAGCTTGGTGTGATCGATCTTGCGGCCGCTGTGCTTGCAATGGAGAACAAGATGCCGATGATGCTGTTCGGCTTGAATGATACCAACAGTATTGAGAAGGCTGTGACTGGTGGATTTACCGGAACAACCGTAACAGTAGAGTAAGCGTGTGTTACATGTCAGGAAGACAGGACGACAGAAAAGTATATTATATTTGGAGGAAGAAAAATGTTAGCACAGTATGAAGAGAAGATGAAGAAGACAATTGAGAGTCTGGAGAAAGAATACAGCACAATCCGTGCCGGACGTGCGAATCCACATATTCTGGATCGTATCACAGTACTTTATTATGGAGCACCTACACCATTGCAGCAGGTGGCAAATATCACAGTTCCAGAAGCAAGAACGATTATGATCTCACCTTGGGAGTCAAGCCTGATCAAAGAGATCGAGAAGGCGATTGTATGTTCTGACCTTGGTATCAATCCAAACAACGATGGTAAGAACATCATTATCAACTTCCCGGAGCTGACAGAGGATCGAAGAAAAGAGTTGGCAAAGGACGTTAAGAAGAAGGGTGAGAATGCAAAGGTTGCCATCCGTAATATCCGACGTGATGCAAATGATGCATTGAAGAAGGCGAACAAGGCAGCAGAGATGTCTGACGATGAACTCAAAGGCAACGAAGAGAAAGTTCAGAAGATGACAGACAAGTATGTGGCACAGGTAGATCAGGAAATCGAGACAAAGACAAAGGAAATCATGACAGTATAAGCTATGAAGAAAATCATTGATGGAGAAGAATTGGAAATACCTACTCATGTGGCAATCATCATGGATGGAAATGGCAGATGGGCAAAGAAACGTCTGCTTCCACGGAACATGGGACACAGACAGGGGGCGAAGGTGTTGGAGCAGATCTGCCGGGATGCAGCGGATTTGGGAATCCGGTATCTGACGGTGTATGCATTTTCCACGGAGAACTGGAAGCGTTCGACTGAGGAAGTAACCGGTATCATGAATCTGCTTCGAAGCTATCTTTCGAACTGTGTGGAGCGTGCATCAAAGGATGGACTGCGTATCCGTGTGATCGGAGACCGGAGTGCCCTGGATGCAGATATCGTGGAGATGCTTGAACATGCAGAGCGTGAGACAGCGAAGTTTGACAAGCTGGATTTTACAATCGCGTTAAATTATGGTGGCAGGGATGAACTGCGCCGGACGATGACGAAGCTTGCAAAGCAGGTACAGGAAGGAACACTTGCACCGGAAGCAATCACAGAGGATGTGATAGCAAAGCATCTGGATACGGCAGATCTTCCAGATCCAGATCTGCTGATCCGTACAAGCGGCGAACTGCGGTTATCGAATTATCTGATCTGGCAGCTTGCTTATGCAGAATTCTATTTCACAGATACCTTGTGGCCGGATTTTGACAAGGAATCATTGAAAGAGGCAATCCGGTATTACAACGGTAGAGAGCGAAGATTTGGTGGAGTAAAATAAACTATGTTTAAAACACGTTTTATCAGTGGTGCAGTATTAACGCTGCTCACAATTGGAATTTTATATCTGGGTGGTTATGTAACTGGCGTGGCTGTTATGCTTTTGAGTTTGGGCGGAGTGTTCGAGCTGATGCGCGTCTATAAGCAGGAGAAATCTGCGATGGCAGTGCTTGCTTATCTGATGACGATCGCGTATTATTGCTTCTTATTCTTCCATTTGGAGAAATACCTTCTGCCGCTCATGATTCTGTATGTATTATTGGTATTGGCTGTTTATGTGATCACATATCCAAAGTACACGGACAAAGATGCGATGGTTGCAATCTTAGCATTTTTCTATGTTTCATTGCTGCTGTCCTTCCTGTATCAGGTTCGTATCTTAAAGTACGGTGGTGCTTTGGTTGTGATGGTATATATCTGTTCCTGGATCAATGATACATTTGCTTACTGTGTTGGTGTGAAGTTTGGAAAGCATAAAATGTCACCAAAACTCAGTCCGAAGAAGAGCGTGGAAGGATTGCTTGGCGGTATTTTTGGTTCTGCATTGATTGGCGCATTGTATGGAATATTCTTCAATGCAAAAGTATATGAATTAACAAATGCACCACTTATTTTTGCAGTGGCAGGCGCTGTAGGAGCCGGATTTGCGGTGATTGGAGATCTGACCGCATCCGCCATCAAGCGAAATAATGACATTAAGGATTACGGAAAGCTGATTCCGGGACATGGCGGTATCATGGATCGGTTTGACAGTATTATTTTTACAGCACCAATCGTATATTATTGCTTTTCAATTATGATTGGAAACTTAGGAGGCGCAATGTGAGAACAATCGCGATTATCGGCTCGACCGGTTCGATTGGTACACAGACGCTCGACGTCGTGCGTGCCAATGCAGATATCCGTATCGGAGCCTTAGCAGCAGGAAATAATATAGAATTACTGGAAAAACAGGTGCGGGAATTCAGACCGGCACTCGTAAGTGTACAAAGCAAAGACAAGGCAGATGCGTTACGGATTGCCTTGTCTGATTTTAATTGTAAGATCGTTTATGGTATGGATGGACTGATTGCGGTCGCTACATATGAACCGGCGGAGCTTGTCGTGACAGCAATCGTTGGTATGATCGGAATCCGTCCGACGATCGAGGCAATCAAGGCGGGAAAAGATATCGCACTCGCAAACAAGGAGACACTGGTAACTGCCGGACATCTGATTATGAAGCTGGCAGAGGAATACCATGTCCGGATTCTCCCGGTAGACAGTGAGCATTCTGCGATATTCCAGTGCCTGCATGGGGAAAGAGAAAACAAGATTGCGAAGCTTCTGATCACAGCATCAGGCGGACCGTTCCTCGGAAAGACAAGAGACGAGTTAAAGGACGTCACAGTGGAGGATGCACTGAAACATCCGAACTGGTCTATGGGAAGAAAGATTACGATTGATTCTGCAACACTGGTAAACAAAGGTTTAGAGGTTATTGAAGCGCGCTGGCTGTTCGATGTGATGCCGGAGGATATCGAGGTTGTTGTGCAGCCGCAGAGCATCATTCATTCGATGGTGGAATTCGAGGATGGTGCGATCAAGGCACAGCTCGGAACGGCAGATATGCGTCTGCCAATTCAGTATGCGCTTTATTATCCGGAACGTAGATATCTGGCTGGTGACCGTCTTGACTTTTCGAAGATTGCCGGAATCATCACAAGCAAACCAGACAGAGAGACATTCAAAGGACTGGATTTTGCATATCAGGCAATTAAAACTGGCGGATCTATGCCGACGGTACTTAATGCGGCAAATGAATGTGCGGTTGCAAAGTTCCTGCACAAGGACATAAAATTTTTACAAATCTATGATATAATTGAAGCCTGTATGGGGGAGCATAAGACCATTGCGAATCCGACACTTGAAGAGATTCTGGAGACGGAACGCTGGGTATATGACTATATTGAACGACAATTCGGTTGATAGAGTTTCGATGTAAAAGGAGATTGTATGAACATTATTCTGATTATATTGGTGTTTGGTGTAATCGTGTTTTTTCACGAGTTCGGACACTTTATTGTTGCAAAGATGAATAAGATCGCGGTTATGGAGTTTTCCATTGGTATGGGACCGGCTATTTTTTCAATACAGAAAAAGGAGACGAAATATTCCCTGCGTTTACTGCCGATTGGTGGGTACTGCATGATGATGGGGGAAGATGGCGAGAGTGAAGATGAGAATGCGTTTAACAACAAGCCGCTGCTGGCACGGATTCTGGTGATTGCGGCAGGCCCTGTGTTTAACTTTATTCTGGCATTTGTTTTTTCGATTGTATTGATTCATTTTACGGGCTGTGATCCTGCCAGACTTACAACCGTGGTAGAACATTCTGCGGCGGAGGATGCTGGAATCGTTGTTGGAGATACAGTGACAGCGATTAATGGCAAGAAGATTTATAATTATCGTGAGATTTTGCTCTATATGCAGGCAGAGAATCCTTCCAAGCCGGTAACACTTTCGATTGAGCATGCAGATGGTTCAAAGGAATCGGTTGTTGTAACACCAAAGGTGGACAATGAAGGAAATTATAAACTTGGAGTTGCTGGAGGTTATGTCGCGTCCACTGGATTTGGAAATGATATCAAATATGCAGGTCTGGAGCTTCGATATTGGGTGAAAGCGACGGTGACGGGACTTCGGATGATCGTGACTGGCGGCGTGAAAAATGGAGATATCATGGGCCCCGTTGGTGTTGGAAGTGCCATGAACGAAGTGATTGAAGAGGCAAAGGATATCAGCACAACGCAGAAAGAGGCAGTAATCAATGTAATATTGAATCTTTTAAACTGGAGTATCTTGCTGAGTGTGAATCTGGGTATCATGAACCTGCTTCCGATTCCGGCACTGGATGGCGGCAGACTGTTGTTCCTGTTTATTGAGGCAATCCGTAGAAAGAAAATTCCACAGGAGAAGGAAGCGATTGTGAACTTCATCGGATTTGCGTTACTTATGGTATTGATGGTTGTAGTATTCTTTAATGATATTAAGAATGCATTTTTCTAAAAGGTTAGAAAAGGGGTTGTGATTATGAGATACGGAACGAAAAAAACTCTTCCACACAGAGATACGACGAGAATGATAAATATTGGCGGTGTCGTGATCGGTGGCGGCAATCCGATTGCGATTCAGTCTATGACAAATACAGAGACATCTGATGTAGACGCAACCGTGGCGCAGATTCTCGAGCTGGAGAAGGCAGGCTGTCAGATCATCCGTTCCACCGCGAATACCGAGGCGGCTGCAAAAGCATTTGATAAGATCAAGGAACAGATCCATATTCCAATCGTGGCAGATATTCATTTTGACTATCGGCTGGCGATTCTTGCGATGGAATATGGTGCAGATAAGATTCGGATCAATCCGGGAAATATCGGCGGAGAAGAGAATCTGAAGAAGGTTGTAAAAGTAGCGAAAGAGCGGAATATTCCGATTCGTGTCGGTGTGAATTCCGGTTCCTTAGAGCGGAATCTGGTTGAAAAATATGGTGGCGTGACAGCGGAAGGTATTGTGGAGTCTGCACTCGATAAGGTACGGATGATCGAAGAATGTGATTATGATAACCTTGTGATCAGTATCAAGAGTTCGGATGTTATGATGTGTGTACATGCGCATGAATTGATTGCGGAACAGACGAGTTATCCTCTGCATGTTGGAATTACAGAGGCTGGAACAGTCTATCGTGGCAATATCAAGTCTGCAGTAGGGCTTGGTATGATTTTAGGACAGGGAATTGGCGATACGATGCGTGTGTCTCTGACAGGAGATCCGGTTGAGGAGATTACATCGGCAAAGCTGATCCTGCGGACGTTAGGGTTGCGCAAGGATGGAATCGAGCTCGTGTCCTGTCCGACTTGTGGCAGAACAAAGATCGACCTGATCGGACTTGCCAATGACGTAGAGAAACTGATTGCCGGCTATGACCATCTGTCAATCAAGGTTGCTGTGATGGGCTGCGCGGTAAATGGACCTGGTGAGGCACGGGAGGCAGATCTTGGTATTGCAGGCGGCAATGGTGAGGGACTTCTGATGAAGCACGGTGAGATCATTAAGAAAGTTCCACAGGAGAATCTGCTTGCAGCACTGAAGTACGAGCTGGATCACTGGGAAGAGGAGTAAAAACGTGGATAACAAAACATTTTGTAATGTATTTCCGGCTTTTAAGGGTGGAGCGGAACTTGACGCCCTTTTTTCGGATACGCAGGTGGAGAGTATCAAAACCTACGAGACAAAAAAACAGATGATTGTTACGCTGCAAAGTGACCACTTGATTCCATATCATATGATTACCCGTATGGAAGCATTGCTGACACAGCATGCATATCATATGGGTGGTGCAGGAAAGAAAATCCAGATATTTATGCGATATCAGCTTTCGGAACAGTATGATGTGAGACAGATTGCGGAGAATTATAAAGAAAGCCTGTTAGAGGAACTGCGCAGCATCAGCCGGATTGCATTTCGGTTGATGAGCCGGGCGGAGTGGTATTATAACGAGGATGTGATCAGTATTGCGGTGGAACATTCCTCAGTTGCAAAGGAACATGAAAAGCTGATACGGGATTTTCTCGTGTCTTATTTTCGTGATCATTTTGGAAAAGAAATCGAAGTTGGATTCAGCTATTCCTTAGAGCAGAAAACGAAGCTGCGGCAGGCAAATGCCCTGCGCTTACAGCAGGAGCTCCGTACGATCGAGGAGAAAAATGCAGAATTACAGGCAGCAAAAGCTGCTTCGGATGCTTCGGAAAAAGAGAAAAATGCAGAAGATAAAAAGACTGCCAAGGATGAAAATAAACAGGCAGAAGCAAAAACGGCTGCAAAGACAGATACATCAAAGTCTCCACAGCCAGCCGCATCCAGTGCAAAACCAGCGGCTGCAACAGCCAAATCCTATGGCGCAGGTGCCAGATCCGATCGCAAATTCTCAGGGAAAGGCGATTATGGAAGTTATCGCAAGCAGCAGTCACAGGACCCGGATGTGTTCTATGGCAGAAACTGTGAGGCGGATATTGTCAAGATTGAGGCACTCGAAGAAGGTACCGGTGAATGTTGTATCCATGGACAGGTAATTGCGTTGGAAGATCGCGAACTGCGAAGTGGAAAGTTTATCATCACAGGTGCAATCACCGATTTTACAGATACGATCATGTTCAAACTGTTTGTATCACCGGATGACCGGGGACCGTTGCTGGATGAATTGCAGAAGGGAAAATTCTATATCATAAAAGGTGTGCCAATGTATGACAGCTACAGTAAGGAAATCACCTTTTCATCCGTTGCCGGAATCAAACCGGCAAATGATTTTCGGGAGAAACGGATGGATAACGCGCTTGAAAAACGTGTCGAGCTGCATCTGCATACGATCATGAGCGAGATGGATAGTGTGGTTGGCATCGAAAAAGTTATTGCCCGTGCGAAGGAATGGGGTATGAAGGCACTTGCAATCACCGATCATGGTGTTGTACAGGCATTCCCGATTGCAAACCACCAGCTCAAAAAAGGCGAGGACTTTAAGATCATCTATGGTGTAGAGGGCTATTTTGTCGATGATGTAAAAGGTTTGATCCAGAACGAAAAAGGACAGAAGATTGATTCAGAATATGTGGTATTTGATATAGAAACCACAGGTTTAAGTCCGACCAATAACCGTATCATTGAGATTGGAGCCGTGCGGATCAAGGATGGGAAGATACAGGATACATTTTCTGAATTCGTCAATCCGGAGGTGCCGATTCCGTATACGATCACGAAGCTTACATCCATCACGGATGCGATGGTGCAGAATGCACCAACGATCGAAGTGATCCTGCCGAAATTTTTAGAGTATATTGGCGATGCAAGTGTAGTTGCGCACAATGCCACCTTTGATACCGGATTTATACGGGAGAATGCAAAGCGGCTGGGACTGGTGTTTGACAGTACGATCGTGGATACGATGACACTGGCGCATATCCTGCTTCCAGAGCTTGGTAAATATACATTGGATCGTCTATGTAAGCAGTTTGGTGTTGTAAATGAGCATCACCACAGAGCCTGCGATGATGCGGCTGCTACAGCCGAGATCTTCGTCAAGATGATCAAGATGATCAAAGAAAAAGGTATTACAACGATCCATGAGTTAAACGAAGCGGGTGCTGCATCTCCGGATGCAATCCGGAAAGCAAAAACGTATCATGGTATCATATTGGCGGCAAATGAGGTTGGACGCGTGAATCTGTACCGTCTGATTTCTGAGTCGCATCTGACATATTTTAACCGGCGTCCACGTATGCCGAAGAGTCTGATCAACAAATACCGGGAAGGTCTGATCATTGGCTCCGCCTGTGAGGCGGGCGAGCTTTACCGTGCAGTATTGTACGGAGAGGGCGAGGATGAAATCACAAGACTTTGTAATTTCTATGATTACTATGAGATCCAGCCGGTTGGAAACAACATGTTCCTGCTTGATGATGAGAAAGCTCCGGTCAAGACTGTGGAGGATCTGCAGGATGTCAACCGGAAGATCTGCGACCTCGGGAAACAGTTTGGCAAGCCGGTCGTTGCAACCTGTGATGTGCATTTCCTTGATCCAGAGGATGAGATATACCGGCGGATCATGATGGCGGGAAAGGGCTTCCATGATGCAGACCGTCAGCCACCGCTGTTTTTCCGTACAACGGATGAGATGCTTGCAGAGTTCCAGTATTTAGGCAGTGATCTTGCAAAAGAAGTTGTTATTACAAATACAAATAAAATCAATGATATGATCGAGCGTATCTCACCGGTGCGGCCGGATAAATGTCCGCCGATCATTGATAATTCTGATGAGACACTGACGACAATTTGTTATGACAAAGCGCATGAGATCTATGGACCGAATCTGCCGGAGATCGTAGAGGCGAGACTGAAACGGGAACTGCATTCTATTATCTCGAATGGATTTGCGGTTATGTATATCATCGCCCAGAAGCTGGTTTGGAAATCGAACGGCGATGGCTATCTGGTAGGCAGCCGAGGTTCGGTTGGTTCGTCCTTTGTTGCGACGATGGCAGGTATCACGGAAGTAAATCCACTTCCGGCACACTACATCTGTCCGAAGTGTTATTTTACGGATTTTGATTCGGATTTTGTGAAACAGTTCGAAGGACAGTCTGGTTGTGATATGCCTGACCGGAAATGCCCAAAGTGTGGCACGCTGATGACGAAGGAAGGACACGATATTCCGTTTGAGACATTCCTTGGTTTCTATGGCGATAAAGAGCCGGATATTGATTTGAATTTCTCTGGTGAGTATCAGCCCAAAGCACATGCTTATACAGAGGAACTTTTTGGAAAGGGAAAGGCATTCCGTGCGGGAACGATTGGTTCTCTGGCAGAGAAAACCGCATTTGGATATGTGTACAAATATTACGAAGAGCATGAGCAGGTAAAACGGCGTTGTGAGATGGAACGTATCGCTTTGGGACTGACAGGCGTGAAACGTACAACCGGACAGCATCCGGGTGGTATGATCGTGCTGCCAAAGCATGAGGAGATTTATTCGTTCACGCCGATCCAGCATCCGGCGAACGACACAACAACCGATATTATTACAACACATTTTGAGTACCATTCCATCGACCATAACCTGTTGAAACTTGATATTCTCGGTCATGATGATCCGACGATGATTCGTCGTCTGGAAGATCTGACCGGACTGGATGCGAAGACGATTCCGCTGGATGATAAAGATGTTATGTCTTTGTTCCATAACACGGAAGCACTTGGTATCAAACCGGAGGACATCGGCGGCACGAAGCTTGGTACACTCGGAATTCCGGAGTTTGGTACAGATTTTGCGATGCAGATGTTGATCGACGCTGCGCCGAAAGCATTTTCGGATCTGGTGCGTATCGCGGGACTTTCCCATGGTACGGATGTATGGCTTGGAAACGCACAGACACTGATTGCGGAGGGTGTCTGTGAGCTTTCGTCCGCGATCTGTACACGAGATGATATTATGACGTATCTGATCTACCGGGGACTGGAACCGGGACTTGCATTTAATATCATGGAGAAGGTACGAAAAGGTATCGTTGCAAAAGGCAAATGTGACAAATGGGATGAGTGGAAAGAGGAGATGCGTAAGCATGATGTTCCAGAATGGTACATGGAGTCATGTGAGAAAATCAAGTACATGTTCCCGAAGGCACATGCGGTTGCCTATGTTATGATGGGCTGGCGTGTAGCATATTACAAGATTAAATATCCGCTTGCCTATTACACGGCATTTTTCAGTATCCGTGCGTCGGCGTTTGACTATCAGCAGATGTGTCTTGGCAAGGAGGCACTGGAAGAAAATCTGGCTGCCTTGCAGAAGAAAGATAAGAATGATATGAGTGCGACCGAGAAGGATATGGTGCGTGATATGCGGCTGGTACAGGAGATGTATGCGAGAGGTATCGAGTTTATGCCAATCGATCTGTACCGTGCAAAGGCAGACCGTTTCCAGATCATAGATGGAAAGATTATGCCAAGCTTTGCATCCATTGCCGGCATGGGCTTAAAGGCGGCGCAGCAGCTGGAGGAAGCAGCAAAAGGCGGCACATTTACATCAAAAGAGGATATCCGTATCCGTGGAAAGGTGTCAAAGACGATCCTCGATGTGATGGAAGAACTTGGAATCCTCGGCGATCTGCCAGAGACAAACCAGTATGATTTCTTTGGCATGCTGAAATAAAAGAGTTGCTATTTTAGGCTACATATATTAAAATAAAGCCAAATGTTTTTTAATGCAATAAAGAAGGACGTGAGAAAGTGAACAATCAAAATACTCAGGACATAGGAATTATCCATGAATCAAATATAGAGGTATCTGACATTCTAGAGCAGGTGTATGAGGCGTTATCTGAGAAAGGATACAACCCTGTCAGCCAGATCGTCGGTTATGTGATGAGTGGAGATCCAACCTACATTACAAGTTACAAAAATGCGAGAAGTCTGATCATGAAAGCAGAGCGGGATGAGATCATAGAGGTACTTCTTGAGAACTATATTGAGACACGGCTCAAGTAAGAAACACTGCGTGGTATTTCTACTTGACAGAAGGAGCGGGACAATATGAGAATCCTTGGACTGGATTATGGCTCGAAGACAGTTGGCGTTGCATTGTCAGATGCAACTTGTTTGATTGCACAGCCACTCGAGACGATCGAGCGAAAACAAGAAAATAAACTGAGACAGACCTATGCAAGGATTGAGACACTCGTGGTGGAGCACGACGTGGATAAAATCGTACTTGGACTTCCGAAGATGATGAACAATACGGAAGGACCAAGAGTTCAGGCAACGAGAGAATTTGCGGAGAATCTGGAACGCAGAACCGGATTGCCGATAATATTTGAGGATGAAAGGCTCACGACAGTGGAAGCAAACCGGATTTTAGAAGAGACGGGTGTGTGCGTGAGCGGAAGAAAAGAACACATTGACAAGATGGCGGCAGCTATCATATTGCAGAGTTATCTGGATCGAGAGGCACATAGAAGAGATGAGTGAGAAGATTACATTTGAAACAGAAGATGGAGATATCGAGTTGTATGTATTAGAGCAGACAACGCTTTTTGGAGTGAACTACATTCTGGTGACAGATGACGAAGAAAGTGAGGATGGCAGTTTCTTTGTACTGAAAGAAGAACCGGACAGCGAAGGAGATGTCGTTTCTTACGCAGAAGTAGAAGACGAGAACGAATTGAAAGCAGTGATCAAGATCTTTGATGAGCTGTTGGAAGACATTGATTTGGAGGTTTAGTTTAGAATGAAACAGAATAATAAGTCGGTGAAGATCATTCCACTTGGGGGATTAGAGCAGATCGGAATGAACATTACCGCGTTCGAGTATGAGGACAGTATTATTGTCGTAGACTGTGGACTTGCATTTCCGGAGGATGAGATGCTTGGTATCGACCTTGTCATCCCGGATGTCACATACTTAAAGGAAAATGCGGACAAGGTAAAGGGACTTGTGATCACGCACGGACATGAGGATCATATCGGTGCGATTCCGTATATAGAAAATGAAGTGAATATGCCGATCTACGCAACCAAGCTGACGATGGGACTGATCGAGCATAAGCTTCGCGAACATGGAAATATTAACAACGTCAGAAGAAAGATCGTAACACATGGACAGATGATTACACTTGGTGCGTTCCGTATCGAGTTCATCCGTACGACACATTCGATTGCGGATGCGGCTGCACTTGCGATTTATACACCAGCCGGTATCATCGTGCATACCGGAGATTTTAAGGTTGATTACACACCGGTCTTTGGTGAGGCAATTGACCTGCCACGATTTGGTGAACTTGGAAAGAAGGGCGTGCTTGCACTGATGGCAGACTCTACAAATGTGGAACGTCCGGGCTATACTCCATCCGAGAAAACGATCGGAAAAGTATTTGACCATTTGTTTGATGACAACAAGGATCATCGAATCATCATTGCGACATTTGCATCAAATGTCGACCGTGTACAGCAGATCATCAATTCTGCGTACAAGTATGGCAGAAAGGTTGTTGTCGAGGGACGAAGCATGGTAAATGTCATTCAGACAGCTTCGGAGCTTGGCTATATTGATATACCGGACAATACGTTGATCGAGATCGACCAGATTAAGAACTATCCGGATGAGCAGGTGGTACTGATCACAACCGGAAGTCAGGGCGAGAATATGGCAGCACTTTCGAGAATTGCGGCCAGCATTCACAAGCAGATCACGATCAAGCCGGGCGATGTAGTTATCTTCTCATCCAGCCCGATTCCGGGAAATGAGAAGGCAATCTTCAAGGTGATCAACGAGCTTGAAATGAAGGGCGCTCATGTAATCTTCCAGGATACCCATGTTTCTGGACATGCCTGTCAGGAAGAGATAAAACTGATGTATGCGCTTACAAAACCGAAATATGCGATTCCGGTACACGGCGAATACCGTCATCTGAAGCGCCATGCAGAGCTTGCAGTAGAGATGGGAATTCCAAAGGAAAATGTCAAGATCTTATCCGCCGGCGATGTACTGTCGATAGGAGAAGATGTCTTTGACGTGACTGGAAAGGTACAGGCACAGGGAATTCTGGTCGACGGACTTGGTGTTGGCGATGTTGGAAACATTGTATTGCGTGATCGTCAGCAGCTTTCCGAGAATGGTCTTCTGATCGTTGTCGTGACACTGGAGGCAGGAAGCAACCAGCAGGTTGCCGGACCGGATATTGTATCCCGTGGATTCGTTTATGTGCGTGAGGCAGAGAACCTGATGGATGAATGCCGCGAGGTTGTGCAGGAAGCATTGGATAACTGCTTAGACCGGGGAATTACAGATTGGGGCAAATTGAAGAATACGATTCGAGATGCGCTGAGTGATTTCCTCTGGAAGAAGATGAAGCGGAGCCCGATGATTCTGCCGATTATCACAGAGGTTTAATATGAGACAGGTTATTAACGAGAGCAAACAATTAAATGAACATATCCGGGCATCTGAGGAGTACCGCACTTACCTGCGGACAAAACAGGCGCTTCTTGAAAATGAGGAATTGAGCAGACATCTGCAGGAATTCCGTGCCAAGAATTACGATCTTCAGAATCGGCAGGGCGTAAACCCTTACGATGAGATGATAGAACTGACAAGGGAATACGATGAACTGCTGCACAACTCTGTGGTAAGTGATTTTTTGCAGGCGGAACAGCAGATCTGCAAGCTGCTGCAGCAGGTGTTTGATTCCATAGCAGAAGGATTGGAGTTTGATTACATCAATGAGTGAAAATGTGAAAAAAACAACAAATGGAATAGCAAAGAAAAAAACAAGCAGGAAAAATGTGCGTAAAAAAGAGGAGAATTTGCGAAAAGGTTTAAAGAATTCTTCTGGGTTTATGTTCAGTTTATTTGTCAATATACTGATCGTATTTTTGATCGTAAAGCTGTTTACATATTCTTTTAATTTTGCTTATGGCGTATTTGGCAATGTTGCATACCATCCGGGAAGCCAGCAGTATATCGTGGTCGATATTCCAGCAGATTCCTCGATCATGGAGATCGGAAGTGCTTTGCAGGATGCAGAGATTATTGAAGATAAGTATGTCTTTTATGCAAAGGTAAAGGTAAAGGGCTATGGAAACAAGATCACAAGTGGAAAATATCATTTGTCAGCCAGCATGACTTATGATGAGATATTGCAGATTATCTGTAATATAGATACAAGCAGTGACGAGGACAACGAATAAGTATGAATGAGTTTGCGAGAATTACATCCTTTGTCCGTTCGATGGCAAAGGAGGATGCCGGGGCATTGGGAGAATTATATCGGGATGCTGTAAAGCGCGGTGTTCCGGTGATTCGGCCAGAGGCAAGAGAATTATTAAAGACACAGTTACTATTGAAAAAGCCGAAGCGTGTTCTGGAGATCGGAACAGCCGTCGGCTATTCTTCTATCTACATGACAGGATTTCTGTCAGAGGATGCGCAGATCACAACGCTGGAATTGAGCGAGGAACGGACTGCGGAAGCAAGAACAAATGTCAAACGGCTTGGAAAAGAGACGCAGATTCAGGTGATCTGTGGAGATGCGGCAGAGACGTTGAAGGAGCTTCCAGATGATGCTTATGAGTTTGCGTTTGTAGATGCAGCAAAGGCACAGTATATTTATTATCTGCCAGACGTGCTGCGCGTGTTAAAACCGGGCGGTGTGATCGTATCGGACAACATCCTGCAGGAAGGGGAAGTATTAGAATCCCATTTTCTGGTGGAAAAGCGGAACCGCACGATCCATGACCGGATGCGGGAATATCTGTATGTGCTCACACATGATGATCGGTTGGAGACAGCCATCCTGCCAGTGGGGGATGGTATGGCAATCTCGGTTTTGCGGGAATTATGTAAGGAAAGTGAATTATAGTATATCAGGATAGCAGGTATGTGTATGATTTTGTTGAGAAATCAGGATACATACGGATGAAAGAGGATCGAAGATGGATAAGTTACAGAAACCAGAATTATTGATACCTGCCGGAAGTCTGGAAGTATTGAAGGTAGCAGTTGATTATGGCGCAGATGCAGTCTATATCGGCGGCAAGAATTATGGACTTCGTGCGAAGGCTGGGAATTTCACAATCGAAGAGATGCATGAGGCAGCAGACTATGTGCATGCGCATGGAGCGAAGCTGTATGTGACGGTAAATATATTTGCACACAATGAGGATATCGATGGAATCAAGGCGTATTTCCATGAATTGAAAGAGACTGGACTTGAAGAGAAAATAGATGCATTTATCATTTCAGATCCGGGTATTTTCACATTGGCGAAGGAAATCCTGCCGGGCATTGAGATTCATGTCAGTACACAGGCGAACAATACGAATTACTTGATCTACGATTTCTGGAGAAAACAGGGCGCGACGCGTGTGGTAGCGGCGCGGGAACTTTCATTAAAGGAAATCAAAACGATCCGGGAACATATTCCGGCAGATATGGAGATCGAGGCATTTATGCATGGAGCGATGTGTATATCTTATTCCGGAAGATGCCTGCTCAGCAGTTATTTTACAGGCAGAGATGCAAATCAGGGAGCCTGCACGCATCCATGCCGTTGGAAATATGCGGTTGTGGAGGAAAAACGACCGGGCGAATATCTTCCGGTGGAAGAAGATGACAGAGGCACGTATATCTTTAATTCCAAGGACCTCTGCATGATTGAGCATATCCCGGATATGATTGACGCAGGAATCAACTCCTTCAAGGTAGAAGGACGTATGAAGACAGCACTGTATGTAGCAGTTGTTACCCGGACATACCGGGAGGCAATTGATGATTATTATACATCGAAGGAATTATATGAGAGCAAGATGGAACATTACCGTGAGGAGATCGCAGCATGCACATTCCGTCAGTTTACAACCGGATTTTATTATGGAAAACCAAACGAGGAGACACAGATCTACGACTGTAACACCTATGTGAAGAACCGTGTCTACCTTGGTACAGTTGAAGAAGTGACAGCGGCAGGAGAACTGGTTATCCACCAGAAGAATAAATTCTGCGTGGGTGATACGATCGAGGTTATGGCGTTTGACGGTAAGAATGTGGATGTGGAGGTGCTTGCAATCCACGACGAACACGGCACAGAGATGAAATCTGCACCGCATCCAAAACAGTTACTCTATGTGAAGGTTTCTGATTCGGAGAAAATCAGAAAAGGCATGATTATACGCACAAGGCACTGCGCAGTTTAAGCAGTGCCTTTTTCTCTATCCGTGAGACATAGGAACGAGAGATATGGAGTAGGTTTGAAATCTCTTTCTGTGTAAGCTCCTGATTGTCGTATAAACCATAACGGAGCGCGATTACCTGCTGCTCGCGGTCGTCTAATACTTCGGTAAACAAGTCATCGATATTTCTGAGACTTTCGGATGTAATAACATTCAAAAGCACATCTTCTTCGTCGATTCGGATTACATCCATCAAACTGATTTCGTTTCCTTCCCTGTCAGTGCCGATTGGTTCATACAGGGAAATCTCGCGCACTTCCTTGCGCTCCTGCCGCAGCCGCATCAAAAGTTCGTTTTCAATACAACGGCTGGCGTAGGTGACCAGCTTTGAACCTTTGTCAGTATCATATGTATTGATCGCTTTGATCAGACCGATGGTGCCGATGGAAATCAGATCCTCGGTGGAACGGTTTCCAGTTTGATATTTCTTTACGATATGCGCGACGAGGCGCAGATTGTATTCTACAAGGATATTGCGCGCGGATAGATCGCCCGCCTTTGCTTTTTGCAGATAATACGATTCCTCTTCGGGAGAGAGCGGGTGATGAAAAGTCTGCATGGCTGCCTCGCTATCCCTCTTTGTATATACTATGACGAATCATGGAAAATAGTGCTTTTCCAAGATGGAAAAAGATGGTATGATGATTCTAATGGTTTGGGAAGGAGAGGGTTATGTTTCATTTAAAACACGATGTAAAAATTCAAATAAAAAATGAAAAAGAAGTTTTTCGTTTTGTTCGTTTGCTTATTTTCACATTTATCTTTTCAGCAGTTTTTCTGGGAGTGCCTGATTACATATGGAATTTGACGTGGTATAGGGCGTCACTGTGCCTGGTCCCATGGATCGTTGCAATTCCGGCGGTAATCAACTGTATTAGTCGCAAGACCGATTTGAAAGAGCTATTTGGTACACGGATTATATTTCAGATATTAACTGGTATTGGAATTGGAACAATTATTGCAATTCTGTGGATTGGAGCAGAGTATATTCTACAGGATGGAAATATTGCACAAATGTATCCAGATAGTATATGGATAATTTTACTTCAATTGTGTATTTATGTATTTGCAGTGGGACCGTCTGAAGAACTGGTGTATCGTGTAGCGATTATGGGAAGTTTGGAGGATTTGTTGCAACGATACAAGTGGACCGCTCCGATTATTGCAAATACATTATTTGCATTGTCGCATTTGTTTCAGCATGACTGGGGAAATGTTGCGTTGGCATTTGTGATAGGTGGTATTTATACTTTTCTATATTACAAATGGAAAAAATGTGGGTACATTATGGTTTCGATTATACATGGAATTTTTGATTTTATGATAGCATTTCTGCCGTATATCTGGAACAAATTATAAAGAAAAATAATTGTTAACATAATTTGCTTTTTATAGCAAAAAATTGCTTTTTTTTTCAAATAGGCTATGCTATAATTATACATACTATAAAATTTATGAGAGGGTATTGCTATGCGAATAACTGGAGGAAGAAAAAAGATTCGTATAGGTGATTTGCTTGTTGAAGCGGGGGCTATTACGGAAGAAGAGCTTCAGGAGGCACTTGCCTATCAGAAGGAAAATGGTGGACGTATCGGTAATGTAATCATGGAGCTTGGCTTTATCAGCCAGGAACTGTTGATCACAGTATTGACGACACAGATGGGAATTGATTACATCGAGCTGAAAGCCTGCAAGTTGGATGAAGATTTGTTGAAACAGGTACCGGAAAACCTGGTCAACAAATACAAGGCAATCCCGATTGGGTATGATGAGAATAATCCGAATATCCTGCGAGTGGCAATGGTAGATCCAATGGATTTAAATGCTATCGATGATATTGGTATTGCGACAAATACACAGGTAGAACCATTGCTTGCCATGGAAGATGATGTCATGGAGGCAATTGGTAAATATTATGGTAATGCACAGGCGATGGAGGCTGCTGAACAGTACCGTAAGGAGATGCAGGAGAACGGCGTCAATGATGCGGATGAAGAGGCGCTGAATGAGGATATCGAGAATTCTCCAATCGTACTTCTGGTAAAACAGATTATCGAGGGTGGTGTCAGACAGAGAGCTTCCGATATACATATCGAACCGCTGGAGAGTAGCGTTCGAGTTCGTTACCGTATTGATGGTGCGTTGAAGCATGTTATGACCTACGATATTGGACTTCTGGCAGGTATCAGTGCCCGTATCAAGATCATCGGCGGTATGGATATCGCAGAGAAACGTAAACCACAGGATGGTCGTATCACAATTATGGTTGACCGGAGAGAGTACGATGTCCGTGTATCTATCCTTCCAACTGTATATGGTGAGAAAACCGTTATGAGACTTACTTCCAAGGACGGTCTGACGAAACCGAAGAGCGCGCTTGGATTTGGACCAAAGGAATTAAAGGTATTTGATGGTATCCTGAGTAACCCACATGGAATCATCCTTGTAACAGGACCAACCGGTTCCGGTAAATCAACTACACTGTATACATCATTGAGTGAGTTAAATACCGAAGATGTAAATATTATCACGGTAGAAGATCCTGTCGAGGCAAATATCGACGGTATCAATCAGGTTCAGGTAAATGTAAAAGCAGAGATGACTTTCGCGGCAGCCCTTCGATCTATCCTCCGTCAGGATCCGGATATTATTATGATCGGAGAGATTCGAGACAGTGAGACTGCACAGATTGCTGTTCAGGCGGCTATCACCGGACATTTGGTAGTATCCACACTGCATACAAACTCAGCCGCATCTACGGTTACACGTATCATCGATATGGGTATTGAACCTTATGTAGCGGGCGATGCGTTGGTGGGTGTTATTGCACAGCGACTTGTTCGTAGACTTTGCAGCTCTTGCAAACAGGCAAGATTAGCAGAACCGGAAGAAAAGAAAATTCTTGGTGTCAAACCAGAGGATATGGATGATGATGTCATCATCTATGAGCCGGTTGGTTGTCCACTTTGTGGAGATACTGGTTATGCAGGGCGAATCGGTGTGTATGAGATGATGCCGGTATCGAAAGCACTGCAGGCAGTTATCTCCAAGGGTGCTACGGCGGATGTCATTGAAAAGCAGGCGTTGTCAGAAGGCATGCTTACTTTGAAGATGGGTGCAGCACAACATGTATTGAACGGTATTACGTCGATTAGTGAGATGAAGAAGATTACATATGAGACGGGTGATGAATATTAAAACTATAATATAAAAGAGGGAGAGAAAAGAACATGATAGACATGAAAGAACTTCTGGCATTCGCCGTAGAACAGAATGCATCCGATATCCATATTGCGGTAGGTATCCCGCCGAAACTTCGTATCAACGGTCGGTTGACAGAGGTAGAACTTCCGGCAATGACACCGGCAGATGCAGCAGAAGCAATTGGTTCGACGATGCATGATCGTCATAAGCAGATCTTAAAGGAACGAGGAGAGGTCGATTTTTCCTTCGCATCTCCAGAAACTGGTCGATTCCGTGTAAACGTATTTATGGATCGTGGAAATATGGCGGCTGCTTACAGAAAGGTCGATACCATTATTCCTAGACCAGATCAGTTAGGAATTCCAGAAGCGGTTGTACAGTTATATAAGAAGAAAAGAGGCCTGGTACTTGTAACAGGACCAACTGGTTCTGGTAAGTCCACAACACTTGCTTCTATTATCAATAAAGCAAATGAAAACCTGACCGATCACATTATTACACTGGAAGACCCAATCGAGTATATCCATAAACATAAGAAATCAGTTGTAAACCAGCGAGAAGTTGGTATGGATACACTCTCTTATGCAAATGCACTTCGTGCAGCCCTCCGTGAGGATCCGGATATCATCCTCGTAGGAGAGATGCGTGACCTGGAGACAATCTCTACAGCGATTACGGCTGCTGAGACTGGACACCTGGTATTCTCCACACTGCACACGATCGGTGCGGCATCTACGATCGACCGTATCATCGACGTGTTCCCAACACATCAGCAGCAGCAGACACGTATCCAGTTAGCGATGATTCTGGAAGGGGTTATCTCACAGGCACTGATTCCGACAGCAGATGGGCATGGACGAGTGGCAGCGTTTGAGGTTATGCTTGCCAGCCCGGCAATTCGAAGCCTGATTCGTGAGCAGAAGAACCATCAGATTCAGTCTACAATTCAGACAAGCCGTGCACAGGGTATGATCACGTTGGATGATTATATTTTGGATTTGTATAAGAGTGGAACAATTACCAGAGATATGGCACTTGTGTATGCACAGGATCAGGTTGCGATGAAGAAACAGATGTAACGTTTGTGCAAGTTTCACAAAATTAAAATATTTTATTGAACTTTATTGCAAAAAACTATCAAATAGAGTAGTATCAGTATATAAATTGTTCATAAAATGTTCATTTTTTAGAAAAATAAGAGGTCGGAGGAGTTAAAATGGCACAATACAATTACAAAGCCATGGACAAAAACGGCAAGGCGAAAAAAGGCTCGATAGAGGCGATTAACCTTGACAAGGCAAAAGAAAAGCTGAAGTCCGAAGGACTGATTGTCCAGGATATAAAAGAACAGGGCGCCGGAAAAAAGGGAGGCGGCAAGAAAGTCAAAGATAAAGACTTGGCAGTGTTCTGTAAGCAGTTCTCGGCAGTTCTGAATGCAGGTGTTACGATTATCAGCGCATTGGAGATGATGTCGGAACAGCTGGAAAACAAAACTTTGAAACGCGCATTACAGGAAGCACAGGCATATGTACAGAAGGGTGGTACACTGGCGGATGCATTCAAACTGAATCCCAAGGTATTCCCACCGATTATGATTAACATGACAGCAGCTGGTGAAATGTCCGGTAATCTGGAAATCTGTTTTGATCGTTTGACGACACACTTTGAAACAGCAAATGCATTGCATTCAAAGGTAAAAGGTGCAGTTACATATCCAATCGTCATCTTGATTGTCGTTGTAGCGGTTGTGGCAGTGTTACTGGTCGGCGTTATCCCACAGTTTTCACAGATGTTTGACGATTTGGGATCAGAACTTCCAGCGGCTACACAGATGCTTGTAAACTTAAGTAACTTCTTGCAACATAAGTGGTATATCTTGGTGATTATTGTTGCAGCGATCGTATTTGGCTTGAAAGCATTTGGCAAGACAGAACCTGGATCATTGATGTATGCAAAGATTGGCATTAAATTCCCATTGTTTGGTAATCTGACGATTAAGTCAGCCGCAGCAACATTCTCTCGTACGATGGCAACTTTGATGGCTTCTGGTATCAGTTTGATCGATGCAGTGGAGCAGGTCGCAAAGATGATCAATAACCGGATCATTCGGGAAGCACTTTTGGATGCGAAGACACAGATTGCAAAAGGTGTTCCGCTTTCCAAACCGCTTCGTGATTGCGGTATCTTCCCACCGATGCTTCCTCAGATGACAAAGATCGGTGAGGAAACTGGTAATATCGAAGATATGATGGACAAGGTTGCAGATTACTACGAGATGGAAGTAAACGATGCAACAGATGCACTTACAGCAGCAATGGAACCACTCATCATCGTAATCATGGGTGTTGTTGTCGGTGGTATTGTAATGGCTATCTACAGTCCAATGCTTAGCATGTACGACGCAGTTGATAATTATTAAATTAACATTGGATACAAACCGTTGGGCGAGGACATCGGTTTTATCATATAAAAAACTATATAAAGAAAAGGAGAGTAAATTTATGAAAAAGACAAACAACAAAGGTTTCTCACTCGTAGAGCTGATTATCGTTATTGCTATCATGGCAATCCTTGCTGGTGCTATTGCTCCTGCATTGATTCGTTACATTGATAAGTCAAGAAAGTCTAACGATGTAAGTTCTGCAAAGACAATTAAGACAGCTATTGAAACAGCACTTGGTAATGAGGATGTATATGCTTACCTGACAAACAACAGCGGAAAGCTTACTGTAATCAAGATCAATCCGGGCGAAACAACAGATGAAACTACACCAAGCTCCTCAAAGGCAATTGAGATTTCTGGATGTGACAAACCAACAGATGTAAGTGTTTCAGATGTTGAAGGTTTGGCAAAGTCAGAAATTGGTACAAATATTGGTGAGAAGACTCCAAAACTTAAGTACAAGAAAGCAAACAAGGATGAGAAGGCAAGTAAGTGTACAGCAACTCCGGGTGCGTTTTATGCGTTGATCAATGCAAAGGGTACAGTATTTGTATTGATTGGACCTAAGGAAACACCTACATTCACTGCTACTCCAGACAAGGTTGGCGATTATACATTAGCATACCCAATCTGCCCAGAGTCATGTGGTGCATATCAGTAAATCAAAAGGGTTACAACGTGACCAGGTAAATTAATAAAGTTCCGCCTGATTCGCCAGGCGGAACTTACTTTGAAAAATGAGACGGAAAGGTTAGGACAATGTTAGTAACAATAGTATTTAGCATTTTTTTTGCGTTATATGGAATTGTAATCGGCAGTTTTTTGAACGTCTTGATATTACGGATTCCGTTAAAAGAAAGTATAACCTTGAAACGGTCTCATTGTATGACATGCGGTCATACCTTATCATGGTATGAACTCATTCCTTTATTTAGTTATTTATTTTTAGGTGGAAAGTGCAGGCATTGTAAGGCACATATCTCGGCACAGTATCCGATTGTCGAAGCAACGAATGGAATATTGTATGTGATTTTCTTCCTCGCAAAAGGAATTACAATAGAGACGTTCCTTTATTGCCTGTGTGCTTCTGCCTTGTTAGCGCTGAGTGTGATTGACTGGCGCACAAAGGAAATTCCAACGGGATTTATACTTTTTATTCTAACTTTGGGACTGGTTAGACTGTTTACCGATTTGGGTAATTGGAGTCAGTATGTAATCGGTTTGTTTGCGGTCAGCGGTTTTTTACTTCTTATTTACCTTGTTACCAAGGGGAGAGGCATTGGACACGGTGACATAAAACTTATGGCAGCAACCGGCTTACTATTGGGCTGGAAACTTAATATTATAGCATTTATCATGGCGTGTATCATCGGAGCGGTGGTACATCTCATACGGATGGCTATTAAGAAAGCTGGCAGGAAGCTGGCTTTTGGTCCATATTTATCTATGGGCTTAATTATAGCGATGATATGGGGTGAACAGCTCGTGAGCTGGTACCTATAAGTAAAAGATGCGGGCGGTTTTGCCCGAAAATAAAAATCACTGATTAGCGAGGGAGGCTATAACGAATGGCAAAAAGCAATAAAGTGTTATCCATTGATATCACAAACGAAAGTATTACAATTATTGAGCTGACTGCTTCAGCGAAAAAGCAGACGATGATTCATAATATCATCATTTTTGAAACACCAGAAGATTCTTATGAAGATGGTGTGTTAAAGGAGCCAGAGAAGATTGCAGAAGCAATCACACAGCAGTTGATGGCTCGCGGTATTAATAATAAGAACGCAATCTTCGTTCTTTCATCTACAAAGATTGTAAACAGAGAGGTTATGATACCGTTTGTTCCAGAGAAAAAGATCAGAGGAATTATCAATTCAAACTCATCCGAGTATTTCCCTGTAAATATAGAAGATTATGTTGTTTCTCATTCTGTGCTTGAGACAGTAACAGATGAAGAAAACAACAAACAGCTTCGTGTCCTTGCAGTTGCAGCACCAGAGCACATGGTAAAGTCTTATTATGACTTAGGACAGATGGCTGGATTGAATGTCGTTGCGCTGGATTATATCGGAAATGCAATGCTTCAGCTCATCAAGACACAGACAAATCAGAACACAACAACCATGGTTATCCAGTTAGGTAGTGAGAGTACAGTATTGAATATCGTACAGGGGGATAACCTGTTGTTACAGAGAACTGTTCCATATGGTACAAACTCTGTTGTCAATGTTGTTATGGATGATAAGGGCGTTGATGCAACAACAGCAATGACACTTCTCCAGAATGATCGTTTGATTACCGTTGATTTTGATGATAACGAAGTGACAGGTGCGTTCCGTTATCTGATCAATAACATCGGACGTGTTATGGATTTCTATGCATCAAAGAATCCGGACAAGCCAATCGAGGATGTATTCCTGACTGGCGACGGTGCTTTGATTCGTGGTATTGACGGACTCTTCAAGGTACAGTTGAATGTCAGCACACGTATCATGGATACGCTGTATAACATCAAATTTGATCCAAGTATCGACTTGAAGGTATACAATCCTGTATATCTTGTTACTCCGATTGGAGCAGCATTTGCACCTATGGGATTTGAAATTTCGGATGCGGTTCAGGCTGTTGCAAAGAAGGAAGGAAGTTTAACACCGTTTATCGCGTTGGTTGCGGTTGCGGCAATTGGTGCGGCTGGCATGGCATTCTACTCTATTAATAAGAAGAATACTGTGACAGAAAAACGGGATCAGTTAGAGGCGGATATTGCAAGAGTTAGTGATATTGAGCAAATTATCGATGAGTATGATGCTGCACAGGCAAAGTACACAGATATGGAGTCTATGTACTATACAACATACCAGTTGAACGAGAATGCAAGAGAGTTTATCTCTGAACTGGAGGCAAAGATTCCGACAGCAGTAGTTGTAACAGGATTTACATCGGATAACAATGGCGTATCTATGCCTTGTACGTCGACAAGCTACGATGCAATTGCGGATTTTATCATGCAGTTGAAGACGATTGACTGTGTGGATAATGCATATGTGGCAAGCATTACAAAGCAGGATAGCGATGGAGAAGTTACATATGAATTCTCAGTTACAGTAAATTATGTTCCGATGATGCAGGATCCTGCCGCCGCAACAGATGGCGCGGATGATGCACAGACAACCGAAGCAGAGACCGATACAGAAGCAGAGTAAGGGAGGAATGGTGAGTATGAGCAAAAGTAATATTAAGATTATTTTATTTATAGTAGCGGTGGCAATTCTTGGCCTTACATATATGTATGTATTTAAGGATAATATGGATAGTGCAGATTCTATCCAGTCTGAGGTTGATACATTACAGACAAGATATGACGAACTGATGGCAAAGCAGCAGGATCGTGAGATGTATGAGGAGAAGACAAAGGAATTTAATGAGAAATTCGATGAGAGACTGGCGTATTTCCCAGCAACATTGGATCAGGAAATCTCAGTTATGTTCATCAAGGGCGTAGAGAAAGATCAGGGAAATTTACAGTTCGGCGTTGAATCTGTAGGTCTTGGTGAGCCAGAGTCTTATTACAGCTTAAGCGCTGCTGCTACAGCTAATACCGGAGATTCAGCAGAAGATACAGATACCGAAGCAGTTGCATCAGGAGATTACCAGTGTCTGACAGCTGCATTCCCAATTCAGTATACTGGCTCTTATGAGGGAATTAAGGATTTCATTGATTATATTATGGGATATAAGTACCGTATGAATATTTCATCCATTGATATTACATACAATTCACAGGATGAGACATATTCAGGATCTGTTAATTTGAATGCATATTGTGTATCTGGCGAAGGAAGAGAAGCAGATACAGTGGATGTGGATGTTCCAGAAGGTGTATCTAACATCTTCCAGGGTGGCGCAGGTGCACCGAGTGTTACTACATCCTCTCATGACAGTGGTCAGGGACAGGACATCAAGGATGATCATGATATCTTGATCGGATTGAACAATGCTAATGGCGATAGCTCAGATGGTATTATTGTAAGTGCAGGCAGCAACAAGGTAAGCTCTACTGCAAATTCTATTGAGACAGTTGCTCTGTCAATTACAGATGAAGATGGAAAGAACATGGTAGAAGTAAAGCTTGGTGATGAGTCTTATTCTTTCGAGTTAACAGATACAGAACTTACAATCTATGTTGAGTCATCAAAGAGAGTAGATAATGATGACAAGAATGGTATTAAGTTGAATGTAACAAATGATACAAGCGTTCCTGTATATGTGAAGGTTGCAGACGACGATAATGACGCTCCTAGATTTGCCTTAGGCAGCAAGACAGGTACTGTTAAGGTATACTAAGAGAGGGTGAGGTTTATGGCAAAAACAAATAATAAAGGTTTCACATTAATTGAAATCGTCATAGCTGTTGCCATATTGTCAATCCTGTTAACCCCAATTTTGAAACAGTTTGCCAATACGCTGGAGACGAGCCGTAAGGCGAAAGCACTCCAGCAGGCAAATGAGACAGCCGTGTATGAAATGGAAGAGTTCCAGACAGTAACGAAAGAAGAACTGGATGATAAATATGGAGATCCGACGGTTCATACAGATATGGTGGTAAGACTTTTGGATACAGACGGAACGGAAATCACTTCAACACTTAAGTATTCAGCATATGAATATAAGTTGGATGATCGTAAAATTGGAGCAAAACAGGATGTATATTCCAATGTTGTAGTTCTTGATGACTTGTCGAATAAAATACGTGCATATGGTGGAGAGAGTGCAACAAAGCATTACAAGGTGGCATACAATCTGACGGATGCTGATCTGGGAAAGTTTGGAACAGGATTTACACTTACAAACGAGGGCTCTATTGTAGAGTATAATGATGCAGGATTTGTTACAGCAATTGTTTGTACAGATAAAAATGCAAACGGAACACCGGTAAGTTATGTAGAGAACCCGAATGAAGTCAATCTTGGTAACATGCATAATCTCGACAAAAATGCAGTTGCACTAGTTATGGGTGGTACATCAAGTTTTGACTCGGAAGCGTTTTCGGCATTGTTTTCAAAGGCAATGGATCATCTGCGAGAGCTTGACTATGAATCTTGGCAACAGGCATTGCTGAATGTTGATAATGAGTCCATTCTTTCACAGGACAGTATGAATAATTCAAAGAGACTGATTAAGATCTATGCAGATAAGGCAGTTGACAGTACAACCGGTAAGGATTGTTATATCGTAAAGGTAGATGTTTATTATGATTATAATTACAGCCTGGTTGTAAAGGGTGAGAAAAAAAGTGATTTCCACGATATGGTAAGCTTTACTGTATTTAGTCAGAAATTCTTTACCAAAGAACCACCAGAAATTTATTTTGAGTATCAGCCATATTGTATTTCGGGAGCAAATTCTAAGAATGCAATTTATCAGACAAATGATTATATTTTGTTTGACAATTATGTAGATGAATGTAAGGTTTATTTGTATAAGCCGTATAAAGACCAGCAGAATTATGATGCTAATATTGATAACTACTATAAGATGGTAGATACTGATGGCGATGGTACACCAGATTCTAAGGAAGAGTATTATACATATTATACAGATAAGGCAAAGACACAGAAAGTAAAGATTCATCTTGCAAGCAAGAACTCAAATACAGCACTTTCTCTGGATAGTGATGGTAATGTATTAGATACAGATGCGATGGATCGTGTTTATGTATTTACGAATCTGGATGTAAATGGATATGAAGAAGGAAGTGCAGATGCACAGTTTGTATCAGACGCATTCGGCGGAACCTTTGATTATGTAAAGGGCGAGAAGGAATCAAGAAGTTCAGTAGAAGATGCTATGGCTGCAAAGTATTTGAAGTATGAATTAGGACAGAAATATACAACGAATATAAAGCAGAGCGATGGAAGTGTAACAAATGGCAGTATGAAAGTTCTGTATACATTGAGTGAAGATACAAGAGAGGCAGAGCGTTTGTATACAGTAACAGTTAAATTAACACCGGACAAGGAGAATTTGAATACAGTTCGGTTATCTGGAGCAAAGGGGGCTAATTAGTTGAAGAAAATCAAACAAATTTTAAAAAAGCTAAAAAGTAACGCAGGCTCCAGTATTGTAATGGTTGTTGTATCGGTAGCGTTTATCGGTATAATAGTAGGAGCATTGCTTGCAGCAGCGGTACAGTCATATCGCTTGAAGCTGGAAGAACTGAATTCAAGAGATAACTTTTATTATGTGGAGCAGGCACTGAATGAGATTTATGCAGGCGTTGGTTCACAGACAGTAGAGGACTTGAAAACAGCATATGTGTATACAGTAGAAAATATGGTAGAGTATGATCTTGTGAAAGGTCGTTATGTAACAAAATCACAGGATGAAGCACAGAAGATGTTCTCAAAAGAGTTCTATCATCAGTTGCAGAACAATCCATTTTTCAAGGTAAGCTTAGATGAATTATCAAGCAAGCTGGCATCCTACATTTCAAACGATTCAGTTGTTTTGGATGCAAGCCGGATTCAGGTAGTAGATTATCTGGATGATGACAATAATAAAGTTGGTAAGATTATAAAGAATCTGAAGTTGAGTCGTACACAGGAATACAATCGTTCTTCTGCGAATGGCGTATATACTCAGAGTATTACAACAGATATTGTTGTTGGTGATCCAGATTTTTCTGTATTATTTGATTCTATGGAAAATGATGATCCAAACATTTTCAAGTATGCAATGGTTGCAGATATGGGAATTGAGGTAAATCAGCCAACAGTTCCTCTTACGATTGCAGGTAATGTATATGCAGCATCAGATTATTACAATAAACAGTACAATGAGAGTACATGGAGTGATGATGTTGATGACTCAAAGAAAACACTTTCTTCTGGAACATACAATGTTGAACAGAAGGATGGAGAAGTTGTAGATATTGCAAAACTTTATACACATGGAAGTGTTACTTCTAAGAGTGCAAAGGGTGAAAAGACATCCGTTGATTATACATATTATAATAAGAATGCAACCCAGACAGGTAAGAATGAGGTTGCTGGACGAAATGATTATTATGATGGTGTAACAATGAAGAGTCGATACTCAGGATTCTATGTAAATGGATCTCAGGTATCTATTATGGCAGATACAGTTATTGTACCTGGTACAATGGCAGTTATGGATAATGGTTCTCTTTCGATTTATGGAAAGAACGGAAGCCAGACTGCAAAGTCAGAGGTATGGACTGATAACATTGTTCTTGATGGATATAGCAAAGTAACCAAGGATACTACTACAAAGAAGGTAACCTATAAGGGAGCAGATGCTATTATGAAAGCGGATTTATACGTGAAAGATGATACGGAACTGAATGCATCCGGATCTACATTCCAGCTTTCAGGTGACTATTTTGGATATGGTGACAGTACAGAAAAAGATGATCGTAAATTCACACCGGTTGTTGATGCGAAAAACTTCCAGATAGAAGTAACATCTAATGGAAAGACAAAAACAGAGAATCGTGGACATTATAACAGTAGTGCGATTATTGTAAATGGTGAACAGTCGACTTTAAATCTGGCACAGACAAAGACATTGTTCCTTGCGGGACGTACCTATATTGAGTTGTCAAAAGATGTCAACACAGTGGAAGATACAGTTCGTGATGGCGATGAAGTGGTTAACACAGTAAAGGATACATATGCATATCATCCGACTGATTATAATCCGGAGATGCCAAAAGAACTTCGTACAGAGGATAACAAGACAACGACGATTCGGGATTATAAGATGGGTGAGAGTATTTCTGTAAAGAGTAACCAGCAGGCATATATCCCGGTAACTAGCAATGGTATACCGACACTTGCAAAGAATAAGAATGGCGAGTCTTTGGGATATTATCTGGCAGAGCTTCCACCTGCATTAAAGGGAAGCGTTTTGTTTGAAAAGTATTTCCCAGAAGCTCAGTTTGATGGCAATGTTCCATGTGTTCTTCAGGAAGTATCTGGTAAGAAATATTATTATTATGATTTCCAGACGGCATACGATCAGACGTCGTTGTTGTATCGTGCAAGAGTGATGGCAGGGGATATGACAAGTGCACAGTATGATGCATGGTTAAATGAATTCCCATCTGCACAGTATTTTGCAGCAGGGTTTATTGAGGATTATTCAGCAGAACTGGAAAAGCACAGAACATATGTAAATGCAGAAGATAAGAGAGGCCTTGTAGATAGTGTAATTGCAGAATATCTTGTAGATATTGGCGATTATGAGGATTTCGACGCAGGAAATATTGTTCTTCCAGATTCAGATTTGGATAGTACAGTTAGTATCTATTCAAGTGGTGCTATTACAACAAAGCAGGATACAACGTTCAGTATTGTAAGAGGTGATAATACCGATGCGTTGACAAGCTTGTTGACATCGGATAGCCTGAAAGACATGGATGCAGGCAATCAGTGGGTAGGATCTGTTGATGCAAATGGAAAAGAAACAAAGTACACAGACGCATATCAGTTATCCAATGATTTGGAAATGGAATATGATTATGTAAAGTGGAATCTTGGACATTATAGCAAGGATCCAGCTTTGGATTCCGCAACATTATCTAACAATGAGGTAGAGAAGAATTACATTAAGGCACTTGTAAATGATGAGGATTTTGGTGATGCAAGTATTACACCGTTGAATAAATTCCTTGATATGTCATTGATTACAAAAGACACTAATATTACACCAAATATTTCAGGTAGTGATGCAGGAAAGAGTGTATTAGATCTTGCTTCTGGATATTCTGTATGGGTTAGCAATGATGACATAGTTGTTAAGGCTAAGAAGGAAGATAAGGGAGAAGTTCGAGGTGTTGTAATCACAAAGGGTGATGTGTATTTTGATTCAACTTCAGAAAATGGAGTTACCGATTTTGAGGGCGTTATTATTGCCGGTGGAAAGGTTTATGTGAATGGAAATGTAAAGACAATCGCTGCATCAGCAGAGATTTGTCGAGCAGTTCTTCGAGAGTGCCTTCTGACAGGTGATGATAATTCAAAACTCCTGTTAAATTTGTTCCGGGGATATGAGCCGGCAGAAGATGATGCAACTTCATCCGATGCGTCCACAGAGGCAAAGTCAATTGATAAGATTGATTATACTGACGTTGTCAGCTTTGCAAACTGGATGAAGAATGTAGAATAGAGAGGTGGCCTATGGAGAAGAGACGATTTATGAAAGAGAACAAGGGCTACTCACTAATCGAGTTGATAATTGTGCTTGCAATTATAGTAGTTATGACGGGTGTTTCTATGGTTACGATTACGATCATTCATAATGCAAGGGCAAGAGAAGCATCTACAAAGTTTGAAAATGCCTTATCGGAATTGCAACAGAACGCAAAGGGTAAGATGTGTGTGGTATCGGATACAAATGAACCTGATTATCGTTTTGCGTTAGCAATATATAAGGACAATTCAAAATATTATATGAAGCGAGGCTATTATTTAGGTAACAACTTGGATATGAGCAAGTCAACAAGCTATCTGTTTGTCGATTCAGAAAATGGAAATGGCGGAAAAGGAGAAAGCTTTTCAGCTTATATAAAAGTCAAATATGTAGACGAATCTGGTGTAGAACGGGATATAACGGAAATGGATGATAAGCCAGTTTACATTATCTATGATCGTCAGGGTATGTGCATTTATGGAAACGGTAAATTTAATTTTTATCGAGACAAAAAAGATAGTTTGCTCAATACAGTGGTTTTAAATAAAAATGGAAGCCACACATCGAATTAAGGGGGAGGCGTGAAAATGAGAAGAAAACAACAAAATAGCGGATTCTCCCTGATAGAGCTGATTATTGCATTGGCAGTGTTAGCGTTCTTGATGTTAGCGGTATCTTCTTTTATGGGATCAAGTGTAATGCAGTCAAAAAAAGAACGAGCGGATGTTAAAATGCAAACGCAGTCACAAGAAGTTTACAATCTGATTACAGATTCCATTATGCAGGCAAATGATATATTGATCGTTGGTTATACAGCGTCGGATGATGACGATATTGATTTCGCTAAGCCAGGAGAAACTACAACCGCGACACTCACGAAAAAATATTATGTGAGAGATAAGAAAACAGCAGAAGCATTGATGAAAGATCCGGCAACATATGGAATTTTTGGATCAGTTTCAGCATCGGATATAGTATATTTTACAGATCTTTCTGCCACAACGAATATATATATATCGTATATGCGTGTTACATCTTCTGTACCGTTGGATATGAATCAGGTACCTGGAGCAAACCCAAGTGTTATAACAGATCAAACTATTGTGAACTCCATAACAGGTGAGGGAACAGTTGTTAGTTGTACAGAACAAAATTCAAAGAGAGTATATAGCATTAACGATACATTGATTTCTTCCTATTATTTTGAAGACAATATCATGTATTATGGACGCAAATATACATATATGACACGTATGGATGATGTAATTGATATGCTGGATACAGATTCAAAAAACGCACATGTGTATAATAAGTATTTCTCATATAATGTAGGAACACTTGGGGCAACAAGCACGGGGGTATCTGGATGTGTAGCAACAATCAATGCAAAAGATGGAACGATAGGAATTGATTTGTATTATAATCAGTCGAGTATGAAATATACAACACTCGGTCGAATCAATACAAGAAATTCATATGTATTAAAACCAAGAAAGTAAAGGAGGAAAAAGGAACATGAAACGTAAAATGAAGATCACGATATCAGCATTAGCAGTTATGTTCGTTGCAGCGATTGCCGTTGCGATTGCTTCGTTCTCCTTTGCTGGTAATGGTGACAAAGACGATGTGTTACAGGACGGCATGTATGTAGCAGATGCGTCAGGTGCTGTAAGTGAGAAAACGATTATTGATTATATAATCGAGAATTCTAATTCTGCGGATCCCGATGTAGATAAGATTTATCATATCGCGGAGATTACATCTTCATCAACACCATCTACATTGGAATCATTTGTTAGTTCAAATGGATTTAAGGATTATGTAATTGATGGAAATAAGACAATTGAACAGCTTATGGCAGAAAACTGTGTGGAATATAAGTCCTTTAATGGTGCGTTAGCAGCAGACAAAAATTCTGAAGCATATACGCAGGCTTTGGAATATATTTCAAAAGCAGATTTGATTTATGTAAGTAATGACAGCACAAATAAGTTCTCTCAGAACAATGATATTTGTGAAGATCTTTACTCTGCATTGCACGAGTATGCAGTTGGTAGTTTCAAACCGTTGATTATTGATAGTCCAGCATCATCTACAATTGATAATGATGATAGTAAGACTATGAAAGATCTTGCATCGAAAGTATTTGGACCAAATGAAAAGTATTACTATACATTCAAATGGAAAGATGGCATGAGTGCAGAACAGTATCTGGGACATGCAGCAGGCTCTCTTTACTTAGGTATCAATGGTAAGACACAGCAGGACAATGGAGTATGGACGACGGTATATGCGTCACAGCCTGTGATTGATGAAACAGGCAAGGTAACAGATCCAAATCCGGCAAATCTGGCTAAAATATTAACAATAAGTGAAGATGGAAGTACAGCACGGACAGATTTGCTGATGCAGAAGAGTGATGGTAAGAATCCAGAAGTTACAGATGCATTGTACACTGTTAAAACGGATGCAAATGGTACTCCGGTTTCAGAACAGTATAATGTAGCTGCAAATGGAAAGATATATGCATTGTCAACAGATTCGATCATGTATCTGAATGGTTATAATAACCGTGTGCAGACACGACCAAATTACATTGAAAATGATGTAGTGACAATGGCTGAGGCTGCAAATGTTGACTTTGATGCATACGACATGATCGTGATTGAAGATAACTGTAATGGTTTGACAATTACAAAGGATATGTACAGAAAGTTTGCATCTGCTATGTATGGTAAACTTCATATCGTATATAGTGAAGCGATGGGGACAGGTTCTGCATCTTCAGGTGGAAATCTGAGTGATAAGGATAAGCGAGAGACAAACTATATGAAGCTTGTTCTTATGGTAGCAACCACAGATTATATTGCAAAGTATGATAATATTCTGGTAACAACCAGAAGTGATTTCAGTATGATTACAACGACGACAAGTGCAAAGACAGCAAAGGTAATCGCTGATTTGATCAATGCATCCAGATATCGTGGAATTGGTGGAAATAGTTCATCATCTTCTATGTTCACGGTATTAGAGTTGCAACCATGTTATCCTATTGACTTGCAGCTTGCACAGTCAGAAAAGGGAGACGGAAGAATCTATAGTGGCAATTACTATACTGATCCGTCAAGTATGGTAGATGGTAAGACAAAAGAGCAGATTCCAGAAGATACAGAGTATTATGCATGGGAACTTTCTAAGGCAAAGCTTTCTGATGCACTTGGAATTCCATATGACAAAATTAATCTGGTTCAGATGTCTACAGAGGAATTTGCAGGTGACAAGACAGAAATTCTTGGAACTTATGATATGATTTATCTTGGTGGAAATACTTCCGCGTTGAAAGATAATGCAGAAAACTTTAAGGCATTACAGAGCCAGTATTTGAAGCATAACTGGAATAATCAGTATGATTTGACGACAGAGCTTACCAAGATGCCATTTTACACAACGTATACTCATAATGGAGACTTGGTATATGTAACGTCAGCACGAAATCAGAATTTGAGTGGTGATAAGTTAACTGCTCAGGTAAGTAAGAACGGTAACCTTCAGAGTACATTTACTTATATGAATGGTAATGATATTACATATAATCGCTACTTAGCTTTGAAAGATTATATTGAGAAGGGAATGCCGGTTGTTGTAAGTGAGCAGTTGACACAGGCATATAAGATGGTAACGGATTATGGATATTTACAGAATTCTATTGATCCAGATTCTAATATGCGAAAGGTGTTAGATGCTTGTACTACACAGGCAAAAAAGACAGAGTCGAATCCGACGGTTGTATTTGGATTTGAACAGAGTAAGGTTGTTGATGTATTTGCAGACGGTTCGCTTGGAGATTCTATGACTGGTTATGTATCAGTATTTGCATCCCAGAAAGGATCAGAAAGTGATAGTGATGAGACAACACCAAAAGCAACTGTAACAGGAAGCAAGGAGCTTCTGGCACAGGTATATAACAGTGCAAAGAAGAAACCGAAGCTTATTGTGAAGAGTATGCCTGCAACATACAATCGATACGATAAGTCGACAATTTTGACAAATCGAACATTGACATTCAAATATGATGTAATTAATAGCTCGAATTTCACGGCTACATTGTATGTGGATGATGATGGAAACAGTAAGTTTGATCGTAGTGAAAGTGGAAAAGAATTATTGACAACGAGTACTTCCAATACATTGTCGTATGAATGCCCATCGTCATTCTTTGGACCAGTATATTGGATGTTGGAGGTTGTTGATAATGACACTGGAGTAGCTGTTAATCAAACAGGATTCTCATATATCAAGAATAGTGAGGATAAGAAACAGGAAGTATCAGTTCTTCAGATTATGCCAGATGATGGTGGCGGATCAATGGGAAATGATTCTCTGTACTTCTGTACAGTGTGCCAGCGTTCTACACAGATTTTGAATTATAACCCAAGCTATAATGAAGATGCTTCACGTCATCGTCATGTAGTAGAATACGAAGGTGGTTATAAGGATTCTGTAGGAACAGGTGGTTATCTTACAAAGCGAGATGGAAAGAAAATCTATATTGGCAAGCATCAGCATATTTTTGGTGTGAATGCTTATGATAGTAATCTGAGATTGGAAGGCTATCTTGGAGTGGATGATTTCTACAAAAATCTTGCGGATGAAGCAACGGATTGGTTTAGCTTCGATATTGATATTATTCGAAGCAGTGATTTCCAGAAGTTGTCACAACAGGTTCGTGATGCGTATACTTATGTAGTAGCAGAGGATGGAACGATTACAGGTACGGCTGTATCAGATCAGACAAAGCGAAATGAAGTAGAGCAGGGACCTAGTACATCAACATCAAAGTATGAGGATTATGCAGATATTGAGACTCCAATCTTGAAGGTGCAGCGTGCGAAACATAGTGCTGACGAGATTGCAGATGATGAGAGAATTGTCCTAGATAAGTTGAAAGCGGATAATCCAACACTGACAGATGCACAGATTGCAGATAAGTATGCAAGACTCACAGAAGATGAGATTCTGAGCATTTTACGTACAAAGTTAATTGGAGAATTGGACATGGATTCTATCAATGTATTGTACGTTGCTAAGAAGAAATGTGATTTTGAACAGGATGCAAATGGATATAAGCTGTTGATTGATGAAGAGCAGGAGAATGTTGATGAGAAAAAGGAAGCACTTGATGAGGCTTTTGAAGAATTAATTACAAACTTCAGTTCAGACATGAAAAAAGCAGCGGATCAGGATACAGGTAAAGGTCCATTGGCAGGTCAGATTACAAGAAAAGAATTAGAAGATATCTTAAAGACAGGGTATTATTTTGACTTGTATGCATTAGCAAACAGAAGACCAATGTATGATAATATTTCATCCTCTTACTTGTCTGATGGCAAGAATATTGATGATTTGATTTCTGATTATTATCATGCGACAGATGTATTGCTTGGATATAAGAATGCATACAAGACATTTACAAGATTTTCTGGTGGTACAGATTGGATTTCAGAATGTTATAGTTCTGTTTTACTTGGTCCATCTGAGAGTTTCAACGGAAAAGATATTACATCTGAGATTGCTTTGGATGATTTGGAGACATATGTAAGCGGAGGACATCAGGTTGTACTGTTCCATGATACATTGACACCATATGCAGATAAAGGTGCAGTGAAGTTGACAGATAGACTTCGTTCTTACTTTGGTATGGATCGTTATCATATGCAGACAACAGCGGAAGCACAGGATACCGATGCTAAGACAAGTAGCTCAAACCCAAAGATTACAGATGCAGATTCTTCGTATGTTAAATACACAAGTGAGGATTCAGATAAATACTTTATGACGAATTTGTCATATAAGGCAAGGGATGATGAATCACGCTATGGAAGCTGGAATTCAGATGTTAGAATTGGTACATCAGCTTACTTGACAGATGTTGCATATACAGATAGCTTTAATCTTGGTGATGATAGTGATAAGGCGTTTTATGCAATGCCATACAAATATGCGCAGTTAAAGTATTCAGATCAGACAGTTCATATTCAAGACGCTAAGTTTGATATTGATACATTCCATGGCAGATACGGTACAAATAAGGCAAGCCAGAATAATCAGGGATTAGTTACAACATTCCCATTTACGATTGCTTCTGAGTTGAATATTGGACCAACACATGGACAGTCTTATGCAGTGGATCTGGAAGATGATGACATGACAGTATGGTATTCATTGGCTGGTGGAGACAGTGGTCCGACAGTATCATCTATGTTTGCTGCATCACCAAGAGATGCAATGGATAATTACTTCTTGTATTCATATAAGAATGTATTCTATTGTGGTGCTGGACATGGTGACATCCTTGGTATTCATAAGAATAATAATGATGAGCGATACTTGTTCATCAATATTATGTGTAATTCTGTTCGTTTAAGTGTTGCACAGCCGAAGATTAACGTATTTGATTACGATGATACAGAATCGAAGGAGAATAATGATATCATAAAGAAGGATGGCAATAATGGATATGTGATGAAGATTCAGGAAGATGATTCATATCCAGAATTCAACTTCAAGGTATCAACAGACACAGAGACAACTCTCAGCAATGTAAAGATCTTCTATGATCTTGACTATAAGGATGGAAATACAGACAATGCGTATGTAAAGAATGACAAACATATTCTTATTGCTGACTGGGATTCGTCACAGGTTGTTAAGGGACAGAATAAGCATGTATTCAGATATGATGCAAATCTTGAAAAGTTGGTAGATGCCGATGGAAAACAAATCGCAGAAACCTATGTAGATGCCGATGGAAAAACAGTTAAGGTTGCAGCGACAACTTTGAAGTTGTTACCGGAATACTTTGCACCGTATAATAATGAATATACATATATTGTTATTCAGGCAACGGATTCAAAGGGACAGGTAGTATATCAGAGAATTAAGATAAAAGCAGTTCCACATCTCTTCGACTTAACGTAAGTAAGTTAGATATGTAAAAATAAAATCCATGAGTGACTTCAATGATATCAGAGTTGCTCATGGATTTTTGTATGTAATAAATATGTTATATAAAATTCATTAGATAAATAAAAAATAGAAGAGACCATATAGATTCCCCAATCTATATGGTCTCCCTATGTAAAACATAGTTTGAGTTGTTGTGTCCGAACATCAACAACTCGCTCTCCCCAAGATGTCCAAGGACTGATCCTTGAACAAGATTATCGTAACATATAATTGATAAAAATCAAGGGGGCTGGCACAATTGGCGCTCTACAGAGCATACTTTTTTATTTGTTGCATTTTTGCGTTGTATTTCCAAATCTATGATTGTATACTACTACAGTAGGAGGCTTGATAGACATGAAGGAACAACTGGTACAAGTTATTGATAAAAAGGATTTACAGGTACTGATCCTGACGGATGGATATAACATCCATCATCTGTCTGGGTATCGGGGACATACAGGAATGCTTGTGGCGTTTCAGGGAGAACAGTATATTTTGACAGACAGCCGGTATACAGAGCAGGTAGAACTGGAAGCACCGGAATTTACCTGTGTGGATATTGGACGGGAAGGATATTCCAAGACGATCGCGGCGATGCTGCAGAAGGCATTTGCAAAAGAGGGCAGATCCACACTTCGAATCGGATTTGAGAATAAAGAGATTTCGTATATGCAGTATCAGGCTTTTGTAGATACATTTGCAAAAGAGTTGACGGGAATGCAGGTGGAGTTTGTGCCACTGGAAGATGCAGTTAATGTGTATCGGGAAGTAAAGACAGAGGACGAGATTGCGAAGCTGGCACGTGCAGAGCAGATTGGCGATGAGGCGTTTACAGAGATTGTAAAGTTTATCCACGAGAACTGGAAGGATGGATTGACGGAACAGCGGGTTGCCTTGCAGTTAGAATATGAGATGCGGCTGCGTGGTGCCGAGGGAACGAGTTTTGATACGATTGCGGCAAGTGGTTCAAACAGCAGTCTGCCACATGCGATGCCACAGCCGAAGCTGCTTACGGAAGGTGATTTCCTGACGATGGATTTTGGCTGTATGTATCAGGGATATTGTTCGGATATGACGCGGACGATTCATATTGGAGAAGTGGTAGAATCAGAGCAGAAGAAGGTGTATGATACCGTGCTTCAGGCACAGCTTGCAGCACTTTCCGTTGTGAAACCAGGCATGGTATGTTCGGATGTCGATAAATGTGCACGTGACATCATCGCAGACGCCGGTTATGGAGATTATTTCGGACATGGACTCGGACATAGTGTGGGACTTTTTATTCACGAGGAACCTCGTTTTTCCATGAAATGTGATGCTGTGTTGAAGCCGGGTGTTGTGATCACAGTGGAACCGGGTATTTATCTGCCGGGCAGATTTGGTGTACGGATTGAGGATATGATCGTGGTGACGGAAGATGGATATCAGAATCTGGCATCTTCCCCGAAGGAACTGATCTGTGTATAATAGTCTAAAATGAAATATAATTTTGAAAAAAGTATTGACAACTCCATACCTGCATGCTATAGTATGCAAGTATGTTGATGAAAGCAGAGTATCCACTCTCACCTTAGCGCATAGGCGACTCGGGTTATGTAGTAAGAGAATATATAGATTTCTTATTATAACAATGTGTGGATAGTTTGTCTATCCACTTTTTTAATGCATTGATAATGGGAGGTGTATATTATTAGCGATTTAATGATTAACGAGCAGATTCGTGACAAAGAGGTACGTGTGGTAAGTGAGACAGGAGAGCAGCTTGGTATCATGTCATCCAAGGACGCTCAGAAGCTCGCAGATGAGCAGGGTGTTGATCTGATCAAGATTGCACCGACAGCAAAGCCACCTGTTTGCAAGATTATGGACTATGGAAAGTTCCGTTATGAGCAGACACGTCGCGAGAAGGAAGCAAAGAAAAAGCAGAGAGTCATTGAAATCAAGGAAGTTCGTTTGTCACCAAACATCGACAATAACGATCTGAATACGAAGGCAAACATGGCAAGAAAATTCCTGACTAAGGGCGATAAGGTAAAAGTTACACTTCGTTTCCGCGGTAGAGAGCTTGCGCATGTGGATAATGGTAAAGCAATTCTGAATTCCTTTGCCGAGATGCTTTCAGATGTTGCTGTTGTAGATAAACCTGCAAAGTTTGAAGGTAGAAGTATGATCATGTTTTTAGCTGAAAAACGTTAAATTCATATAAATAAGAAATTACCATGCATATGCATGATTTTTAAGGAGGAAAAGAAATGCCAAAGTTAAAGACAAAAAGAGCAGCTGCAAAGCGTTTTAAGAAGACAGGAACCGGTGAGCTTAAGAGAAATAAGGCTTACAAGAGCCACATTCTTACTAAGAAGACTACAAAGAGAAAGAGAAATCTTAGAAAAGCAACTATGACTGATTCTACAAACAGCAAAGTTATGAAGAAGATTTTACCATATTTATAGGATATTAGGAGGAATGAACGATGGCAAGAATTAAAGGCGGCGTTGGCGCTAAGAAGAGACATAATAGAACATTAAAGCTCGCTAAGGGATACAAGGGAGCAAGATCGAAGCAGTATAGAGTAGCAAAGCAGTCAGTTATGAGAGCTTTGACATCTTCTTATGCTGGTAGAAAGCAGAGAAAGAGACAGTTCAGACAGCTCTGGATCGCTCGTATCAATGCAGCAGCAAGAATGAATGGACTTTCATACAGCAAGCTTATGTATGGATTGAAGCTTGCAGGTGTAGATCTTAACAGAAAGATGCTTTCAGAGATGGCTATCAGTGATCCAGAAGGTTTCGCAAAGGTAGTAGAGGTTGCTAAGAGCAAGCTCGCTTAATAAAAGATTGTATTCAAAACCCGTTGTCTTCGGACAGCGGGTTTTGTTATAATAGGGGTGTAAAACTGTTGACCGGAGAGTACAAGGAGCAAAGGATGAATAAAAAAGTAACAAAATGTATAATCATGCTGTTGTGCACGATCTTTATCTGGACGGGGAATATGACAACTTATGCAGCAGAGACGGCGGATCCGGAGACATCGGATCTGAAGCCGTTGGAGCTTTACCAGATTGATGAAAGCTATGGAGATCTCGATGAGGCTGCCATGTCAATCAGTGATAGTAGCAGTGGAACCGCACTATCTGGTGTCTATCGTACGAATTGGGACTCATATGGAGATGATTATTGCTATCAGAATCTGAGTACAACATGGCAGGAACTCTATGATGAGATGAACTTGTATTGTACAGAGTATATGAATACATGTGTGGATGCGAAGGTGTTATCCGTTAATGGCAGGGCTGTTTCTGGTATCGGTCCAATCCGCTATGAAGGGTTGACATCGGAGGAGTTATCATCTCTGGTTTACATATTCACCTATCAGAATCCACAGTTTTATTTCATCAAGAATGCTCTGTATTACAATAGTAAAGTTGTATATCTGGGCGTATATGATACTTTTGCGGATGGAGATACCCGTTCCAATGCTTCCGTGCAGATGTTTAACCGGGTGGATGTATGGGTGCAGACGATTCAAAAAGAATCAACTGCGTATGCAAAGGAGAAGAAAGCACATGATATCATCTGCGAATATGTAGAGTACGAAGAGGGCACCTACGATCAGACAGCATATAGTGCTGTCATGCAGAAAAAAACGGTGTGCGCCGGATATGCGAAGCTGTATAGTATGTTGACGAATGCTGCAGGGCTTGAGACGGTATCAGTTACGAGTGCCACACACGGCTGGAACCGGACGAAGCTTGGAAATCAGTGGTACAATGTGGACCTCACGTGGGATGATGGAACGCCGATATCCTATCAGTTCTTCAATAAATCTGATGCTACGATGGAGAAGTACGATGGCTCTTCCCGGGAATCGCATACGCAGAATCACTATTATGATGGCGTAGCTCCTGGTTGTGAAAGTGATTACGGAGCTTCTGTGACGGTTGTGGATGCAGAGCAGATTCATGCGGATACAGCGACAGTCGTATTGGATCTTGTGAATAATCAGTCAGGGCAGATACGAACCAGTTTTGTGCCCGCAAATGTTACGGACAAACGGTTAGGATATGTGTCAGAGAATACAAATATTGCAACGGTCAGTGCATCCGGGCTTGTGACTGCCGTTGCACCGGGTAAAACATCCATTACAATCCGTAAACTGACAAACAATCAAAAGGCAACCTGTACCATAGAGGTATACGGATGGCAGGATGAACCGGAGACTCCGACGGTTGCAAAGTACGGTTCAACTTGGATTACATTGGACACACAGAGTGGCTGTGTGTATTCTGTGGATGGAATCCACTGGCAGTCAAGTCCGGCTTTTGTGAATCTCAAACCAAATACAGAATATACCTTTTATGTAAAACGTCCAACGAGCGGATATTACCGGGAGAGCAAAGCAGTGTCTGTCCGTGTGCGTACTCTGACGGAAGAAGTACAGGCGGCACCTGCAGTGACAGTGCGATATCGGACGCATGTGCAGACCTATGGATGGCAGAAGCAGGTGACAAATGGCACGATGAGCGGTACAAGTGGACAGGCGAAGCGCCTGGAGGGGATCGAGATCGCTGTGAGTGGCAACCAGAAGCTTGGAATCCAATATACGACGCACTGTCAGACCTATGGATGGCTGCCTTGGTCGTCGAATGGAGAGATGAACGGAACCGAGGGAGAGGCAAAACGTCTGGAGGCAATTAAAATCCAACTTACGGGCGCTGACAAAGATAAATATGATGTGTATTATCGTGTGCATGCGCAAAGTTACGGCTGGCTTGGATGGGCGAAGAATGGTGCGCCAGCAGGAACTGCGGGATATGCAAAGCGCCTGGAGGGTATTCAGATTGTGGTTGTAAAGCGTGGTATGCCAGCACCGGAAGTTGATTATGCTGGTGTATATGCAAGTGCGACTGTGCGTCAGACCGCCTCGTATATCGCGAAGAATGGAACATCTCCTGTGCTTGGTAGTTCCGCAACCACAAATGCAAATCCGACGGTGAGCGGAGAGAATACGGTAAATGTGGCGTATCGCACCCATGTACAGACGTATGGCTGGCAGGGCTGGAAATATAACGGTCAGATGAGCGGCACAAGTGGACAGGCAAAGCGCCTGGAGGGAATCTGTATCAAGCTGACCAATAAGCCATACAGTGGTAATATCGTTTACACAACCCATGTGCAGACTTACGGCTGGGAGGGAAATATAAATGATGTGTCCACATGGAAGCAGAATGGAGTCATGAGTGGTACAAGTGGACGCGCAAAGCGTCTGGAGGCAATCTGCATCAATCTGACAGGTGAGATGGCAGCACATTATGACGTTTACTACCGTGTGCATGCACAGACGTATGGCTGGCTTGGATGGTCTAAAAATGGAGCGCCAGCGGGAACTGCGGGTATGGCAAAACGGTTGGAAGGAATTCAGATTGTGCTTGTTCCGAAGAATGGCGCAGCACCATCTGTAAATTATCAGGGCATTCGCAGTGTGCAAAGTCGGTCGTATATCCAACGATAAAAGCACGGATTTATGCGCATTATAGTAGATGGTGAAAAAATATTTACAAAAATAGAAAAAAGTTGTTGACAAAGGGCAATCAAAATGATAATATATGTCTTGCGTTGAGCGTGAGCGACACGCAAGAGAATGCGGGAGTGCTGGAATTGGCAGACAGGCTAGACTAAGGATCTAGTGATGGCAACGTCGTGTGGGTTCAAGTCCCATCTCCCGCACGAAGAGAAAGAGAGATAGCAATTATCTCTCTTTTCTTTTTATATACATATGTTAAAATAGCAGCAGGAGCTGGATAAGGAGATAAAAGTCATGGCAAAGGCGAAAAAATCAGACAATTTGGAATATTGCAGAGGAATTCGTGTGATGGATGTCGCGGTGTATGTATTTGCATTGTTGGCGTTTGGTGTGTATCCACTGATTTACGATGACCATTATTTTAATATTACGATCACAAAGTATCATTTCTTTTTATATGCGGCCGGTATCTATCTGGCGCTTGCATTGATCGGTTATGTTGTGGAGGCAAATCTGAAGAATTATTATAAGTATGATTCTTTGCTCGTCGAGGATACCGGGAAGAAACGGTTTTTTCGACCGGAGTTTTATGCACTTGCATTCCTGATGGCAAACTTTTTTGCATGGCTTTGTGCAGATAATAAAAAAGATGCTTTTTATGGCTTGCAGGGCAGACGGATGGGTCTTTGCATGTATCTGGTTCTGATGATCGTATTCGTTGTGCTGGCACAGCGTGTGCGCCCACAGATGATCATGTTTATCTTTTTTGCTGCGGCGAATGCATTTGCGTATGCGGTTGCAATCGGACAGCATATGGAGCATGATTTCCTGAATCTGCGTTATAACATTGCATCAAATCAATATACGAAATTCATATCAACATTCGGAAATATCAATATGTATGCAAGTTATCTGTCCATCTCGATTCCAGTGTTGTTGGCAGTGTTTGCATTTTGTAAGAACTGGTTTTCGCGTATTCTGTCAGGAATCCTACTGATCGCGGCTGGTTGCAATATTCTGATTGCAAACAGTGACAGTGTATTCCTTGGTATTTTTGCTGGCGTTGTTGTGGTGACAATCCTTGCATTTATGCAGGGCAGACTGCGGTATAGTTCGTTTGCAGTGTTTTTATTGTTTGTCGGCAATCTGGTGCTTGGGTTTATCAATAAATATGGACATACAAGATATGACAAAAAACGGGGCGGACTTGCAATCGCCTTAAACCGGCTGGATATTGCATTTGTGTTATGTGGAGCAGCGCTGCTTGTATTTGCAGTTGTGTGTGTCTGCAACTGGAAGCTTGGCACGAGGGTTGCAGCATGGAATAAAAAGAAGATTGTGCTGATTGTCTGTGGTGCGTGTGTGGCGCTTGGCGTGATTGGTATTATTGTTTTGGCGGTAACTGGCTCTTCGTTACTGACATTCAATGATAAATGGGGCAGTTATCGTGGTTACATCTGGAGAAAGATTGTGGAAGTGTATGGTGATGCACCGTTTGTAAATAAGCTGTTTGGATATGGAAATGAGTCGGTACGTGTGACACTCAAGGCGGCATGCTACAATGAGATGGTTCAGGTCACGGGTAAAGTGTATGACAATGCGCATAACGAGCTGTTGCAGTACTTATTTACCACAGGTATTGTTGGTCTGCTTTCTTATCTGGCATTGGTCGGAAGCAGTATCGTCTATATGTTTAAGCATGCAAAGGAGCATGCATGGATCAGTGTGTGTCTGGCAGCGACAGTTGGATATTTCGCGCAGAGCATCCTGAATCTGAATCAGCCGATTACAACACCACTGTTCTTTGTATTTATGGCAATGGGCGTTGGTACTGTGAATTATTGTAGAAGAGTGAAGGAGTTAGAGAAACGTGCTTGAATTTCTGGTTCATAAGTGCATAAAGGATGCGGATGAGATCGAACGCCCGGAAGTGCGGAAACGGTATGGTTTTTTCTCCTCCATCGTCGGAATCATCTGCAATGTGATCTTGTTTGCAAGTAAGCTTGCAATCGGTCTGATCGCGGGCTCGATTTCGATTGTATCAGATGGTGTGAATAACTTATCGGATTGTGCGACTTGTATCGTGACGATGTTTGGGTATAAGATGGCAGCGAAGCCAGCCGACCGGGATCATCCGTTTGGACATGGGCGGATGGAATATCTGACTTCGCTTGTGATCGCGGCTGCGGTTGTGGCGGTTGGATTTGAGTTGCTGCGAAGCTCGGTGGAGAAGGTCATGCATCCGGAGCGTGTAACGTTTTCATTTCTTGCTCTTTTGGTGCTGGTGCTTTCCATGCTGGTGAAGATTGGGATGGGAGTTATGAACCGGAAGCTTGGCACGAAGCTTTCTTCGTCCATTATGCTTGCAACCTCTAAGGATAGCTTTAGCGATGTGTTTGCAACACTGGCAACCGCAATCGCACTTGTGATGTCGGCATTTTCAGATCTGCCGATGGATGGAATCATGGGAATCGTGGTGTCAGTCATGATTATGCTTTCCGGTTTTGGTATTGTGAAAGATACGGTGGATCAGCTGCTTGGACAGCCGGCGGATGAGGAGTTAGTTGCAAAGATCCGGGAGCTTGTGATGGAGAATATGTTCTGTCATGGCATGCATGATCTGATCATACACAGCTATGGTCCGGGAAATCTGATTGGTAGTGTGCATGTGGAAGTGGACTGTCATGAAAATATCATGGAGATTCACGATGCGATTGATGAGTTAGAACGGAACATCTACGATGAATTGCAGGTACATATGACGATCCACATGGACCCGATTGATTACGATGATGAGAAGACGAATGTTTGCCGTGATATGATGGCGGGGATTTTAAAGGAAATCGATGAAGGTCTTACGATGCATGACTTTCGGATTGTGTCGGGACCAACGCATACCAATCTGATCTTTGATGTGCTTGTGCCATATGAATGTAAGAAGACAGAAGCACAGATTAAGTCTGAGATCCAGCAGAAGCTTGCGGAGAAACAGGATACATATTATACAGTAATTACGTTTGATAAAGGATATTGTTGACAAACGGAAAATCATCATATATAATTTTCATATCATTGTGAATGATAGCAAAGGCGAGGAAGAGAACAAGTAGTGTTTGCGAGCAGCTGCCACAGAAAGCAGCCGGTTGATGAGAGGCGCGGTAAGTCGGAAACATGAATACATCTCGGAGCTGCTCCCTGAACGCTTGTCAAGTAGGGGCAGACGGATTGGCACACGTTACAGAGGCTGAAGTATTGATATCGATACTTGCAAAGGCGGTTATCGTGAGGTAAGCGTGAAATAAGGTGGTAACACGGAGTATACTTCGTCCTTATATTTTTATAAGGGCGTTTTTTAATGCCCAAAAAAGAAAATATATTTTGGAGGAAAGAAAGATGACATTGTACGAAGAACTTGTAGCAAGAGGTTTGATTGCACAGGTAACAAACGAAGAGGAGATCAGCCGTCTGATCAATGAAGGAAAGGCAACGTTCTATATTGGATTTGATCCGACAGCAGACAGCCTGCATGTAGGACATTTTATGGCACTTTGTCTGATGAGGCGTCTGCAGATGGGTGGCAATAAGCCAATTGCTCTGATTGGTGGAGGTACCGCAATGATCGGTGATCCATCCGGAAGAACCGATATGCGTCAGATGATGACAAAGGAGACCATTCAGCATAACTGTGATTGCTTTAAGAAGCAGATGAGCCGTTTTATTGATTTCTCAGAGGGAAAAGCGCTTATGGTAAATAATGCGGACTGGCTGCTTGATCTGAATTATATAGAGGTATTGCGTGAGGTTGGAGCGCATTTCTCTGTCAATCGTATGCTGACGGCTGAATGCTACAAGCAGCGTATGGAGAAGGGACTTAGCTTCCTGGAGTTTAACTACATGATCATGCAGAGCTATGATTTCTATGCGTTGTTCCAGAAGTACGGCTGTAACCTGCAGTTTGGTGGCGACGATCAGTGGTCGAACATGCTTGGTGGTACAGAGCTGATCCGTAGAAAACTTGGCAAGGATGCACATGCGATGACAATCACACTGCTCTTAAATTCTGAGGGTAAGAAGATGGGTAAGACACAGAAGGGTGCTGTATGGCTTGATCCAAACAAGACAACACCGTATGAGTTCTTCCAGTACTGGAGAAATGTCGACGACGCAGATGTTATCAAGTGTCTCAAGATGTTGACATTCCTTCCATTGGAGCAGATTCAGGAGATGGAGCACTGGGAAGGCAGCGAGCTGAATAAGGCAAAAGAGATTCTTGCCTATGAGCTGACTGCACTTGTACACGGCGAGGAAGAAGCGAAGAAGGCACTTGACGCAGCGAAGAATATCTTCGGTGGCGGAAATACAGAGAATATGCCAGTTGCTGAAATCACAGCAGATATCTTCAATGATGGACAGACAGATCTGATGTCGATTATCGTACAGGCAGGACTTGCAGCATCCAAGAGCGAGGCAAGACGTGCGATGGAGCAGGGCGGTGTCTCTGTCAATGGCGAGAAGATCACAGATGTGAAGAAGATGTTCACACCGGATGATTTCGCAGAGGAGTTCGTATTGAAGAAGGGAAAGAAGAATTTCCGTAAGGTTGTATATAAGGCGTAATGATTCGAAAATGTGTCAATACAATTAAATATGGAACGGCAAAGGCAAGGGCAATCGTGCTCTTGTCATTGCTGTTCGGAATCGGAACTGTCGGTGCGATTGTGTGTGCAATCGTGTTCCGGCAGATTCTGTTTATTTTTGCAGCAGTCGTATGTGTGTTTGTTGTGATTACGCTGGCGCAGACGCTTGTGATTCAGGGTGGTGTTGTGGAAGATGCGAAGAACGCAGAAACGCAGGACACAAAACGTTCCAAACGTACGAAGCCACAGGATGCGGACAAGAAAGTCGATCATATGAAGCCGCCGGTATTTGCGAAGCGAAAGAACGAGAAAGAAGCTTCGAATGTCGAGGAAGAACACAACCGGCACAAGCGGAAGAAACAGCAAAAGAAGGACGCAGATGAGGGCGGACAGGAGTCGCAGGACAGAGAGGAACGGATGGAAGAACAGTCGATTGTTGCTCTTACGCAGGAAACTGTCACAACATACGACCGGAAGAAGGTCAAGAAGACGCTGCATAAGTTCAAGGTGCGGCGGGAGCATCGTATGATCTTCGTAGATCGTTCCGAAAAGCTCAAGGCAAATCAGACACCTGCCTATATCTGGGTAGAGAAAAAGGATTTTCATCTGTTGCTGATTGAACAGGAACCGCGGCACATCACGATTCCACTATATCAGATCAAGAATATTACATATCTGAAGAAGCAGCCGGCAAATGAAGATATTGATTATGCAGCGTATAAGGGCAGCAGTGTGCTTGCGGATATGTTTCGTCCGTATCTGCCGGATTATGCGCACAGTACGGTTGTGGATGATCTGTCTGCCTATAAGAATTTGTATGGAATCGGAAATGATATCTATGTGACAAACCGGTCGGCATCGGCACTATTTGACCTGTTAGGGGTAGACTTTCAGGTGGATGACAGGGTAACAATGTCCAACAAGGTGAATATTTATTTTAAAGAAGCATACAAGTCGAATATCTTATTACGGGACAATGTGATTGATGCGAACGGATATGCAGACCGGATCAGCAAGACGCTGGATAATCTGGCGCATTCGACAATCAGCTATGCAGAATTTAAAGATACGCTCAACCTGATGATACGAAACAAATTGATTACACAAGAGTTTGCATCGTATTATATGGGTGTGAGAGATGATTTGACTAGATAAAAACAAGCAGAAACGGACTTTTGGCATGGTTTCACAAGTTAAGCGTTGCGAACGCCTATATTTACTTGCGAAAACGACACAAAAGTCCGTTTTTGCATACGATTCGCAAGTTGAAACTTAATAATGTATAGTAAAAATTCGATTTGACGTAATTTATGAAAGAAAAAAGGCGGTTTTTTCAGTTTGCGTTTTCCTTAGACTTGAGTTATCTTAATTACGAGTTAAAGATAATTAAAAAAATTAAGGAAAAGGAGAATACGAGTATGGAAGTTACAGCAGAAGATTTAGGAAAGCGTTCATTTTGTGAGGCAGTCATGCGTGCAAGATTGCCAAAGGCAGTATTCAAGGAATTAAAGAAGACAATTGATTACGGTGCACCGCTTGACGCAGCGATTGCTGATTCCGTAGCGATTGCCATGCGGGAGTGGGCAAAGGAGCTCGGCGCAACACACTATACACACTGGTTCCATCCACTCACAAACCTGACAGCAGAGAAACATGATTCTTTCATGGATCCGGTTGGTGATGGTACATTCATCACAGAGTTCACTGGCAAGGAATTGATCAAGGCTGAGCCAGATGGTTCTTCCTTCCCTTCCGGAGGAATCCGTGAGACGTGTGCAGCAAGAGGTTATACAGTCTGGGATTGTACATCTCCTGCATTTGTCAAAGAGATTCCGGATGGCTGTAAGGTTCTTTGTATTCCGACTATTTTTATTTCATATACAGGCGAGTCTCTGGATCACAAGACACCACTTCTTCGTTCCATGGATGCCGTTAACAAGCAGGCACTTCGTATCCTGAAGCTGTTTGGTAAGACACCAGCGAAGGTAACTGCTTCCGTTGGACCAGAGCAGGAGTACTTCCTGATTGACAAGGATAAGTTCAATCAGAGACTTGACCTGAAGCTGACTGGACGTACATTGTTTGGCGCACCGGCACCGAAGGGACAGGAGCTTGACGATCAGTACTTCGGCGTGATCAAGGATAAGGTTTCTCATTTCATGAGAGAGCTGAACAAGGATCTGTGGGAGTATGGTATTCCAGCGAAGACACAGCATAACGAGGTTGCTCCTTCTCAGCATGAGATCGCACCAATCTATGGTACAACAAATGTAGCAACGGATCAGAACCAGTTGCTGATGGAGACATTGAAGAAGGTTGCAGAGAGAAATGGATTTGCATGTCTGCTTCATGAGAAGCCATTTGCAGGTGTCAATGGTTCTGGTAAGCATAATAACTGGTCTATCTCAACATCCGATGGCGAGAATTTGATTGATCCAGGCAAGGAGCCAGAGAAGAACCTGCAGTTCCAGGTATTCTTAGCTGCAATTCTGGAGTCTGTTGATAATCATGCTGCATTGCTTCGCCTGTCAGCAAGCTCTGCTGGTAACGATCACAGACTTGGTGCAAATGAGGCACCTCCAGCAATCATTTCTGCTTACCTTGGTGATCAGCTTGCCGATGTTGTTGATCAGATCATTGCAAATGGAGAGGCAACAAGCAGCTTGAAGGGTAAGGTTTACAAGTCAGGATGTTCAGTCATCCCTGAGTTCAAGATGGATGCAACGGATCGTAACCGTACATCACCATTTGCATTTACCGGTAATAAGTTCGAGTTCCGTATGGTTGGTAGTACACAGTGTATTGCACAGCCAATGATGGCTTTAAATACAATCGTTGCTGACACACTTTGCAACTTTGCAGATGAGCTGGAGAAGGCAGATGATTTCGGGGCAGCTGCAAAGAAGCTGGTTGCTGATAAGTTAAGAGAGCATCAGAGAATCATCTTCAACGGAAATGGTTATTCTGAGGAGTGGATCAAGGAAGCAGAGCGCCGTGGACTTCCAAATATCAAGTGCATGGTTGATGCGGTTGAGTATCTTGCTACACCAGAGAATATTGCAATGTTCGAGAAGCATGGTGTAATGTCTAAGCGTGAGCTTGTTGCAAGAGGCGTCGTTATGTATGAGAACTATGCAAAGCAGATCAACATCGAGGCTCTTACAATGATCGAGATGTCTAAGAAGCAGATCATCCCAGCTGTTATGAAGTACGAGGGTACTCTGGCTGCATCTGTGAAGGATCTGAAAGAGCTTGGTATCAGTGCAGATACACAGATGGAGATTCTTTCTACAATCGATACAAAGCTTGCTGAACTTAAGAAAGCAACTGCAGAGCTTGAGGATATCGTAGCGAAGGCTGCTGAGAAGGAAGATGATCCAAAGGCATGGGCAAAGTATTACCATGATGTGGTATTTGCTTTCTTCGATACGGTTCGTAAGCCGGCGGATGAGCTTGAGAAAATCGTAGATGCAAAGGCATGGCCATTCCCTACATATGAAGAGCTGTTGTTTGAACAGTAGAATATGCTATAGACCATTTGGTTTATATATTTTCCCCCAGGGGCTGCTTTGGCAGCCCCTTTTTTGTTATGGCGACGAGAAAATGCACGCATTTATGCGGTGCATTTGACGACCGCTAATCAGAGCAAGATGTGCAGAGTGCATCTAGTCTCTGTGGAGATTTTTACTCGGCGTGATAGCAAATGGGCGTAGAATGGAGTATAATTATGGAAAAACCCACGACGCGGGTGTAGAGTATAAAAAGTAAGCAGAAAAAACCGCGCTGGAAGCTAATCGGTATGTGTATGAGAGAAAACTGGGCGTGGAAGCGAGATGGTGAGCGGGAAAACCCACGACGTGGGCGCAGGACGTGGAAAGTAAGCGGAAAAACCCATCCCGGAAATTTTAAGCGAATTTCAGAGTGGATTCTGTATATCCACTCAGATGTACATATATAAAGATAAGAAGAGGATGAGACATGAAAATAAGGAACATTATATTTGATTGTAATGGCACGATGATTTTTGATGGCAAATATCATGATATTGCATGGCGGACATATGTGAGTAAGCTGGCTGGCAGGGAACTTACCAAAGAAGAATTCCAACATCAGATACTCGGACATACGAACCGGGATATTTTCGAGTGGCTGCTTGGGAAGGGTGCTTTGTCCGAGGAGAAGATCATGCAGTTGACCGAAGAGAAAGAGGTTCTATACAGAAGCATGTATCAGGAAGATCAGGACGCCTGCAGGCTGGTGAAGGGGTTACCAGAATTTCTGGATGAGTTGCAGCGAAGAAATATAAAATGCAATATCGCAACGGCATCTGGTCTATCCAATGTCGACTTTTATTTTGAGCGGTTTGCACTTGCAAAATGGTTTGACAAATCAAAGCTTGCCTATGATGATGGAACGATGCGGGCGAAACCGGCACCGGATATGTATATTCGTGCGATGGAGCGCATCGGGGCGGAGCCATCTGAGACGATGGTGATCGAAGACAGCCCATCCGGTGTGAAAGCCGCCGTTGCTGCGAACGCAGCTTGTATTGTGGGAATCTACGGCGATTCCGATAAAAAGCTGCTTCAGAATACAGGAGTGTGCAATTATCTGATTGAGGATTACACACGAAATTATATTGGATATATAGAGCGGAATCTGTTAGAATAGGGTAGCGGATAAAGTTACTGTGTTGTACGAATAAACGCAGGAAAGTAATTGGTATGCTATGGAACGATAAAATATAGGAGAATACAATAATCAGGAGGATAAAAACATGCAGGTAACTATTTCAGATGCAATTCGTTATATTGGAGTGGATGATAAGGATATTGACTTATTTGAGAGTCAGTATGTAGTACCAGAAGGTGTATCGTACAATTCATATGTGATTCTGGATGAGAAGATTGCAGTTATGGATACGGTTGATGCCAGGGGCATGGAAGGCTGGGAGGATAAGCTGCTTCAGACATTGAATGGAAAGAAGCCGGATTATCTGATTATCTCGCATCTCGAGCCTGATCATGCAGGAAGTATCGGAAGAATGGTGGAGCTTTTTCCAGAGGTGAAGTTGGTTGCAAGTGCAAAGGCAATCGCGATGCTGCCACAGTTCTTCGAGGATAAATTAGACGCACAGGAGAAGATTGCAGTCAAAGAAGGCGAAGAGTTATCGCTTGGAACCCATACATTGGTGTTCTATATGGCACCGATGGTACACTGGCCGGAGGTCATGGTGACCTATGAGAAGAGCGAGAAGGTGCTGTTCTCAGCAGATGGATTTGGTAAGTTCGGCGCGCTTTCCCTCACAGAAAATGAGGACTGGGCATGTGAGGCAAGACGGTATTATTTTAATATCGTCGGTAAATATGGCATGCCGGTGCAGACACTTCTGAAGAAGGCAGCAGGACTTGATATCGAGACAATCTGTCCATTGCACGGTCCGGTATTGAAGGAAAATCTCGGATACTATATTGGACTTTACGATACATGGAGCAAGTATGAGCCGGAGAATAAAGGCGTGCTTGTTGCGTATGCATCGATCCATGGCAATACGGCGAAGGCAGCTAAAAAGCTTGCAGACATGCTTCGCGCAGAGGGCGTAGAGAAGGTCGTTGTCAGTGATCTGGCGAGAGAAGATATGGCTGAGGTAATAGAGGATGCATTCCGCTATAACCGGATGGTGCTCTGTGCCGCAAGCTATGATGGTGGGGTATTTCCATGCATGCAGGATTTCCTGAATCATCTGCAGTCAAAGGCGTACCAGAAGCGTACCGTTGGTATCCTGGAGAATGGCAGCTGGGCACCATGTGCCGCCCGCACGATGAAGACGATTCTTTCTACGATGAAGGATGTCACGATTGTGGAGCCAACCGTTACGATCATGTCTACGATGAAGAAATCTGATTACCCAGCGATGGAAGCCTTAGTGAATGCAATCAAATAAGGAGAGTTTTAAGTGAAGAATTTGTACATAGCAGAGAAACCCAGCGTTGCCCGTGAGTTTGCAAAAGCGCTCGGCATGAAGGGGGCTGCAACTGCCGGTGCAAGGGACGGATACTTAGAGAACGAGGATACGATCGTGACATGGTGTGTCGGACATCTGATCACGATGAGCTATCCGGAGGTCTATGATCCAGCCTTGAAGAAATGGAGCTTTGATACGATTCCATTTATACCGGAGGAATATAAATATGAGATTATTGATGCGTCAAGCAAACAGTTTCAGATCGTAAGCAAGCTGCTGAATCGTGAGGATGTTGGACGCATCTATGTCTGCACTGACTCGGGACGAGAAGGAGAATATATCTACCGTCTTGTCGAGCAGATGGCAGGCGTGGACAAAAGTAAAAAAGACCGGCGACGAGTGTGGATTGATTCGCAGACCGAGGAAGAAATCATGCGAGGTATCCGGGAGGCGAAAGAGCTTTCTGCCTATGATAACCTGAGTGATGCGGCATATCTGCGTGCGCAGGAAGATTATCTGATGGGAATCAATTTTTCCCGTGCATTATCGCTGAAATATAGCTACACAGTCCGGAATTATCTTGGCATGGATCGATGCGTGATCGCAGTTGGACGTGTCATGACATGTGTACTTGGCATGATTGTGAAGCGGGAACGGGAGATCCGTCAGTTCGTGCCGACACCATTTTACCGGGTGCTTGCCAGCACAGAAGGATTTGAAGCAGAGTGGAAGACGACGAAGGATTCTGCCTATCTGGATTCTCCTCTTCTGTATAAGGAAAATGGTTTCAAAAAAGAAGAGAGTGCTAAGCAGTTGATTACTGAATTGTCTGCGGATGCACCGATTGAACTGATCGTGCAGAAGGTAGAGAAAAAGACAGAGAAGAAAGCACCACCGATGTTATATAACTTAGCGGAGCTGCAAAATGACTGTTCACGGTTGTTTAAGATTAGTCCGACCGATACGTTGAATACCGTGCAGACACTCTATGAGCGAAAGCTGGTAACATATCCGAGAACGGATGCCCGTGTGCTTTCCACAGCCGTTGCGAAAGAAATCGGGAAAAATATCGGTGGCTTGCAGAAATATGAACCACTTGCACAGTATGCGCAGTATATTATGCAGCAGGGCGGATACAAGGGTGTTGCCAAATCCAAATATGTCAATGATAAACAGATTACCGACCACTATGCGATCATTCCGACCGGACAGGGACTTGGGAATCTGAATGGGTTAAATGATATTCAGCGGAAGGTGTATGACATTATTGCACGGCGGTTTTTGAGCATTTTCTTTCCGGCAGCAGAGTATGAGAAAGTAAGCCTTGTGTTGTCAAGACAGATTCATACGGTGGTTGGCGAGAAAGAAAATGGAACCGAAAGCTTTTTTGCGAATTTCAAACGACTGAAAAATCCAGGGTATCTGACGATAGCCGGACTTCCGTCTGACAAAAAACAGGAAGAACAGAAGCTGACGGATGAGGAGTTGGCGAAGTTTGCATCTTTGAAGAAAGGTGATGCGATTCCGGTACAGGCATTCGATATCAAGGAAGGAGAGACATCTCCACCGAAGCGATATTCTTCGGGTACATTGATTCTGGCGATGGAAAATGCCGGACAGCTCATCGAGGATGAAGAGCTTCGAAGTCAGATCAAGGGCAGCGGTATTGGAACGAGTGCGACACGTGACAGTATCATCACGAAGCTTGTGACGAACAAATACATTGCGTTAAATAAGAAAACACAGATCGTGACACCGACATTTCTTGGAGAGATCATCTACGATGTATGTTTAAATTCCATTCAGAGTCTGCTCTGGGCGGAAATGACGGCATCGTGGGAGAAAGGGCTTTCCGGTGTTGCGGAGGGAACGATTTCGAAGGATGAATATACAGCCAAGATGAATAAATTTGTCTGTGATAACACGAATGCCGTGAAGCAGATACGAAATCAGAATCAGATCACGCGATTGTTTGACCGGACGAAGCCATTTTATGAGAAGGCGGGAGCGAAGAAGGCTGCAAAGAAATCGTAGATATATTGAAAAATGAGCAGAATCAGATGTTTCATATGCATGAAATAAGTTTCATGCGTATGGTTCAATAGATGGATGGAGGATAGAAAATGAAAAGTGTAAATGCAGTAACAATCAAGGAATTATATGATCTTTCCCATACGGAGGCAAAACCTTTGATGGAGCAGTATACCTATCCGTGGGAGGTGCTTCCACATATTGGAGAATTTATCGTTAAGCTTGGGGAGTCTCTTCCGAAGGAAGAGTATACCGAAGTAGCGGAGCATGTCTGGGTGCATCAGACAGCGAAGGTATTTGCATCAGCATATCTGGCAGGACCGGCAATCATCGGCGCCGAGACAGAAGTGCGCCAGTGTGCGTTTGTCCGCGGAAATGCGCTGGTTGGAAAAGGCTGTGTGATCGGTAATTCCACAGAGCTGAAAAACGTGATCATCTTTGATAATGTGCAGGTGCCACATTATAACTATGTTGGCGATTCTATCTTGGGATTTAAGTCGCATATGGGAGCAGGTTCGATCACATCGAATGTAAAGAGTGATAAGACACTTGTCCATGTGAAAGGAATTGATCCAGAGACAAATGAGAAGTTTGATCTGGAAACTGGTTTGAAGAAATTTGGAGCAATGCTTGGAAATCATGTAGAGGTTGGTTGTAATTCTGTATTAAATCCTGGTACAGTCATTGGCTCAAACAGTAATGTCTATCCGCTTTCCCCGGTACGTGGATTTGTACCGGCAGAAAGCATCTATAAGACGGGTGGCGTAATCGTAAAGAAACACGCATAAGTGGTTAGTTTGTATCAATCCGGGCAGATTGTGCTGCCTGGCGGGCGGCTTCCAGTATGAGCAGTGTGGTGTACTGGTTGTCGCTTGCATATGTAACAGAATCCAGATCACCGGTGATCTGTAGCTGCTCATTGATGGCATCCACGGAAGGTGTTAAAAGCGGATACATGGCTGTGACGGTTTCGTTTGTGTTTGATACTTCGATGTGTGTGACTGCATGTTTGTCGATGGTCGTCTGTAATTCCAGTGTGGTGCCACCAAGATTTAACTGCGAGGTATAGACACCTGGCTGGTATGTGGCAAATGTTTCCGTTGAGATGCTTGTATCTGTGGTATCCTTTTCGTCCTCCTTTGGCGAGAACATATACCAGAGCAACAGGATCAACAGGATGCCGAGGACGATAAATATGCCAGTGTAGATGAGTTCTTTTGATTTTAAGACGATAATTTTCGTTTTGGATGACATAATAAAAAACTCCCTGTTCAGAATTAATATAATATATTCTGAATAGGGAGTTTTTATTACTTTAGAATTAGGAAAATCAACACTTACAGGGAAGAATATCCGTGGCTGTTGATGATTCCCTTGATTGGTATGCCGGCTTTGCAGAGTGGGCAGTCAGCAGCAGAGTGTGTCTCGTAATTCGGGATATCCTCGGTACGGAAGATGGTGTTGATCTGCTCGCCGTGAATTTCATCGGCTGCGGAGAAGATCGAAGATACACCGACCACTTCACCACCGTAATATTCGATACACTCGAGTGCGGTCTGCAAGGTCTTTCCGGTTGTAGCAGTTGCTAACAATACAAGGACATGCTTGCCTTTGATCATGGAAAGATAATTCTCACGGAATATAAGCTGTCCGCCAGAGTGCTGCTCCGGGGAAATGATGTATGCAGTATTGTGCAGGTTCGCAGATAAGATACCTGTGTTAAGAAGTTCGTCTGCAAGATAAGCACCGATCACATTTGTACCGTCCAGACAGACGATCGTATCAATGATCGTTGTAGCAGCGTAGCGGGCAGCCAGCACTTTGGCAGCGGCATGTGCTTCGCTTCGACGGCTCTTCAGACTTGTCATATCAATATAGTAGTTGATATGAGAAGAAGATGTTGCGTAGTGACCAGGTGTTACATTCAGTGAGATTAAGTTGCTGGATGTAGACTGTACCTTGAATGTATTTGTGTTTTCCATAAATAGTACCCCTCCTGTGCGTTTTATGACATACTGATATTATAAATGGTATACGGGATTTATGCAAGCAAAGTAGCACAATACACAGAAAATTCATCGTATATTTTCACCGATTTTCGAGACGCCGACATAGATCTGGGAGATCTTATACCACGTTGGAAAATCGACAATTCCGCTTACTGGAAGATTAAAAATGGACTGAAAGGCACGCACGGATTCTGCGGTTGCGGAACCATAGATACCATCGACTGTGACAGTCGGAATCGCCGGGTAATTCTGCGCAATACGGTTTAACTGCTCCTGAATCGTGATGACTGGTTCGCCGGAGCTTCCGATCGTCAGATCATAGCCCGGATAAGAGGATGGGATTCCGGAGACAATTTCTGCTTCATTTACATACATATCGGATCCGTAATAGTAGTGGATGATATCTATGGCAGAGAAACCATCATCCCCGAGTGCTTTAGAACCCCACTGTGTCATCCAGTTTGGACAGGAGACGCGCTTGCCATCGCAGTATTGTGTGAGAATCGGCTGCTTGACATTTGGACGGGCGAGATAGCGGTTGTAGAGCCGGTCGGCAATCTGCGAGATATTCTCGTAAATGGTCTTGCCGTAGATCCATTTGTGATCGTAAGCGGTGGAGGATGTAATAGTGAAATTATAGCCTTTGTTTCGATACCATTCTGTATACACCCGGTTTAAAGTAAAGGACATGATCGCCAGAATATTGGCTTCGATTGTGCTTTCTGGCCAGGTGGAGTAGATCTCGCAGCAGGCGACATTTTTGATGTAGTCGATGTATGGGACATAATAATCGGTAGCAGTGGAGTCGCCGGGGACACCGTCGTGTACAACGATTGTTTCCGGGACGACGACACGCGAGAGAACAATCTCTCCGCTCTCGGCTAAAGGCTTGATCTCCGGCTCCGCGATTTTGGGTGGATAGTATTCCCAGAGCGTGTGTCCGCCGATGACAATCGGATTATAGACGTAGTCGGGTGTCTGCTCGGAAGGCAGCAATACGATGGATTGCAGACCATTTTCACCGGAAAAAATTTGAACGCCTGAGATGAGACCTTCCTGATATCCGGGTGCGGAGATTTTTAAATTATATTCGGAATAGGGCTGGTTGTCGGTTGGCTCCATGCTGTATTCACGCGGTGGCGCAGAAAGCTCAATGTATCCGGTCTGTCCGTTTTGATCCGTGGTAATAGATTCTAAAATCCGGTTTGGCTCTCCGGTGTTTGCGATTTCGATGGTAGCGGAAGAAAGCGGAGAGTAGCTGTCTGTACCTGTAACTATGACATTTAGATTTCCTGTATCACTAGAATATTGATCCATATGAGATACCTTGATTTTTCGTCCATATAATATATGATAAAGCGTGGAGAATTATGTAAATAAAAAATTATACATGTTAAGAAAAAACACTTGACAAGCAGAGAAAAAGCATGTATGATGCAAAAGGTTTGTAAATGAAAAATACTTTACAGGTGATTCAGATGGAGAAGTTTGTACGTCAGTCATTGCTCTATGATTTTTATGGAGAGCTGTTGACGCAGACACAGAAAAGTATATACGAAGATGTTGTGATGAATGACCTGTCCTATTCGGAACTGGCAAGGGAATATGGAATCTCCAGACAAGGCGTGTTTGATATGATGAAGCGCTGTGACAAGAAGCTGGAGGACTTTGAGAAAAAACTGAAATTAGTAGAAAAATTTGAGAATGCCAGAGAGAAGGTAGCCACGATACAGACTGAGATTCAGGCATTGCGGGAACGCAATGAAAATCCGACGCTGGATGGAGCGTTTGCGGATATTGACACGAATCTTACCGGGCTGCTGGATGATTTTTAAAAGTTCGATGTTTGGTTTTGTTTGGGAGGAGACGCATGGCGTTTGACAGTTTAACAGACAAATTGCAAAACGTGTTCCGGAAGTTGAGAAGCAAAGGAACGATTACGGAAGCGGATGTAAAGGAAGCGATGAAAGAAGTAAAGCGTGCGCTGTTGGAGGCGGATGTAAACTTCAAGGTCGTAAAACAGTTTATCAATTCGGTTAGTGAACGTGCGGTTGGAGAGGAAGTCTTGAAAGGATTAAATCCCGGACAGATGGTAATCAAGATCGTAAAAGAAGAGATGGACAAGTTGATGGGCTCAGAGACAACCGAGCTGAAGCTTCTGCCATCCAATGAAATCACGATTGTGATGATGTGTGGTCTGCAGGGTGCAGGTAAGACAACGACTGTTGCAAAGCTTGCAGGCAAGTTTAAAAACAAGGGTAAAAAGCCGTTGCTTGTTGCATGTGACGTTTATCGTCCGGCGGCAATCAAGCAGTTGGAGATTAACGGTGAAAAAGTCGGAGTCCCTGTATTTTCGATGGGAGATGGACATAAACCGGTAAATATTGCGAAAGCAGCGATTGAGCATGCAGCAAAGAATGATATCAATTTAGTATTTTTGGATACTGCAGGTCGTCTGCATGTCGATGAAGACATGATGAACGAGCTGGCAGAGATCAAGGAAAATCTGAATGTGACATACACAATTCTGACTGTCGATGCGATGACTGGTCAGGATGCAGTCAATGTAGCGACATCATTTAATGATAAGATTGGCATTGATGGCGTGATTTTGACGAAGCTCGATGGTGATACCCGTGGCGGTGCTGCACTTTCCATCAAAGCGGTGACAGGAAAACCAATCCTGTATGCCGGAATGGGAGAGAAGCTCACGGATCTGGAGCAGTTCTATCCGGATCGTATGGCGAGCCGAATCCTCGGCATGGGCGATGTGGAGAGTCTGATCGAGAAAGCACAGTCAGCAATCGATGAGGAAAAGGCAAAGGAGATGGAAGAGAAGTTTAAGAAGGCTTCTTTCGATTTCAATGATTTTCTAGATCAGATGGAACAGATGGAAAAGATGGGTGGCATGAATGATATTTTGAAGATGCTGCCTGGATTTGGAAATAAAAAACAACTCCAGAATCTGGAGATTGACGACAATGCGATGAATATGCCGAAGGCAATCATTTTGTCGATGACGAAGCAGGAACGTTCGCATCCGGAGATCATCAATCCGAGCCGCAAGAAGCGTATTGCAGATGGTGCAGGCGTTCCAATCAGCGAAGTAAATAAGCTGATTAAGCAGTTTGAACAGTCCAGAAAAATGATGAAGCAGATGTCCGGTATGATGGGTGGAAAGCGCCGCGGCGGATTCAAGCTTCCGTTTGGATTTTAATTTTTGATAATAGTATAACTATTATATATAGACGAAAGAATTTTAAGGAGGTGAAATTTAACATGGCAGTTAAAATCAGATTAAGAAGAATGGGATATAAGAAGCATCCTTTTTATAGAGTTGTAGTAGCTGATTCCAGATCACCAAGAGATGGTAGATTCATCGATGAGATCGGAACATATGATCCAAATCAGGAGCCAGCATCTGTAAAGATCGACTCTGATGCAGCTAAGAAGTGGCTTGCTGATGGTGCTCAGCCTACAGATACTGTTGCAAAGCTTTTGAAGCAGGCAGGCATCGAGAAGTAAGACTGATGTGCAAGGGAGGTGCAGGTTATGAAGGAATTAGTAGAACTGATTGCAAAATCCCTCGTTGATTATCCGGATGAAGTTGTTGTAAAAGAGACAATCGATGGAGATACCATAACAATCGAACTGAACGTTGCAGGAGATGATATGGGTAAGGTGATCGGCAAACAGGGCCGAATTGCCAAATCCATTCGTACTGTGGTGAAGGCGGCTGCATCAAAGGGTGATAAAAAGGTAATTGTAGACATCAAATAATTCTTAGATTCCCGGTGCCATATGGCATCGGGAATTCTTTTATCGGAGGAATGAATGAACGAAGATATGTTTCGAATTGGCGTAATCACGTCGACACATGGATTAAAGGGTGAGGTCAAGGTATTCCCGACGACCGATGATCCGGCACGATTCAAGAAGCTGAAAAAATGCTTTATTCGTACAAAAAGTGGCGATGTACCAGTGGAGAAAAAATCATGCAAGTTCTTTAAGAACATGGTGATTCTTTCTTTTTCGGAATTTAATGATATAAATGAGATAGAAAAATACAAGGGCTGTGAACTGTATGTAACACGGGAAGATGCAGTTCCACTCGAGGAAGATGAGTTTTATATTGCAGATGTGATCGACGCAGAGGTGTTCGAGGATAACGGCAAAAAGCTTGGGACACTTGTGGATGTGATGCAGACAGGTGCAAACGATGTGTTTGTCGTGAAGATGGAGAATGGCAAGGAAGTGTTGCTTCCGGTCATTAAGGATTGCGTGTTGGATATCAATGCAGAAGAAAAAAAGATTGTTGTTCACATGATGAATGGACTGCTGGACTAACGATATCGGAGGCAGATATGTATTTTCATATTATGACATTATTTCCGGAGATGGTGCTTGGAGGATTAAATGAGAGCATTACCGGAAAGGCAATTGAAAAAGGATTAATCGGTGTAGATGCTGTGAATATCCGTGATTTTGCAGGTAATCGGTATGGGCACGTTGATGATTATACCTATGGTGGCGGTGCAGGTATGCTGATGCAACCGGAACCGGTGTATGATGCGTACCAGCATGTGCTTGCGCAGATTGCAGTACGTAAGGAAAAGAAAGGAACATCGGCACAGGCGAAAAAAGTACGTGTGCTTTATATGACACCGCAGGGACAGCCGTTTAAACAGTGCATGGCAGAAGAGTATGCGAAAGAAGAAGATCTTGTGCTTTTGTGTGGACATTATGAGGGCATTGATGAGCGTGTGCTGGAGATGATTGTGACCGATTATGTGTCGATTGGCGATTTTGTACTGACGGGTGGCGAACTTCCGGCGATGATGATTGTGGATGCAACAAGCCGTCTTGTGCCGGGCGTGCTTGGCAGCGATGAAAGTGCGGTATATGAAAGCTTCTATGATGGCTTGCTGGAATATCCGCAGTATACCCGTCCAGAAGAATTTATGGGGAAGAAAGTACCAGAGGTGCTGCTTTCCGGACATCATAAGAACATCGAAGAGTGGCGGTATGAACAGTCGATGCAGCGGACACAGGAACGGCGCCCGGATCTGTATGAGATCTATGTGGAGGCACACCGGGAAGAGCTGGAAAAACGCAGACGAAAAAAAGAAGAAAAAGAACGAAAGCGGCTCCGTCGGGAGCAACGTGCAAAAATGCAGACAAATGAATAACTACTGCTTGTCTTGCAGAGAAATATGGTATATAATTTTTATAATATCGAAAGAAAAACGGGAGAGAAAAACCATGAAAAAAAGAGTATATATTGCAGTTGTTACACTGGCACTTGCCAGTCTGTTTGCAGGCTGTGGAAAGAAATCCGCGGATGCAGCCGTTTCGGTAAAAGATGATGTTGTGGAATTCGTAAATGAAGAGCTTCCAGCAGCAAAGGCAGATCATGACAATGCGATTGGCATTTACAATGCATATTTTGCAGGAAGCAGTGATCAGGATCTTGATGCATTTAAGACATCTTTGCAGGATACCGCAATTCCAGCAATGGAGAATTGTATCACAACGATTTCTAATATCGAGGTTGCAACAGATGAGGTAAAAGCGTTAAAGGATTCCTATCTGCAGAGCGTACAGAAAGAATGCGAAGCCATGAAGATGGTTGTCTCAGCGATTGATGGAGAAAATGCAGACTATCTGACACAGGCAGACAGCTTGATTGCAGAGGCAGCTACACTTCGGAGTGACTACCAGACAAAACTTCAGGCAATTGCGAATGAGCAGGGAATTGTAGTAAATCAGTAATGGTAAGAAAGCTGTCGGTGAAACATCCGGCAGCTTTCCTGCGTTATATGAGGAATTTGCGTATGGAACAGACAGAACGTGAAAAGAAAGAACAGGCATATATCACACAGTTAAAGAAGAATATGAACCCGGAGGATGTCGCTGGACTGTATCACCTCTATCAGAAGCTGACAGAGAAAAGCTATTTTCGGACAGATGTGGGATTTGGATTTCTGGCGGAGCTGCGCGATTATCTGGTGAAAAATGGTTACCAGATTGATGCTTATACAATGCCGCAGTCACAGGCGAATAAAAAGGTATCAGAGACGCACACAGATGCGCATTTGCGCAGGAAATATGAGCGGCTGTGTGAGAAACAGGAACAGACGGAGAAGGAAGTGGAACGTTTGAATCTGCTTCGTATCCGGCTGACAATCGCGGTTGTCGCACTTGCGGTGGCTGTGATTGGTATGATATTTATTGCAGTGACAAATAAAAATGTTGGATACTTCCATGCTGAACAGAAAGTGCAGGATAAATACGCATACTGGGAGGAACAGTTGGATGCACGCGAGAAGGAATTGCAGGAGTGGGAAGAAGAGCTGAGTGAACAGGCAGAAAAAATCAATGACGCAAAGACACAAAATTGACAAAAATACATGCTATAATCGGGTACAATAAATGATAGAAAATGGTAGTTAGGAGGAACTGGGATGAATGATTTAAAAGTACTGGTCGTGGATGATGAGAGTCGTATGCGGAAACTGGTTCGTGATTTCCTTGTGAAAGACGGATATTCGGTTGTGGAGGCTGCGGACGGTGAAGAAGCGGTCGATGTATTTATGTCGGACAAGGACATCTCGTTGATTATTCTGGATGTTATGATGCCGAAGCTGGATGGATATGGTGTTGCGGAGGAAGTACGGAAAATGTCCGATGTGCCGATTATCATGCTGACGGCAAAAAGTGATGAGAGAGATGAGCTGCGTGGATTCGATCTTGGAATTGACGAATATATTACGAAGCCGTTTTCTCCCCGGATTCTGGTGGCAAGAGTAGAGGCAGTGCTTCGCAGAACGCAGGCAGATGCAGATACAAATGTGATCAGCGTAGATGGAATCGAGATGGATATTGCAGCCCATCAGGTAAAGGTGGATGGGGAACCAATCGAACTTTCCTATAAGGAATTTGAATTGTTAAATTATTTCTTACAGAATCGTGGCGTAGCTTTGTCCAGAGAAAAAATCCTGAACAATGTCTGGAACTACGATTATTTTGGAGACGCCAGGACAATCGATACCCATGTGAAGAAGCTTCGTAGTAAGCTTGGAAGCAAGGGTGACTATATCAAGACAATCTGGGGTATGGGTTATAAGTTCGAAGGCTAAGACCCGAAACTCAATTCGGGTCAAGATATCCATGATGGTTGTTTTTTTCTCAGTATTTATAATTGCGGCATCCTGGCTGCTTTGCAGTTATGTACTTGGAGGAGTATTTCGTTACAGCATAAAAAACAACTTGATCACAACGTACAATTCCTGCAATGAGCTGTTTCAGGATGAGAGCGGAGATTTGTTTGAAAATGGTGATCTGTTTGGACAGATTAAAAATCCGCAGGATGCAGTTGTGATGATCGTGGATTCAGATAATGGAAAATTATATACATCTATCAACGATGAAGGTCAGATGATGGAGGGTATGCGCAGTCTTATGAACAGCATCCGCAGTGAGGATAACGAAAGTCAGTTTGGCACGGGTGAATATATCATCCGAAGAAACCATGATACAATAACGAATGCGGATTATTATGATCTGATTGGAAGACTGAACAATGGATATGAGGTTTTGCTGCGTACACCGATTGCACGTGTCGAATCGGTTATGCAGGTTATGACGCATTTGTTTATCTATATCTGTATCGGGCTTATGGTATTTGGAACATCCTTTATGCTGTTGTTCAGCAATATTTTCGCGGCACCGATCAAGCGGATGTCCAAGGCTGCAAAAAGGATGAGTGAACTTGATTTTGACGTAAAGATTCCGGTTACAAGTAATGATGAGATCGGAGAACTTGGCAACAGTATGAATGAGATGTCTGAGAAGCTGGAACAGACAATCTCGGAACTGAAAGCAGCCAATATCGAGTTGCAGCGGGATATTGCAGAACGTCGTAAGATCGACGATATGCGGAAGGAATTTCTGTCACATGTATCGCATGAATTAAAGACGCCAATCGCTCTGATCCAGGGCTATGCAGAAGGTTTGAAAGATGATATGTGTGACGACAAGGAAAGCCGTGATTTCTATACGGATGTTATCATTGATGAGTCACATAAGATGAACACAATGGTCAAGCGTCTGCTTACGTTAAATGAGATTGAATTTGGCGATACGAAGCTGAATATCGAGCGGTTTGAACTGGTTGGTTTTGTGAATTCGATTCTGGCATCCACCAAGATTCTGGCAGAGGAAAAGGGTGCGGAGATTATATTCGAGGAAGAACCACCTGTGTATGTATGGGCAGATGAGTATATGATTGAGGAAGTCTTTACGAACTATCTGACAAATGCAATCCATTATGTACGAAAAGATGGTGTGATCCGTATCTCATTTAAACCGATGGGCAACGATATCCGTGTCTGCGTTTACAATCAGGGTGACTGGATCGCCGAGGAAGATATTGGACGTGTGTTTGAGAAATTCTATAAGGCAGATAAGGCACGGACAAGAGAGTACGGTGGTAATGGAATCGGTCTTTCCATTGTTGCGGCGACGATGGAAGCACATGGAAAGAAATATGGCGTGGAGAATGTAGCAGACGGAGTGCTTTTTTACTTTGATTTGGATGCTAATGTGCTTGCCGATAAGTAAAATAAGTGGTAAAATTATTTTATCCTTGTGGGTAAAGAAATAGGCAATGCATATGACATGAGAAGATAGAGTATGAGAAAAAAGCAGGAAGCAAAACACGCAAATAAAAAAATATGGAAACGGCGGCTGCTGGCAGGGCTGATCGCATGCGGCATATTTGTGACGACTGGTTGCGGACAGGTGATTGACCTGACCGATGAGGAGAATCATCTGATCGCAGAATATGCGGCAGAGTTGTTGCTGAAATATGACCGGAATTATGATACCCGTTACAATCCAGATGAACTGGAGGATACGACGGAGACTATGACCGATACCGATGCGACGACAGAAGCAACTACAGAGATGGTGACGACAACGGAGGCTGCAACGACAGAGCAGGATGTACCTGCGGATGGTCAGACGACGCAGGCGCAGCCGGTGACAGACGAAGCAGTTAAGGAAGACATCGGAGCAACTGTGGATTCGGATTTTGATATCGCTGCATTTGTCGGGGAGAGCCGCATCTCTGTCCGGTATGCATATTACATGGTGGTGGACAGTTATCCATCGTATGATCAGGATGGTATGTATATCGAGGTGCAGGCACCGGAAGGGTATAAGCTGTTAGTTTTGAAGTTCGAGGTAGAAAACAAGACAAACGAAGATCAGGCTGTTGATCTGTATAATAAAGATGTCAATTATAATATTGTCGTGGATAACAGCCGGACAACCAAGCAGATGCTGACGATCTTAGCAGACGATCTGTATACTTATGACAAGACGATTCAGGCGAGCAGCCGGGAAGAAGCGGTGCTTTTGTATACGGTTTCTGATTCCGTGGCAAACAAATGGACGGACTTGAAATTACAGGTAAAATATGGCGGAACGAGTGCTGTGTTACAGCTTGAACAGTAAGAGCGGTCTTACATAGAGGGCTTGCATAAAGGAGGGTACATATGGATTCAAATATTTTATTGGAGAGCGGTACAAACGAACTTGAGGTTCTTGAGTTCATCATAAATGGCAATCATTATGGAATCAATGTAGAAAAGGTGCGGGAGATTCTTCCATATCAGGAGATTACACCGGTTCCAAATTCACACCCATGTATTGAAGGAATCTTCATGCCACGTGGGGATATCATTACAGTTATTGATCTGTTCCAGACGCTTGGATTCCCGAATCCGGATAAGCAGAATAACTTTTTGATTGTGACGAACTTTAACAACTTAAATATTGCATTTGATGTACAGGCGGTGCTTGGTATCAACCGTGTATCATGGAAAGATGTTGTGAAGCCAGATGCAACGGTCAGTGGCCCGGGAACCGGAATCGCGACAGGTATTATTAAGAATGAGGACAATCTGTTGATCATTCTTGATTTTGAACGGATTGTGGAGGGTATCTGTCCGGAGACAAGTTTGAAGATTTCTCAGGTGACAGAGTTGGAAGACCGTGAGCGTAACAGCATTCCAATTCTGGTTGCAGAGGATTCCATGATGCTCTGTAAGCTGATTGAGGATGCGCTGCACAGAGCCGGTTATACAAAGCTTACAATCAAGAACAACGGACAGGAAGCATGGGATTATCTGTGTGAACTGAAGAAGAATAATGGTGTAGAATATGGCGCGAAGTGCCTGATTACAGATATTGAGATGCCACAGATGGATGGACATCATCTGATCAAGAAGATTCGTGAGACAGAAGGATTAAAGCAGATTCCGATTGTGATATTCTCGTCTTTGATTAACGATGATATGAAGCGGAAGGGTGATCTGCTTGGCGCAGATGCACAGATCAGCAAACCGGAAATCGGTCAGTTAGTAGGAATTCTGGACAGTCTGGTGGCAAGCCAGATATACGGAACAAATAAGTAATATTATGCCGGCAGGTTTCCTGTCGGCATCTGAAATTTATAGCATATGAGGTGAGAGAGATGGATTTGAAGAGTACCGGAAAGACAAAAGAAGAAATCAAAGAGATGTATAACAAATACTTCTATGAGACATTTCAGCGTTTTGATTTCATTGCAGAAAAAGGCGAGGATGACTATGTCATCGATGAGACTGGAAAACGGTATCTCGATTTTATGGCGGGTATTGCGGTTAATTCAGCCGGACATTGCAATAAGAAGGTTGTGGAAGCAATCATGGAGCAGTGCCAGCAGATGATGCATGCGTCCAACTATTGTTACACGATTCCGATGGTTATGCTTGCACAGCGTATCTGTGATGCTATCGGTATGGAGAAGATTTATTTCCAGAATTCCGGGGCAGAGGCAAATGAAGTTATGATCAAGCTTGCCAGAAAATATGGAAAAGATAATTTTGGACCAAACCGTTATCATATTGTAACAGCCAAGAACAGCTTTCATGGACGGACACTTGCGACTCTGGCAGCAACCGGACAGCCGGGAACAGCAATCCAGAGAAACTATGATCCGATGATTCCTGGATTTTCTTATGCAGAGTTTAACAATGTGCAGGCATTTGCAGATGCGTGTACGGACGATACGATTGCAATCATGGTAGAGCCGGTACAGGGAGAAGGCGGTGTGATTCCTGCAACGAAGGAGTTCTTACAGGGCTTGCGCAAATTGTGCGATGAGCGTAATATGCTGTTGTTATTTGATGAGGTACAGACTGGCTGGGGAAGAACCGGAAGTCTGATGGCATATATGGGATACGGTGTGAAGCCGGATTGTGTCAGCATGGCGAAAGCAATGGGCGGCGGAATGCCGATCGGTGCAATGTGTACAAGTGCGAAGCTGGCGCTTACATTTGGACCAGGTGCACACGGAAGCACCTATGCAGGAAATCCGGTTGCCTGTGCGGCAAGTTATGCACAGATCGGAGAAATCATAGATCAGAAGCTTCCGGAAAATGCAGATAAGATCGGTGCATATTTCCGTGAGGAACTATTGAAACTTCCATGTGTGAAAGAGGTACGTGGACGTGGACTTATGATTGGCGTTGAGTTCAACAAGGATATTGCAACTGATGTGAAGTACCAGTCTGCCGACGAAGGCCTTCTGATCACAGCGGTTCGACCAAATGTGATCCGTCTGGTTCCACCACTCAATATTACAGAGAAAGAATGCGATGAAGCATTTGCAATTTTACATAAGGTTGTATCAAAGTTGGTATAATGAAGGTAAAGTGTTTTTGACAGGAGGCTATGACAATGAGACGTAAAAATGCATGGACAACGTACAATAAAAAGCAGTTAGATGAGCTGGAGAAGCTTTGTAAGAACTATCTGAAGTTTCTGGATAAAGGAAAGACGGAACGTGAGTGTGTAAAGCAGATTGTAAAGCAGGCAGAAGAAAAAGGCTATGTGAATCTGGCAGATATCACAAAGGATAAGAAAGCACTCAAGGCAGGTGATAAAGTATATAGCGTCTGCATGGACAAGACAGTTGCCCTGTTCCAGATCGGAAAGAAGAAGCTTGAAAAGGGTATGAACATCTTAGGTGCACATATTGATTCGCCTCGTATGGACGTAAAGCAGAATCCGTTGTATGAGAGCGAAGAGTTTGCATATCTGGATACACATTACTATGGTGGTATCAAGAAATATCAGTGGGTAACATTGCCACTTGCATTGCATGGTGTGGTTGCAAAGAAGGATGGAACTGTGATCACAGTCAATGTCGGTGAGGATAAGAATGATCCGGTCTTCTGTGTGACGGATCTGTTGATCCATCTGGCTGGTGAGCAGATGGAGAAAAAGGCAAACAAGGTAATCGAGGGAGAAAACCTGGATGTCCTCGTAGGCAGTAAGCCTTTGGAAGGAAAGGAAAAGGATGCAGTGAAAGAAGGTATCCTTGAGATTCTGAAAGAGAAATATGATATGACAGAAGAGGACTTCATGTCTGCAGAGATCGAGGTTGTTCCAGCCGGACATGCACGGGAGGCAGGTCTGGATCACAGTATGGTTATGTCTTATGGACAGGATGACCGTGTCTGCGCATATACATCTCTGGCAGCGATGCTGGAAGTGGAGGAAGTAGAAAAGACAACCTGTTGTCTGCTTACAGACAAAGAGGAGATCGGAAGTGTCGGTGCGACAGGTATGCAGTCCCGTTTCTTCGAGAATTCCGTGGCAGAGCTGATGGATGCAATGGGAGAATTCAGCGAGTTATCGTTGCGCAGATGTCTGGCAAACTCCAGCATGCTTTCATCCGATGTAAATGCAGCGTATGATCCTTTATTTGCAAATGCATTTGAGAAAAATAACGCGTCTTATTTTGGACGTGGTGTTGTATTCAGCAAGTTTACCGGTTCCAGAGGAAAATCTGGAAGTAACGATGCAAATGCAGAATACATTGCGCGTATTCGTAAGATGATGGATAAAAATGAGGTCTGCTTCCAGACGGCAGAACTTGGAAAGGTCGATGTCGGTGGTGGCGGAACGATTGCCTACATCCTGTCATTGTATGGCATGGAAGTGATCGACTGTGGAGTTGCGGTTTTAAATATGCATGCACCTTGGGAAATCACATCCAAGGCAGATATTTACGAGGCGTACAAGTGCTATAAAGTCTTCTTAAAAGAAGCATAAAAAATGAAAGATAAAGATTGATACCAATATGATAAAGAATAAGTGGAACAATCATAAATTGGCAGCAGAAAGTATGGCATTCCTTATGGTATGCCTTTTTCTGCTGTTTTCTTTTTGGAATCCGGTTATGTCCTATGCGAAGGATTCTTTTCTGGCTGGTTATATGCAGTCTGTATATAATCAGAAATCAGGCATCGGCAGCAATGAGGTAAATTGCTTGTTTCAGTCGTCGTCTGGATATATATGGGCAGGAACCGATGGCGGACTTTATCGTTCCAATGGTTCCGGATTTCAGAGCATTGACCTGTGGGATACGGATCGTACGGATCTGTATTCGATCAATTGTATCATGCAGGATCAGGATGGACGGATGTGGATTGGCACGGACAACTATGGATTGTTTTATATCGAGGATGGACAGACCCATCATCTGCAGGAAGAATATTACAATGGAAATAAAACGATTCTTGCAATCACGGAAGGACAGGATGGGACAATCTATGTGGCATGTACAAGTGGCTTGTTTGTGGTTGCGCAGGCAGATCAGGATAAACGTTCAGATACGTCGGCGTATTGTCTCGCTGCGTATTCGGATGCAGTGCTTGCAAGTATGGAATTCCGTGGGCTGACTGCAAAAGACAATGAGATCTGGGGACTTGCTGCAGGTGGAAAAATCTATGTATTTAATCAGGAAGGTGTGCTGCACGAGATTACAGAGCAGGAAGAGTCGGGAGAAGAATGGAACACGATTCAGACCTGTCAGGATTATGTCTATGTAGGAAGCAGCGGCAGGGAAGTCCGTGCGTACCGGACAGCAACAAGCAAACGGACGCTGGCAGCCGGTGTTGAGGGCATTAACAATTTCATGCAGGATGCAGAAGGCAGACTGTGGGTGTGTGCAGATAACGGGTATGGATATTTTGATAAGCAGTCAAATTTTGTACGCATCAATGACAGCCAGATTGATACGTATATCTCCGATATGATTCAGGATTACGAGGGGAATTATTGGATTGCATCTTCTCGTCTTGGACTGCTGCTTTTGACGAAAAGCAAATTCTCTGATTACAATATGGCAAGTGGCATGGCTGAGAGCATGGTAAATGCTGTATATGAATATCGTGGGAAGAAATACATTGCAACGGATGATGGACTTTATATCTACAATGCAAAGGAAGAGCAGGAAGTCAATGATCTGACAGAACTTCTGAAGAATGTTAGTGTACGGCATATCACTGCAGACGATTCTGGTACATTGTGGATATCGACCAATCGAAAATATGGCGTTGTGAAATATCAGGCAGACGGAACGATCACGGTGTACGGAAGATCGGATGGATTGCCGGGTATGGCGGTGAATTGTACGCTGCCATTGTCTGATGGCAGGCTTGCGGTTGCTACGACAGAAGGACTTGCAATTCTGGATGAGACTGGAAAAGTGGAACAGGTTTATCATAGCGGGGAGGAACTTGCCGAGGTTAATATATTGTCGCTGTTTGAGACACGGGAGGGCGATATACTGGCAGGAACGGACGGTGAAGGAATCTATGAATTGGAAGCTGGAAAGGATACATTACTGCATTACAGCACCGAGGATGGTTTGAATTCGGATGTTGTATCCTGTTTTGCACAGGGCGATCAGGGTGTCTGGATTGGGACAGACAGTGGTTTGTGCTTCTATAGCGAAGCGTTTCGTATGATCAGTAATGTAGAATATTCAAACAGTGTGTATGATATCGAGATCGCACGTGGGTCTGTCTGGCTGATTGGCTCGATGGGCGTGCTTCGCTCTTCGGAAGATGAGTTGCTTGGAAGTAACGGAATATCCGGGCGGTATTTTGCGACAGGAGACGGTCTGACGAAGACGATCAATACGACCGGAAATGCATGTATTGATACAAAAGGAAAACTGTATATTTGCTGTAATGAGGGCATTTCAGTTTTAGATACGGAACATATCTGGTACAACGAAGTGCAGCCGATCATTAAGGTTACACGGATTGATATTGATGGAACTTCCTATGAATTTGATGATCTGAATGATGGTCTTGTGATCAAAAGTGATGCATCGAAGGTGACAATTGATTTTGCGGTATTTTCCTATACAAACCGGTCGAATATCAAGGTGGAGTACCGGTTGGAAGGATTTGAGTCCAATCCGACCGAACTGCACGGTGACGATGTGCTGCAGGCCGTTTATACGAATCTGGACGGTGGTGTTTACACATTTACTGTGAACGCGTATAATGGCGACGGAACTGCGTGTGCAGAGCCACTTTCGTTCGTGATTGAAAAGGAGAAGAGTGTCTTTGAAAGTCTGATGGCACGTATTATCCTGATATTCAGTCTGGTAATCGTATTTTTACTTCTGGTCCTCACGGTGATCCGTGTCAGACGGATGCTGAAATCCAAGACCTCTGCGTTGGAGCAGTTGTCGAGAGAGCATGAAGAAGCGGTCAAGACAAGTACCGCGAAGAACGATTACTTAGCAAACATGAGTAATGAGATCAAGACACCAATTCATGCGATGATGGTGAAGGCAGATGAACTTCTGCATATGGTAGATAAGGATTCTCCATATCGAAAGGATATCCGCGGTATCTATGATATCGGAAATGATATCCTGGCGAGTGTCGATGATATTATATTGCTTGCCAAACTGGAATCTGGACGTTTTGAGTTGGAGGAGAGTAATTACGCAATCTCGGATCTGGTAGCGGATATGTCGGAGCTTGCATTGCAGGAGCTTGCCGATAAGGATAAGTCTGTAAAGTTCTTTGTAGAGCTTGGTGAAAATGTAACAGACAATCTGATCGGCGATGTTGATAAGATCCGAAATATTCTGGTGCGTCTGCTGGACAATGCGATTCGCTATACGAAGCAGGGAAGTATTACCCTGTCTGTGGACAGCTATGGGTATACGGATCATGCACATCAGGATATGTTAAATATTGTATTTACGATTGCAGATACTGGTATTGGAATTCAGGAAGAGCGGCTGGATAATATATTTGATCTGTATGAGAGTGGAGACAGCATGAAAAACAGTACCCATCCGGGACATGGCGTTGGACTTGCAATTGCGAAGGGTTACGCGGATATTCTGGATGCGGAGTTATCTGTGGAAAGTGTATATGGCGCTGGTTCGACCTTTGTTTTGTCATTGAACCAGAAGCCGGCTGTAAAGCTGAGCAGTGGACAGGTTGTATCGAAGATCGAGGATACCGTATCCAAGGAGGATGCGGAGAAGCTGTGGCTGCCGGAGGTATCCGCACTGCTGGTCGATGATGATGAGGTCAGCATTGAGGTTAGCCGCAAAGTGCTTACATCCTTTGATATGAAGCTGGATGTTGCGACATCGGGACTTAGCGCAATTGATATGGTATTGAATCATGAGTATGATGTTGTCTTTATGGATTTGTCAATGCCGATCATGAATGGTATTGATGCAATGAAGGAAATTCGGGAACTGGATGATATCAGGTATGCGATGTTACCGATTATTGCGCTTGATCCAGATGCTATTGAGGGAAATCGTGGCAGTCATATATCGGCTGGATTTACAGACAGTATGGTAAAACCGATCGAACCACGACGGGTGGCAGCCATATTAAAGGATTGTCTGCCAGAGGATAAGTTACAGGAGCGTTCGGATGATATCCGCCTTTTGATCGAGGGCTCACGGTTCCGGGAAGGACTGCTTCGCCTACAGGAATCGCTGGATGTGGAAGAAGCAATTCAACGTATCGGTGGAAGTATCGAAGTGTATAATAAGCTGATACAGGCATTTTATTCACAGAACAAAGATGTAGCGAACACCCTGGCAGAGAAGTCAACGCGGGATATCCGGGCATTTAAGACGAAGATTCATTCGATTCGTACGTTATCGAATAGCATTGGCGCATATGAGCTTGCAAGATATGCAGCAAGAATGGAGACGTCAATCAATGTTGGAAAGCGTGACCAGCTGCGGCAGAATCTGCGAGGATTCATTGACGAGCTTGTATATCTGCTTTTGATCTTGGAGGATTATGAGCGGTTTGTTGATGAAGTATCCGGTATGACGGATGAAGAGTATGCGGCAAAGATGGCACAGCAAAGTGAAAAGGAAGCCGTCGTGGAAGATGAAGATGCTGACCAGGCAGAATCCGACGAAGCTATGCAGATACCACAGGATCTGACGGTAATTTCAATCGCGGTGCTTGATAAGATGGCGGAATTTGCCAAGACAGGGGATTTTGAACAGGTAAGAACACATCTGGATCGCCTGAAAAGCTATGGCTATGATGGAGATAATCTGGAGTTTTTACAGGCACTTTCTGAGGCGGCAGAATCAGAAAATGCCGATATGATCACAGAGCTTGTGAACACATACCAGGATTTGAAACTGTAAATAAAAAGGGGATGAAAAAATGGAGCATGAACAATTTGATGAGGCTTTGATGCAGTGTATCCATACACTTCGTGCGGGAAGTGATATGGATCACGCAATTCAAAATCTGCTGGAAATCATTGCGGAATTTCACGATGCAGATCGTGCGTACATTTTCGAGTTTGCAGAAGATGAAATTCATATGGATAACACCTATGAATATTGTAAGGCTGGAATCACACCAGAGAAAGATATGCTGCAGAACCTTGAGATATCCACGATCGACCGGTGGTTGGTTTTATTTGAGGAGCAGGGAGAGGTGTACTTAAATTCCAGAGATGGAGAACTGGATGAAAACTCTGAGGAGTACCGGCTGCTTAAAATGCAGGGCGTAGAGAGTCTGATGGTGGCACCGCTTTATTCAGAGACGAAGCTGATCGGATTTATCGGTGTGGATAATCCGAACGAAAACACTTATACACTGTCATTGCTCCGGTCTGTTGCTTCGCTGATCGTAAACGATATTCAGAAGCGAATCACACTGGAACAGCGTGTGATCAATGCGCTGGCACGTATATATATTTCCATGTATCTGGTGAATATTCCGGCGGATACACAGAAAGAATTTAACAGTAACAGTGATGTGCGAAAATATGTCAAGCAGACGGAGCATGCTTCAGAACAGATGCGTACCGCGATGGAGCATATGACAGATGCGCAGTATTGGGGTGGCGCACTTGCATTTTCCGAGCTTACAACGTTAAATGAGCGGATGAAGCACTGTGACTATATCAGCCATGAGTTTTACAGCTCCACAGACAAGTGGTGCCGTGCGAATTTTATCGTCGTTGACCGACTGGAAAATGGTGATCTGAATAATGTAATTTATGGTGTGCAGTTGATTGATGATGAGAAAAAGAAGGAGCTCGAATATCAGGCAGCCCTCGAACATGCATTGGCAAATCAGAATGAGATTTATGGAGAACTGCTTCAGATGCAAAGTGGCGGTGTGATTGCCGTCGAAATCAAGACGAACCGGATTCTTGTGATTAACCGCGCGTTGTTGGATATGCTTGGAATTGATGAGACAAAGAAAAACCAGCTTACACATGAGGATTTTCTGTCCCATTTTGTGGATAAAAAGGCGATGGAAAAGTATCTGGCAGTACGTGATACACTTGTGGAGCCGTATGTGCGGGAATATGAAGTCATGCGCGGCGATGAGCATGTGTTTGTGCTCTGTCATACAAAGCTGATTACGCTGGCAAATGGAGATCGTGTCAGTCTGACAAGCGTCATGAATATTACAGAGAATAAAAAGTTTGAACAACGTCTGCTTGTACAGTCCCGGATGGATGCTTTGACAAAGATCTGTAATCGCGGATATGGAGAAGCACAGATTGAAAAGTTGTTAAAGGCGAAGAAAAATGGTATGTTCCTGTTGTTTGATGTCGATAAGTTTAAGCATATCAATGATACATATGGACATAGTATTGGTGATGAGGTTTTGATACAGGTTGCAGATGCATTAAAGCAGACCTTCGAACAGGCGGGTGTCTGTATGCGGCTTGGTGGAGACGAGTTTGCGGTATATGCACCGGAGATAACGGAACAAATGCAGGCGGAAACGATGATACAGGCATTTTTTGAACGGATTCGGAATATTGCAATCCCTCAGATGGAAGGGGATGCTATCTCTGTCAGTCTGGGTGCAGTACTTTGTGCGCCAGATAGGGAGCATGTATTTGAAAAGGTATACCAGCGGGCAGATGCTACAATGTATACCTGCAAGAAAGTAATAGGAAACAGTTATGATTTTTATACAGGGAGGAACCCCGCATGAATATAGAATTATCTGGGAAAAATAAAACAGTTGCTGATGGAATCACCGTTGCAGAACTGATTGCGCAGGAGCAGTTAGAGACGCCAGAGCATGTGAAGGTGGCAGTGAATGATGATTTTGTGGAACGCGAACAATTCGCAGATACCAGATTGCACGACGGCGATGTGGTAGAATTTCTGACGTTTATGGGTGGCGGATGCAGATAACTGAAAAAGTACGGACATAAAAGGGGTAACAGTTTTGATTCGAAGCGTGTTACCTGGATTTTAGCTCGGAGGATAAGGACATGTACGATATTTCACCAGAAGAATTAAAGGATTATAGTGCATATACGATTGTGGATATCCGGGACAGTATGTCGTATGCATATGGACATCTGCCGGATGCGATTTCCGTACCACAGGCAGAGCTTTCCACGTATATTGATGAGTGGAAAGATGCAGGCAAGATACTGATCTACTGCAAACGTGGAGAGGCAAGTCTGGATGCGGTGCTGATGTTACGGGAACAGGGTGTGGAAGCCTATAACTTAGACGGCGGCTATATGGCGTGGCTGATGCTTGCCATGCAGGAACCGGCAGATCAACCGGATACGGATTTTGCAAAGGATGTGGAAGAGAGCATACGGAAGCGGTTCCGCAAGAAGATCTGGTGCAAGTTTACAAAAGCAATCAATGAATATGAACTTGTGAAACCGGGAGATAACATCGCGGTATGTATCTCTGGTGGCAAGGATTCAATGTTGATGGCGAAGCTGTTCCAGGAGCTGAAAAGGCATAATAAGTTTCCTTTTGGTGTGCAGTTTCTGGTGATGGATCCGGGGTATAGTCCTGAAAACCGGCAGGTGATTGAAACAAATGCGAAGAATCTGAACATTCCAATCACGATATTTGAGTCGGACATATTCGAGTCGGTTTTTCATGTGGAGAAATCACCTTGCTATCTGTGTGCGCGTATGCGGCGCGGCCATCTGTACAGTCAGGCGAAGGCACTTGGCTGTAACAAGATTGCCTTAGGACATCATTATGATGACGTGATTGAGACAATCCTTATGGGAATGTTATATGGGGCGCAGGTGCAGACGATGATGCCGAAACTCCATAGCACGAATTTCGAGGGCATGGAACTGATTCGTCCGCTGTATCTCGTGCGTGAGGACGATATCAAAGCTTGGCGCGATGCGAACCATCTGCATTTTATCCAGTGTGCCTGCAAATTCACGGATACATGTTCGTCGTGTGATAAGGATGGACAGAGCAATTCCAAACGGCTGGAAGTGAAGAAACTGATCCATGAGCTTGCGAAGACGAATCCATTTGTGGAAGGAAACATCTTCAAGAGTGTGGAGAATGTGAATCTGAGTACGGTGATCGCATACAAGCAGAATGGTGTGAAGCATCATTTCTTAGATGACTATGATAAAGAGTGAAAATACAAGAGAAAAGGAGACGAGAAAAATGGCAACAATGATGGAACTGGCAGAGGAAATCATAAAGGGAAGAAGAATCATAAAGGACGATGATCTGTCTATATTTCTGACATGTGATCTGGATGAGCTGCGGGCAGGTGCAGATAAGATCCGTGAATATTTCATTGGTGAGGATGTAGATCTGTGCTCGATCATCAATGGTCGAAGCGGCAGATGCCCGGAGGACTGTAAGTTCTGTGCACAGTCTGCGCACAATCATACAAACTGCGAGGTGTATGATTTCTTGGACGAGGAGAAGATCATGGAGGCATGCCGTTTCAATGAAGAGCATGGGGTACACCGGTTCTCAATCGTAACAAGTGGCCGTGCGCTGACCGGAGAAGAGTTCGAGAAAGCCATCCACGCATTTGAGCGGATGCATAATGAATGTAAAATCGATCTCTGCGCGTCTATGGGATTTCTGACACCAGAGCAGTTGCACCGTCTGCATGAGGCAGGTGTGACAAGTTACCATCATAATATCGAGACTTCGAGAAGAAACTTCCCGAATATCTGTACCACACATACTTACGATCAGAAGATCGAGACTTTGAAGGCAGTTAAGGCAGAGGGCATGTGTCCTTGCTCTGGTGGTATCATCGGTATGGGTGAGACATGGGAGGATCGTCTGAGCATGGCAGTTGATCTGGCAGAAGCGGGCGTGGAGTCAATCCCAATCAATGCGCTGATGCCGATCAAGGGAACACCGCTCGAAGATCGTGAGTCTTTGACTGAGGATGATATCCTGCGTACGATCGCATTCTTCCGCTATATCAACCCGGAGGCAAATATCCGTCTGGCAGCCGGACGCGCCCTTCTGACAAACGATGGTGAGATCGCGTTCCAGTCCGGTGCATCTGCAACGATCACAGGTGATATGCTGACGACCGTTGCCTGCGCAACAATCGCGAGCGACAAGGAAATGCTGGCAAAGCTTGGAAGAAATGCAACACCAGCGTATGTAAATGAGAAATAGTTGAGAAGTAATTGAGAAAACATATCAAATAAACCTGTTGACAAATACCCCCTACCGGTATACATTATATACCTGTAGGGGGTATTTGACTTATGGAAGAAAATAAAGAAGAGAAGAATTGTCCTTGTTGTTCGGGGAAACATAAAGAACGACAGGAAAAAGAAAAAAAGGATTTGATGAACCGGCTGAAGCGGATTGAAGGACAGGTGCGTGGCATCGAGAACATGCTGGAGAAGGATGCATATTGTACGGATGTATTGATACAGGTTTCTGCGGTCACATCCGCACTCAACAGCTTCAATAAGGTACTGCTCGCCAACCACGTAAAAACCTGTGTGGCTGACAACATCCGCCAAGGAAACGACGAAGTGATTGACGAGTTAGTAACACTTTTACAAAAGTTAATGAAGTGAAGATGGAAATATATGTTAGGTAATTCCATACAACTCATTGGAAAGGAGAAAAATTATTACATGGAACAATATAAAGTGAAGGGTATGAGCTGCGCCGCCTGCAGTGCCCGTGTCGAGAAAGCGGTCTCTGCGGTGGATGGCGTGACAACCTGTACCGTGAGCCTGCTCACCAATTCGATGAGTGTGGAAGGAACGGCAGATGCAGCGACGATTATCCGGGCGGTCGAGAAAGCCGGCTATAAAGCCTCGAAGATGAAGGCTGGAAAGCAGTCTGGCGGTGCGACGGATGAGGATGACGCACTCAAAGACACCGAGACACCGTTGATGCGGAAACGTCTGATCGCATCGGTAGTTCTGCTGATCCCGCTCATGTATGTGTCAATGGGACATATGATGTGGAACTGGCCGTTGCCACCGTTTTTCGAGGGCAATCACGTAGCGATGGGACTTGTACAGCTTCTGTTCACGGTTGCGATCATGGTCGTAAACCAGAAGTTCTTCGTAAATGGTTTCAAAGGACTCATACACCGGGCGCCAAATATGGATACGCTCGTGGCACTTGGCTCTGCGGCGTCGTTTATCTACAGTGTGTATGCGCTGTTTGCAATGACCGATGCAGTTGTCAAGGGACAGGAGACACAAGTCATGCATTATATGCATGAATTTTACTTTGAATCCGCAGCGATGATTCTCACACTGATCACAGTCGGAAAGATGCTCGAAGCAAAGTCAAAGGGCAAGACGACCGATGCATTAAAGGGCTTGATGAAGCTGGCACCGAAGACCGCAGTCTTAGTCAAGGATGGCGTGGAGCAGACGGTACCGATCGAACAGCTTCATATCGGAGATTTATTTGCTGTCCGTCCGGGCGAGAATATTCCGGTGGATGGATTCGTCAAGGAAGGAAACAGTGCAGTCAATGAATCCGCGCTGACTGGTGAGAGTATTCCGGTAGACAAGAATCCGGGCGATCCGGTATCCGCAGCGACACTCAATCAGTCCGGGTATCTGCTCTGTGAGGCAACCCGTGTCGGTGAGGATACAACGTTGTCGCAGATTATCCATATGGTCAGTGATGCAGCGGCAACGAAAGCACCGATTGCGAAGGTCGCAGATAAAGTATCCGGCGTATTTGTACCAATCGTTATCAGCATTGCAATCGTGACATTTGTGATCTGGATGCTCGTAGGAAGACCGGTAGGATATTCGCTTGCAAGAGCGATTTCCGTTCTGGTTATCAGCTGTCCGTGTGCACTTGGACTTGCAACTCCGGTTGCCATCATGGTTGGAAATGGTGTGGGTGCAAAGCATGGAATCCTGTTTAAGACGGCCGTTTCGCTGGAGGAGACAGGCAAGGTACAGATCGTTGCACTCGATAAGACCGGTACGATCACGAAGGGTGAACCGCGTGTAACGGATATCTTTCCGGTAGGCTGTGAGGAAGCGTATCTGATGCATGCCGCATATGCGCTGGAACAAAAAAGTGAGCATCCGCTTGCGAAGGCGATTATCGCATGGGGCGATGCGAACAACCAGACGGAGGCAGGTGTCGGGGAGTTTCAGGCAGTTTCCGGAAATGGTCTGATGGGCGTCCGCGATGGAAAGCATTTGCAGGGTGGAAACTGGAACTATATTTCCGGGCAGATCAGGATAGCAAAAGAGGAAGAAGCAGAGCTTCAAAAGCAGGCAGAGGTCTATGCATCCGAAGGAAAGACACCATTATTCTTCGCGGAGGATGGCAAGATCCTTGGAATGGTGGCAGTTGCCGATGTGATGAAGGAGGACAGCCCGGAAGCAATCGCGGAGCTTAAAAATATGGGAATCCATGTTGTCATGCTGACCGGTGATAACGAGCAGACGGCTCAGGCAATCGGCAAGCAGGCAGGTGTCGATGAAGTGATCGCAGGTGTGCTTCCGGATGGTAAGGAGGCTGTGATCGCCAATCTGCAGAAGAAAGGAAAGGTTGCGATGGTCGGTGATGGCGTGAACGATGCTCCGGCACTCACACGTGCAGATATGGGTATCGCAATCGGAGCAGGAACCGATATTGCTATTGACGCGGCGGATGTCGTGCTGATGAAGAGCCGGTTATCGGACGTGCCTGCAGCAATCCGGCTTAGCCGGGCAACCTTGCGGAATATCCACGAGAACCTCTTCTGGGCATTTATTTACAATATTGTAGGAATCCCGCTTGCGGCAGGTGCGTGGGTTCATTTATTTGGCTGGACATTGAATCCGATGTTCGGTGCAGCAGCGATGAGTCTGTCAAGCTTTTGTGTTGTGACCAATGCACTTCGTCTGAATCTGTTCAAATTCGGAAAGAAGCAGCGGGAGACAGCATAGGAGAGGTTGACATTCTATATAAATTCATGTAGTTTAAGGAGGAAAACAAAATGGAACAGATTATTGCAAAAATCGATGGTATGATGTGTGGTATGTGCGAGTCGCATATGAACGACATGGTAAGAAATAATTTCAAGGTGAAGAAAGTCACTTCTTCCCATGCGAAGAAGGAGACTGTGATCGTAGCGGAAGAAGGCTTTGATGATGCAAAATTTACAGAAGAAGTTGAGAAGCTTGGCTACAAGGTGCTTGGCATCGAACATCAGCCTTATGAGAAGAAAGGGTTATTTCACAGAAAATAGCAACTAGCAGATGAACGTGGGAAAGAAACTAAGAAAGTTCATATTTTTAAATGTATTTGCGATGATGGGCATGTCGTGCTACATCCTCGCAGATACATTTTTTATCTCCGTGGCAAATGGAACCCTTGGTATTGCAGCATTGAATCTGACACTGCCGGTTTATGGGTTGTTATTTGCCATTGGTTCGTTAATCGGGATTGGTTCCGCGACGAGGTATTCGCTCTGCAAGATGACCGACAATGAGACATCGAGGCTGTATTTCTCAAATGCCGTGATGTTCGCGGTTCTGATCGGAATCGGATTTACACTGCTTGGAAACTTTTTCCCTGCAGAGATTCTGAAGCTGATGGGAGCGGATGCGGATATCCTGTCGATCGGAACGGAATATCTGCAGATTGCGATGCTGTTTTCGCCATTTTTTATTGCGAACTATACCTTTACTGCGTTTGTAAGAAATGATAATGCACCGAATATCGCGATGGCGGCAACGTTACTCAGCAGTTTGTTCAATATTGTATTTGATTATGTATTTATGTTCCCGATGCATATGGGAATGCGTGGCGCGGCACTTGCAACTGGCGTGTCACCAATTATCAGCATCGGTATCTGCATGATCCATTATTTATCAAAGAAAAACACAATCGTGTTCAAGTGGCATCTGCCGAGCTTTCGGCTGCTTGCTTCTGCGGCCAGCCTTGGCGTAGTGGCGTTTGTTGGAGAGATCGCGAACAGTATCACAACGCTTGTATTTAATTTTATTCTGCTTGCATTATCCGGAAATAATGCAGTTGCCGCATACGGTGTGATCGCGAACATTGCACTCGTCGGAACGGCAATCTTTAATGGTGTATCGCAGGGCTTACAGCCACTTGCGAGTACCTCGTACGGACATGGCGACAAAGAGGATGTCAAGAAGATCTTACGTCAGTCGCTGGTGATCGCAGTTATCCTGTCAATCGTGCTTGTGTCTGCGGTATGGGTGTTCGCACAGGGACTGGTTGGTATCTTCAACAGTGCCCAGTCGGCGGAGCTAGCGAAAGTTTGCCGTGCCGGGACTCCGGATTTATTTCTTAGGGTTCTTAGTGGCGGCGGTCAATATTGTACTGGCGGGATTTTTCAGTGCGACCGGACAGGCACTTGCATCTTCCCTGATTGCGGTATCGCGTGGAATCATTGTGATCAGCCTGATGGCATTCATGCTGTCGAAGCTTTTTGGTGTAACCGGTGTCTGGATGGCATTTCCGGTTACAGAGGTCGTGACATTTGGTATTGCGATGGGAATTCAGGGTGTGAGTAAAAGAAAAGAATAGGAGTGGCATATGACATTACAACAGCTACGGTATGCAGTGACAATTGCAGATATGAAGTCGATGAACAAGGCGGCGAGCGAGCTTTTTGTATCGCAGCCGGCATTATCGAATACAATTCATGATTTAGAGGAAGAATTACAGATAGAGATCTTTCTGCGGACGAACCGCGGTATCGTTGTGACAACCGAGGGCGAAGAGTTCTTAAGCTATGCCAGACAGATGGTGGAGCTGCAGCAGATGATGGAAGAAAAATATATGGGTGCTGCAGAACACAAGCGGAAATTCAGTGTATCCATGCAGCATTATTCCTTCGCGGTTGAGGCATTCATCAAGCTGGCGAGAAATTTCTCATTGGACGAGTATGAGCTTGCTGTCCATGAGACAAAGACCGGTGAGGTCATCGAGAATGTCAAGAATTTTCGGAGTGAGCTTGGCATCCTGTATCTGAACAGCTTCAACCAGAAAGCCTTGCAGAAGGTATTTGATGCAAATGAACTGGAGTTTAAACCGTTGTTTGACTGTGCAGTTTATGTTTATCTCGCAAGTGGACATCCGCTTGCAGGGAAGGAGTCCATTTCTTTTTCAGACTTAGAACCATATCCGTGTCTGTCGTTTGAGCAGGGCAACAAGAATTCCTTTTATTTTGCGGAGGAGGTATTAAGCAACCTCGAATATAAGCAGACAATCAAGGCGGACGACCGTGCGACGATGTTAAATCTGATGACCGGGTTAAACGGTTATACACTTTGTTCCGGTATTATCTGTGAGGAACTAAACGGAGATGGGTATACGGCAGTACCGTTTGCAGCCGAGGAGACGATGACGATCGGGTATCTGAAACGGAAGGGAATCCCGCTCAGCCATCTTGGAAGCCGCTATATTGAGATCTTGAAGCAGTATGAAAAGCACTGCAAATGAAATTTATTCTCATTATAAATGAGGGTGGTTTCGTTGACTTTTGAAACATGTCTGATTATAATTTTTCATGGACAAAAGTAAAGAATTAAGGAGGCATTCATAGCAATGAGTGAGTTGATTTATTTAGATAATGCGGCGACAACGAAAGTTGCACCGGAAGTATATGAAGCAATGAATCCGTATTTCGAGGAGTACTATGGAAATGCGGCAAGTGTATACCGCTTCGCCGGTGAGAGCAAGAAAGCGGTGGAAGATGCCAGAAAGGAAGTTGCAGATTTCCTTGGCGCAAAGCCAAATGAGATTTATTTCACAGGCGGTGGAAGCGAGTCGGATAACTGGGCATTGAAGGGACTTGCATTTTCTCTTCGCAACAAGGGTAAGCATATCATCACATCAGCCATCGAGCATCATGCAATCCTGCATACATGCGAGTATCTTGAGAAGCTTGGCTACGAGATCACATATGTCGGTGTGGATGAGAACGGTATCCTGAAGCTTGACGAGCTGGAGAAGGCAATCCGTGAGGATACAATCCTGATTTCCGTTATGTTTGCAAATAACGAGATCGGAAGCATCCAGCCAATCAAGGAGATCGGTGAGATCGCGAAGAAGCATAAGGTTCTCTTCCACACAGATGCGGTACAGGCATACGGACATGTGCCAATCAATGTTGATGAATATCATATCGACCTTCTGTCAGCCAGTGGTCATAAGATCAACGGACCGAAAGGAATCGGTATCATGTACCTTAGAAATGGTGTGCAGATTGAGTCCTTTGTCCATGGTGGTGCACAGGAGCGTGGAAAGCGTGCCGGTACACACAATACACCGGGTATCGTAGGCTTTGGCCGTGCGACAACACTTGCAAAAGAGAAGATGGAAGAGCGTACAAAGAAGGAAGTCGAGTTGCGTGATTACCTGATCAAGCGTGTCTTAGATGAGGTTCCATATACGAAGTTAAATGGCGACAAGGTAAAGCGTCTGCCAAACAACGTAAACTTCAGCTTCCGGTTCATCGAGGGTGAGTCACTTCTGATCATGCTCGACCAGAAGGGTATCTGTGCATCCAGTGGTTCCGCATGTACATCCGGATCACTCGATCCATCGCATGTATTGCTTGCCATTGGTCTGCCACATGAGATCGCACACGGATCACTTCGCCTGACATTATCCGATGAGACAACAAAGGAAGAAATCGACTATACAGTAGAGGCAATCAAGACGGTTGTAGAGCGTCTGCGCAGTATGTCACCGCTTTACGAGGACTTCGTAAAGAAGAACAAGCAGTAAGTTCATACACGGGATACTGATTATATTTAGGAGGTAATGACGATGAGTCAGATTATAGATTACAGTGAAGAAGTTATGGAACACTTCACCAACCCAAGAAACGTAGGAGAAATCGAGAACGCCAGTGGTGTCGGTACAGTCGGAAATGCGAAATGTGGCGATATTATGCGTATTTATCTTGATGTCGATGACAACCAGATCATCCGTGACTGCAAGTTCAAGACATTTGGCTGCGGTGCCGCTGTTGCAACAAGCAGTATGGCAACGGAGATGATCAAGGGCAAGTCCATCCAGGAAGCATTGAAGCTTACGAATAAGGCAGTTATGGAAGCACTTGGCGGATTGCCACCGGTCAAGGTACACTGTTCCCTGCTTGCAGAGGAGGCAGTTCATGCAGCACTCTGGGATTATGCACAGAAGCACAACATCACGATCGAAGGCTTAAAGCCACCGGTGAATGATATCGATGAGACCGAAGCTTTCTACGAGATGCCGGGTGCAAATGATTAGAAATTTAATTCTATGAGAAGGCTTGCCACAGACGATTATGTATTGATTTACCGGGGATAGATATATGGGAGGAAATCTGTGATTTATACGAGTATGACAATCAAAGCAATGAAGCTTGCTTACAAAGCACACGAAGGTCAGGTGGACAGAAGTGGTGTGCCGTATATCTTTCATCCGATTCATCTGGCAGAACAGATGGATGAGGAGATAAGCTGTACGGTGGCACTTCTTCATGATGTTGTGGAAGATACGGAAGTCACACTTGCGGAGTTAGAACAGGCGTTTCCTCCGGCAGTAACGGAAGCTGTATGTCTCCTGACACATGACAAATCCGTTGATTATTATGATTATGTCCGGAATCTGAAACCGAATGTGATAGCAAAGAAAGTAAAACTCGCAGATCTCGCGCATAATTCCGATGAGATCCGCTCGAAGGCGGCCGGCTGCTCCGAAAAGCAGATTCTGCATTGGAGAGAGAAGTACAGCCGGGCAAAAGAAATTTTGTTATCTGAGTAAAACTATCAGCAGTTCTCTTTGACGCGGGCGCAGGATTCCCGGATGACAAGCGGACATGGAATTTTAGCTTTTAAAGGTGTCTTGATGCTTAAGTTCGATGCAACATAGACAAGATTCGCACCATGCTGTCCCATATCATAGGATGGGGCATGAATGGTCGTAAGCGGAGGGGTTATGAACGTACTGGACTCTTCGTCGTTGAATCCAACGATGGAGATATCCCGTGGGATTTTATAACCTCTTTCTTTGATTGCTTTCATAGCACCTAATGCAATTGCGTCATTTGCGGCAAATACAGCTGTTGGCAGGTTGCTGCTGTCAAGCAGATCCATCATCATATCATAGCCGGATTTGGCAGTGAAGCTGCCTTCCCGCACATATGTATCGGCATCCATTTCCCGGTGCTCCATGTATTTCTTATAAGCGACAGTTCTTGCGTCAACAAGACGTTCCCCATCTCCGACATATTCACACCCGACAAGCAGGGCAATCTTCGTATGACCAAGTCCGGTCAGATAGTCCATGACGTCATAGACGGCACGCTCAAAATCAAGCGTTAAGGATGTAATGTTATATTCATCGACAACCATATCCAGGAATACAATATTACTGCAGATGCCAAGAAATGTATCAATTTCTTTTTTGGAGAACTTGCCAAGACAGATTAATCCATTCACGGAGGCAAGCTGCTTAAGACCATCCGGTTCATTTGGAAAAATACGTACGACGCGGATGGCATTTTTCATACAAAAATCTTCCACACCCTGTCTGACTCGGAGATAGTAGCTGTCCTTTAATTCCTGCTCCGCCGTATACCAGAGTACGATTCCCATTGTAAATGTATTTTTTGCCATCGCTTTTGTGCGGGAGGATTTGGTATAGTTTAATTTTCTGGCAATCGCAAGCACATGTTCCCGCGTTTCCGGAGCGACACTTAAGGTAGCATCATTATTTAAAATTCTGGATACGGCACCTGCCGATACGCCAGCTTCTTTTGCAATATCACGAATGGTAGCCATAGAAAACTCCTTTCAATATGTTTACTAAACAAAATATACCACATATAATATGAAAAAGTCTATATTAATTTGAAAAATATTATAGTAAACTTTAGTAAAAAGGTTGACACGTTTACTAAACACATGATATATTGGGTGTAACAAGGAGGAACCGGTATGATTGTATTCGGAACCGGTTCTGGCGACTTACTGCAACGAGATAGTTATACATGTGATTAAAGGAGGAACGATATGATACAGACAACAGAATTAAAGAAGAATCTACAGGCAGGTGCATATGATGATGTATTGCTTGATATCTATGTGGATGCAGATGTGCTTCCATATCAGAAGGATCGTTATGTGGCAGCGATTGAAACGTATGAGAAGTTATATGGAGCAGATGCAGTGGAAATCTATAGTGCACCGGGCAGAAGTGAGATTGGCGGAAACCATACTGATCATCAGCATGGTGAGGTACTAGCAACATCCATCAACTTAGATGCAATCGCAATCGTGAAGAAGCTTCCGGACATGCAGATTCGTCTTGTATCGGATGGCTATGATGAGATCGTAATTGACGGAAATGATCTTTCTCTTAAGGAAGAGGAGAAGGAAACGACAACCGCTCTGATTAAGGGTGTGCTTGCGGGAGCGAAGGAACGAGGCTACGCAGTTGGCGGATTCCAGGCATATATCACAAGTGATGTCTTAATCGGTGCAGGACTTTCCTCTTCAGCGGCCTTCGAGACAGTGATTGGAACAATTGTTTCTTATCTATATAATGATGGCACGATTGATGCAGTCACAATCGCAATTATCGGACAGTATGCAGAGAATGTGTATTTCGGAAAGCCTTGCGGATTGATGGATCAGATAGCATGTTCGGTAGGAAATCTTGTACACATTGATTTTGCAGATGTGAAGAATCCAAAGGTGGAGAAAGTAGCGTTTGACATGAATGCATACGGATACAGCCTTTGTATCACAGATACGAAGGGCTCTCATGCAGATCTGACCGCCGATTATGCAGCCATTCCGACAGAGATGAAAGCCGTTGCATCATATTTTGGCAAGGAAGTCCTCCTTGGACTTACGATTGAGGATATCTTAAGCCACGCACAGGAGCTGCGCGAGAAGCTTGGTGATCGCGCCGTATTGCGAGCCTTGCATTTCTTATGTGAGGATGTGCGTGTAGAAGAGGAAATAGATGCGTTAAAGGCAGGTAATATCGATGCATTCCTGCAGAAGGTAAAGGAATCCGGCGATTCTTCGTTCAAATATCTGCAGAATGTCTACACAAGCCATGATGTGATGCATCAGAACGTGTCACTGGCGCTGGCGGTCAGCGAGATCGCGCTTGCAGGTGGAGCTGGCGTTGCCCGTGTGCATGGCGGTGGATTCGCAGGTACGATTCAGGCATTTGTGAAAAACGAGGCTGTATCCGGATATCGTGCAGCGATGGACCGGTTGTTCGGTGCAGATGCGTGCAAGGTGCTTAAGATCCGTAAGTATGGTGGTATGAAGGTGCTGGCGTAATTTTTGTATATAAAATCGCTGGTTTAGATGAAACGGACGTTTTGCTTGTAAAATAAGATGGAAGATAAAGAATGGAGGAATCACTATGATTACAGATCTGATTCGTGAATTAGTGATATATGGTAAGAACAATGGTCTGATCTGCGAGGCAGATGAGGTGTATGCGACGAACCGTCTGCTGGAGTTGTTTGATGTAATGGAGTATGAGGAGAACCCGGAGATTACAGAGTCAAGAGCTGTCTGTGAGATTTTAGAGGACATGATGACATATGCGCATGAAAATGGCATCATGAAAGAAGATACCATAACAGCAAAGGATTTGTTCGATACGAAGATTATGGGCTGTATTACGCCACCGCCAAGTGTGGTACGGGCAGAATTCGCGAAGCGTTATGCGGAAAGCCCGAAGGAAGCAACCAATTATTATTACCAGTTTAGTCAGGCGACGAACTATATCCGGAAAGACCGTATCGCAAAAGATGAGAAATGGGTGACTGACACTGAATATGGTCCGATCGACATCACGATCAATCTGTCCAAACCGGAGAAGGATCCGCGCGATATCGCGAAGGCCGGACAGGCGAAGAAATCCGGATATCCGGCTTGCCTGCTTTGCAAGGAGAATGAAGGCTACGCAGGACATTTCTCACACCCGGCAAGACAGAATCACCGTGTGATTCCAATCAAGCTGGATGGACAGAACTATTATTTACAGTATTCGCCATATGTATATTACAACGAGCATTGCATCATCTTCAATGAGCAGCATATCCCAATGAAGATTGATTATGCGGTGTTCCGCAAACTTTTGGATTTTGTCAGACAGTACCCACATTATATGGCTGGTTCCAATGCAGACCTTCCAATCGTCGGTGGTTCGATCCTGAGCCATGACCATTTTCAGGGTGGTGGCTATGTGTTCGCAATGGCAAAGGCAGATTATGAGCGTAAGTTTGTGATTCCGGGATTTGAGAGTGTCACAGCCGGTATTGTGAAATGGCCGATGTCAGTCATCCGTCTGCAGGGCGATGATATGGAAGTGATGGCGAAAGCTGCCGACCATATCCTTACAAGCTGGCGGGCATACACGGATGCGGATGCATTTATCTTCAGTGAGACGGACGGTGTCCCACACAATACGATTACACCGATTGCGCGGATGCATGACGATAAGCTCGAATTGGATCTTGTACTCCGTAACAACATTACAACCGAGAAATGTCCGTGGGGCGTTTATCATCCATCGGCAGACCTGCATCATATTAAGAAGGAAAATATTGGTCTGATCGAGGTTATGGGACTTGCCGTACTTCCAGCACGTCTGAAGGGCGAGATGGCAGAATTATCCAAGGCAATATTAGCAGGCGAGGATATCCGCAAGAATGCACTCATTGAGAAGCACGCAGACTGGGTAGATTCATGGATTGGCAATTATGAGATTACCGCGGAGAATATCACAGAGATCCTGCACGACGAGATCAGCAAGGTATTCGTAAAGGTACTTGAATGTGCAGGCGTATATAAGCGGACAGAAGAGGGACAGGCTGCGTTTATGCGGTTTGTGGATTCTTTGTAGGAATAAGGACTGAACATTCTGATAATTATAGTTTTGATTGTGGATATGATTATTAGATATGGTTATATAGAGTTTTTAGAAATTATGGCGGAGACAGGAATGCGGTTTATGAAAGGCATTCCTGTTTTCACTTTATGAATTCCTGCTGGCAGGCTCTCCAAACGCGGACGCAAATAGGGACTCATCCAGTGCGCGAGACGGTGCATGGCGTCTAGTGGACGCCACGCTTATGCACCGATCGAGTCGGCAGACAACAAGATCGAACCTTCGAGCATAGATGCGTTCAAATATAAAAAAAGAGGATATCTCATATGGATATCCTCTTATATATAAAATATAAAAGAGCGCGAGACGGGGATCGAACCCGCGACCCCCTCCTTGGCAAGGAGGTGCTCCACCGCTGAGCCACTCGCGCAAATAAAACAAACTATTTAATTTTTGAGAGCGCGAGACGGGAATCGAACCCGCGACCCCCTCCTTGGCAAGGAGGTGCTCCACCGCTGAGCCACTCGCGCATTTTGTCGTTTTGTACTTCGTACCGACGACGTGTTATATATTAGCATAGTAGTTCTATATGTGTCAACAACTTTTTGAAAAAAATTTTAAAATTGTAGCTTGCTTTATACAGGCATTTCTCCTATAATTGAGTATCATTATAAAGATTATTATTGAAGGGGCGGTAAAATGTCTGAGAAGATAATAAAGGATCAGGAAGAAACAAAAGAAGAAACGAAAATCGGGTCTGAAGAAATCGTAAAAAATGGAGAAACGAAAACCGGGTCTGAAGAGATTGTCAAGAATGAAGAAAAAGAAGTACCTGAGAAAGTGGATGCAAATTCATCGTTCTGGTCAAAGGTAAAGCATTTTTTGAAATATTCGATTCAGACATGGATCGCACGGTGTTTTCTGATTGCATTTGGCCTGGAGCTTCTTATGGAGATATTGGGCAGGCGGTCGCTGGTACTTGGTGTGAAGTTTATGGTATCTTCGCCAATTGTGTTCTTATATAATACCTCCATCATATTCTTTACCTTATTGTTTGCGCTGTTCTTAAGAAAGCGGGTATTCGGTATCGTGCTGATCAGTATTGTCTGGCTGATCTGCGGTTTTGCAAACTTTGTGGTACTTGGCTATCGTATCACACCATTTGCAGCGATTGACCTTCTGATGGTGAAGGATGTGATATCCATGCTGGACGTATATTTCTCCAAGGTACAGCAGGTGCTTCTGGTCGTGGCAGCGGTGGCGGCGATCGCCGGAATCGTAATCCTGTTCCGGAAATCTCCGAAGTTTGAGGGGAAAAAGCATGTCATGCGGACGATGGTTGTCTGTATTGTTATGTGGATTGGCATTATGTTCTTTACGAACTTTAACGTGAGCCATAACATTATCTCGGATGATTTTGCAAATCTCGGTATGGCATATCAGGATTATGGGTTTGCGTATTGTTTTACGAACAGTATTATTGACAATGGTATTTCGAAGCCGGATGATTACGATGAAACGACGATGCTCCATTTGCGGAATAAGCTGAACAGTGAGGAACTGGAAGCAGATACATCGAAGAAAAAGACACCCAATATTATCTGTGTACAGTTAGAATCGTTCTTTGATCCTAAGGTTGTGAAGGGATTGACGCTTTCGGAAGATCCTGTTCCGAATTTTACAAGATTGAAAGAAAAATTCCCGTCCGGATATCTGACGATGCCTGCACTCGGTGCAGGTACCGCAAATTCGGAATTCGAGGTTTTGACAGGCATCCGATCGGCGTATTTTGGAGCAGGAGAGTATCCATACAAGACGACGGTGAATAAAAAACCGATTGAAGGCATGTGCAGCCTGCTTGAGAAGGAAGGCTATCATACTTTCGCCATGCATAACAACAAGTCCTCGTTCTATGACCGGAAGGATGTCTATAATGAGATGGGGTTTGAGCGCTTTATCTCGCTTGAATATATGTACAATGTAGAGAAGACTTCAACCGGTTGGGCGAAGGACGAAATATTGGTCAACAATATTAAAAACTGTCTGCGGAGTACGGAAGGTCAGGATTTTGTATTTACAATCAGTGTACAGGGACATGGAAAGTATCCGGAAGAGTTAGGCGCCTGTGATGAGAAAATCAAGGTCAGTTATCCGCAGGATCCGGTAAAGGAAAACCAGCTCACATACTATGTAAATCAGATTCATGAGATGGATCAGATGATCCATGACCTGATCAATGCTCTTGATAGTATAGGAGAAGATTATATTCTGCTTTTATATGGAGATCATCTGCCAACGATCACATTTGATGATGATCAGTTACCGCACAGCCAGTTTCAGACAGAATATATTCTGGTCAATAATATGAATCTGGATATCCCGGATGAAGATATCCGGGCGAGCGAGGTATCGACAAAAATATTTAAAGCATTGAATCTGAATATGGGATATGTGCAGCGGGCACACTGCTTGTATCAGGATAACGAAGAAGAACTTGACCATGCGGTGACATTGCTGGCATATGATATGCTGTTTGGAGATGATTATGTCTATGATGGTCAGTCGCCGGTTCCGGAAGTTGGGGAAAAACCGATGATTATGGGACTGGAGGAGATTGGAATCAGCCGGGTTTCCAATGAGGGCGATCATGCCGTGGTACGGGGAAGAAACTTCAATGAATATTCCAAGGTGTATGATGGCGAGGATCAATTAGAAACGGTCTATGTTGATCGAAATACATTGATGGTACAGGATCAGACATTAAGCGATGGAGCCTTAATCACAGTCAAACAGGTGGATGACTCGGGACATGTTTTAAGCTCATCTTCGGACTATACATTTCATTGAGGTACAGATACACGGATTTAATGACAAAATTAACAACAATTTGGATTTAGTGTTTGAATACTCGATAGAGGTATGCTATAATTATCGTTAACCTATTTCAAATTAATACTAAGGAGAGGGCACATGGTACCTGCAATTGATGTAAAGCACATTAACCCTTTTTTGCAGTCGAGTATTTCTATTGTAGAAAGTGTTACTCAGGTGAAGTTGACAGTCGGCAAGCCTGAGATGACAGATTTTCATTTACATGACAAATATTATGCAATTCAGGTCGGCGTAGTGGGAGAAATGAAAGGTCAGGTAATTCTGGCAATCCGGGAGAACAATGCAAAGGATATTGCATCCCGTATGATGTTCGGAATGCCGGTTAATGAGTTGGATGAGATGGCATCCTCCGCATTAAATGAACTGGGGAATATGATTATGGGGAACACGGCAACGATTTTTTCCACACTTGGAATTATCATCGATATTACGCCGCCGCTTGCTGTATATGGCGATGACTTACAGTTGAAGTCGGATATAGATGGAATTAAAGTACCTTTGATGTATGGTGGGGAAGAATACATCGGACTTTACATCTGCGTTTACGAGGATAAGTAATACCTGAACCTTCATCGGTTCGAATTACCTAATATAATCAGACTAAAGAAAGGAAAGGAAAAAGACAAATGGGTAAGATTATTGGTAAGGGAATCACATTTGATGATGTTTTATTAGTACCACAGTTTTCAAGTGTTATTCCAAATGACGTTGTTCTATCAACACAGCTCACAAAGAAAATCAGGTTGAATATTCCTCTTATGAGTGCCGGTATGGACACTGTCACAGAGCACAGAATGGCAATCGCCATGGCCAGACAGGGTGGAATCGGAGTTATTCATAAAAACATGTCGATTCAGCAGCAGGCAGAGGAAGTTGATAAAGTAAAACGTTCAGAGAACGGAGTTATCTCTGATCCATTTTCTCTTTCACCGGAGCATACACTTGATGATGCAGATAAGCTGATGGCGAAGTTCCGCATTTCCGGTGTGCCGATTACAGAAAACGGCAAATTGGTAGGTATTATCACGAACCGTGACTTGAAGTTCGAGACAGATTACTCAAAGAAGATCAAGGAGTCCATGACATCTGAGAATCTCATTACAGCAAAAGAGGGTATCACACTCGAGGAGGCAAAGGCAATTCTCGGAAAAGCCAGAAAAGAGAAGCTTCCTATCGTCGATGATAACATGATGTTGAAGGGACTTATTACAATCAAGGATATCGAGAAGCAGATCAAGTATCCAAATGCAGCCAAGGATGCACAGGGCAGACTTCTCTGTGCCGCAGCCGTTGGTGTTACACCGGATATCTGCGACAGAGTAGACGAGCTTGTAAAGTCCAAGGTAGATGCAATCGTTATCGATACAGCACATGGACATTCTGAGAACGTTCTTAAGACATTTGCTATGATCAAGGAGAAGTATCCGGATCTTGATGTTATCGCTGGTAACGTAGCTACAAAGTCCGGTACACAGGCTATGATCGATGCAGGCGTGGATGCCGTAAAGATCGGTATCGGACCTGGTTCTATCTGTACAACGCGTATCGTAGCCGGTATCGGTGTTCCACAGATTACAGCAATCATGCAGGCATATGAGGCAGCACATGCAGCAGGAATCCCAGTTATCGCAGATGGCGGTATCAAGTATTCCGGCGATATCACAAAGGCACTTGCAGCCGGTGCGAATGTATGTATGATGGGTAGCCTCTTCGCGGGTACGGATGAGAGCCCTGGAGATTTCGAGCTGTATCAGGGAAGAAAATACAAGGTATACCGTGGTATGGGTAGTATCGCAGCGATGGAGAATGGTAGTAAAGACCGTTATTTCCAGGCAAATGCAAAGAAGCTTGTACCGGAAGGTGTCGAAGGTCGTGTGGCATACAAGGGTACGGTTGAAGATACTGTATTCCAGTTGATTGGTGGACTTCGTGCAGGTATGGGTTACTGTGGTGCGAAGACAATCGAGGAGCTTCATGAGAAGGCAGAGTTCGTTGAGATTTCAGCCGCTTCTCTGAAGGAGAGCCATCCACATGATATCCAGATTACAAAGGAAGCACCAAACTACAGTGTGGAGTAATCGGAAAATCTCTATATAAAAATCAGAGACATTCTGTGAGAGAAATCTTGCAGGATGTCTTTTTTATGCATTTTTTTCCGTATGTATGATTGTATCAAATTCTATACAATTATCCCCCAAAAATATATTTACAAATGATAATTGAAATGTTATATTGCGAAATGGATGGTATTCGAGAGAAACTATACTGGGAAATGAATATGGTGCACACCCCTTTGGTCAGAAAGAAGAGGTGATGGTATGAAGATTGGATTGATTGGAGCTGGCAGAATGGGCTTTACGCTCGGCAGACATTTATCCGATTTCGCAAAGTCACATGCAGAGATGCTCTGTGTGGAGGGCTTCTATAGTCGGAATCCGGAGAGTGCGAGAGAGGCAGCGAGATTTACTGGTACGAAATACTATGAAGACATGGAGACATTGGTTCAGGCGTGTGATACTATATTTTTAACGGTTCCGGACGGACAAATCGCGAACGTGGCAGAAGAAATTGCAGCTAGTTCGGTGTGTCTGGATGGAAAAACGATGATTCATACAAGTGGGGCTCTTTCCTCACGTATATTTTCTGGTATGGGTAGTCGCGTAAGCGGGTATTCAATACATCCTATTTATGCAGTGAATTCGAAGACGGATTCCTACATACATTTCCAAGACTGTTACATGACGATTGAAGGCGAAGGAACGAAGACGCAGGAACTCATATGCCTGTTTGAGAAAATGGGACATACGATCCGGCAGATTTCCGCAGACCAAAAGGCGAAATATCATGCATCGGCAGTATTTGCAAGCAATCTGGTGATCGGACTATATAAGATGGGGACAACCCTTCTTTCGGAGTGCGGATTTACACCGGAGGAGGCAGAGCACGCACTGATGCCGCTCTTTGCAAATAATGCAGAGAATATGGAACGCTTTGGATGCGAGAAAGCATTGACGGGACCGGTCAGCCGCGGCGATGTGGCAACGGTGGAAAAACATCTGCAGGCACTTGACGGCGATGCGCGTGAAGTGTACCAGCTGCTTTCGAAGCAATTGTGCAATGCGGACAGTCAGGCAATTCAAACTATATTGGATATGAAGGAGTAAACCATGAAAAAAACAGTAACTACTTTTGCAAAGGCAAAGGCTTCCGGCGAGAAACTTACGATGTTGACAGCATATGATTATTCGACAGCCAAGCTGATGGACGAGGCAGGTGTAGATTCGATTCTGGTCGGAGATTCACTCGGAAATGTCGTGCTTGGATATGAGGACACAGTCTCTGTAACGATGGAAGATATGATCCATCACGGAGCAGCGGTTGCACGTGGTGCGAAGGAAGCTTTGGTCGTGATCGATATGCCGTTTATGTCTTACCAGACATCGGTCTATGATGCGGTTGTAAATGCGGGACGTCTGATGAAGGAAGGCCGTGCCAATGCAGTGAAATTAGAGGGTGGTGTGGAAGTTGTACCACAGATTAAAGCAATCACACAGGCAGGTATCCCGGTGTGTGCACATATCGGACTTACCCCACAGTCTATCAATGCATTTGGTGGATTCAAAGTACAGGGAAAGACGGAAGCGGCTGCACAGAAGCTGATCGACGATGCGCTGGCTGTACAGGATGCGGGTGCATTTGCAGTGGTACTCGAATGTGTACCGGAGAAGCTGGCTACGCTTGTGACAGAGAAGTTAGATATTCCGACCATCGGTATCGGTGCCGGAAATGGCTGCGACGGACAGGTGCTTGTATATGCAGATATGCTTGGCATGTTCAGTGATTTCACACCGAAGTTTGTAAAGCGGTTTGCAGAGATTGGACCGCAGATGACCGACGGGTTCAAGGCGTATATCAAGGAAGTGAAAGATGGCACATATCCTTCTGCAGAGCATACATATGCGATTGCAGATGATGTAATCGAGAAATTGTACTAAGGTGCGAAAACATTTACGTGTTCTAAAAGAGTTGTACATAATTTCAAATTCCACGCAGACGCGCTCTCGCTCGGTTCAGCACGCAATGGTACTAAACTCGTGACAACAGGTTGTCACTTGTTAAGTACCAGCGTGCTTCAACGGTCTGCGCTAAAATTTGAATTATGTACAACTCCATATACACCTATTATGTTTTCGTTGCTTTACAATAAAACTTTGAATATTGAAAGGAAGAAATAACATGGAAATCGTAACAACAGTGAAGGAAGTTCGGGATAGAGTCAAAGCATGGAAAAAGGAGGGCAAGCAGGTTGGTCTGGTGCCGACAATGGGATATCTGCATGAGGGACATAAGAGCCTGATCGACAAGGCAGTTGCAGAAAATGATGCGGTTGTAGTCAGCGTATTTGTTAATCCAATGCAGTTTGGACCGACTGAGGATCTGGCAAGCTACCCAAGAGATTTAGAGGCAGATGCAAAGCTGTGCGAGGCAGCCGGCGCAAGTCTGATATTCCATCCGGAACCGGAGGAAATGTATAAGGATGGTTTCTGTTCTTTCGTTGATATGAACGGACTTACCAATGCACTGTGTGGATTGTCCCGCCCGGTTCATTTTCGTGGTGTATGTACGGTAGTGAATAAGCTGTTCAATATCGTACAGCCGGATAAGGCATATTTCGGTGAGAAGGATGCACAGCAGCTCGCTGTAATCAAGCGTATGGTTACCGATCTGAACATGGATATCGAAATCGTTGGATGCCCGATCATCCGAGAAGCAGACGGACTTGCAAAGAGCTCCAGAAATACATACCTTTCCCCGGAGTCCAGAAAGCAGGCAGTGATCCTGTCCAAGGCCATCTTCCTTGGTAAGAAGATGGTAGAAGATGGCGAGCGTGACGCAGCGAAGATCAAGAAGGCTATGACCGACCTGATCAACACAATGCCGCTTGCAACGATCGATTATGTGGAGATCGTAGATGGTATGACCATGCAGAGCATCGACACATTGAAGGGTGACATCCTGTGTGCAATCGCAGTCAATATCGGCGGCGAAGCAAGACTTATTGATAATTTCCACTATACAGTTTAAGAGTTAGATAAAAAAGGAGATACATGTATGACAGTCAATATGCTGAAAAGTAAAATACATCGCGCAACGGTAAAGCAGGCGGAACTGCAGTACGTCGGCAGCATCACGATCGATGAGGCACTGATGGAGGCGGCTGGCATCTTCGAATATGAGAAGGTGCAGATCGTCGATATCGAAAATGGAAACCGCTTCGAGACGTATGTGATCGCCGGTGAGCGTGAGAGCGGCATGATCTGCTTAAACGGTGCTGCCGCAAGACAGGTGTGTGTCGGAGATAAGATCATCATTATGTGTTATGCAGATATGACGCCGGAAGAGGTACAGACACATAAGCCGAAGGTTGTATTTGTGGATGAGGAGAATAAGATTTCGAGACTGACAAATTACGAGAAACATGGTAGACTAGAGGATATGTAGAACAAATGTGAAGCCAACTGTAATTAACAACATATATTTCAACATGATTCACTTCATATACAATGTATTGAGAGTAAGAAGTTCTAAATGTTCTGATGAACATATGATAAATATGCGCCACCGCCACCAATTCGCCATCCATGGCTCAGTGGTGGCTTGTTTGAACATCGTGTTCAAACATGGCTGGTATAATTACAGAACATTAAGAACTTCTAACTCTCAAACATATCGTATATGAATATGAATCAATATTGAAATATATGTATATATACAGTTTGGCTTCATATTTGCTGGAGAAAATATACCTTGGACTAGGAGGAACATTATGCTTACAGGAAAGAAGATCGTGCTCGGTGTAAGTGGTGGTATCGCAGCCTACAAGATGGCGAATGTTGCAAGCATGCTTTCCAAGCTGCATGCAGACATCCATGTTGTGATGACAGAGAATGCGACACATTTTATCACACCGGAGACATTTGAAGTACTGACAGGAAACCACTGTTATACAGATACATTTGACCGTTGCATGGAACTGCATGTACCGCATATCGCGCTCGGTACGCAGGCGGATGCAATCTTGATCGCACCTGCAAGTGCGGATGTCGTTGGCAAGATCGCGAATGGAATTGCGGATGATATGCTCACGACCTGTGTGCTTCCTGCAACCTGTCCGGTTATGCTTGCCCCATCCATGAATGTACATATGTACGAGAATCCAATCGTGCAGGATAACATGAAGAAGCTTGCCTCCTATGGATATGAAATCATCGAGGCGGACGAAGGATATCTGGCATGCCGGGATATCGGCAAAGGAAAGCTTCCACCGGAGCATGTACTTGTGGATTATATTATCCGTGCCTGCGCAATGGACAAAGACCTTGCAGGTAAGAAGGTGCTTGTGACAGCAGGTGCCACACAGGAGTCCATCGATCCGGTCCGTTATATCACGAATCATTCGACCGGCAAGATGGGGTATGCATTGGCACGTATGGCGGCATTCCGTGGCGCCAAGGTTACACTTGTGGCTGGACCGACGAATCTGGAGGATCCATTGTTTGTCGATATGGTGAAGGTTGTTACAGCGGAAGATATGTATGAGGCAGTGACAAGCCGGAGCGCGGATATGGATATCATCATCAAGGCAGCGGCGGTTGCCGATTACCGTCCGGAAAATGTCAGCGATGAAAAGATCAAAAAGCAGGATGGCAGCATGGCTATTCCACTTACAAGAACAAAGGATATTCTGGCATATCTTGGCGAGCATAAGAAGGACAGACAGTTTATCTGCGGATTTTCTATGGAGACAGAGCATATGGTAGAAAATTCGAAGAAGAAGTTAGAGAAGAAGCATATTGACATGGTTGCTGCGAACAACCTGAAGGTAGAGGGTGCCGGATTCGGCGTGGATACGAATATTATGACACTCATAACAAAAGAGGGAGAAAAAGAACTCCCTCTGATGAGCAAAGAAGATGTCGCAAATGCGATATTGGATGAAATCGTTGCAAAGATAAATTAATCATTTGGTATATCATGAAATCTGCCAGCGAGTTCTTCGGTTTTGACGATATTGATAAACGCATGTGAATCAATCGAACGAATCAGAGGAATGAGCTGGCGTTTTGCTTCTGTATTGATGACAGAGTAGATCAAAGTTTTCTCTTTTTCTTCATAACAGCCGATGCCCTGAAACAACGTCGCGTCGTGGTTGGTTGTTTCCCGTATTGCTTTATAAATCTGTTCGGAGTAATCCGAGATGATAAATAATGTTTCTTTTTTGTATCGTTTATAAAGAATCTGAATTGCCTGTGTGCTGCAGAACTGGAAGATGATCGAATAAAGCGCAATCGACCAGCCGAAGAGGTAACCGGCCAGAATCAGCAGCATGACATTTCCGAACAATATATAGTTCCACGCATCAATTCCTTTGCGCTGGGACAGATAGATGCTGATAAAGTCTGTACCGCCGGTTGTCGTGCCGACATTTAAGCACAGGCTGATGGCAAATCCGTTGATCAGACCGCCGAACACACTGTTCAGCATGGCATCCTGCGTAAATACATAGGCAGGCAGTATGTCGACGAAAATACTCGACAGAATGATCGTGAGGATCGAGTAGAGGGTAAATTTCCGTCCGATGAATTTGAACCCGATGTAGACCGGGATGATATTTAACAGGACATTCAGCAGTGTATATGGAACATGAATGTGCAGGAATTTCTGGAAGATCTCCTGCAGAAGCAGAGATAAACCGGAGAAACCGCCCGGAAATAATCCCGCAGGACGTGCGAAACAGCACAGATTCCATGCGAAGATGATGGACGCGAGGATAACGATGAAGATCCGGAATACCTGATAGAATTTCGGGTGTTTGTATTCAATGGACTGGAACATGGTGAACCCTCCTTTGCGGTGTGTGGAATTTGTGGATATGTTGGTATTTCATTGCAGTAATATAAGATGTATTGAAACTAAGAAGTACTAGATGTTCTGATATAGATAGTTGTAATTGTACGCAACCGCCGCCAATTCGCCATCCGTGGCTCAGTGGCGGCTTGTTTGAACATCGTGTTCAAACATTGCTGATTATACTCAGAACATCAAGAACTTCTAAGTTCCAAACATATCCATATTACTGCAATGAAATACAACCATATATCAACAAATTACAGAACATCTTGATGTTTGATTATTTGTTTCTTTTCTTCAAATTATAAATATAGTATACTATGATTAGTTGAATTTATAAATATGAATTGGATAAAAAGAGGAACGAAAGTGAAGAAAAACGATAGCATAGAATTAGTGATAGAGGACATGGGAACGGACGGGGAAGGAATCGGACATGTAGCGACTGAGGACGGCAGAAGCATCGCAGTATTCGTGAAGGATGCCGTGATGGGCGATACGATCCGTGCCGCAATCACGAAGGTCAAAAAGCAGTATGTGTATGCGCGGTTGGTGGAAGTAATTAAGCCGTCACCATATCGTGTAGAGCCGAAATGTCCGGTGGCAAGACCATGCGGAGGCTGTACCTTGCAGCATGTGAGCTACGAAAAACAGCTTGATTACAAATGGAACAAAGTTAAGAACTGTCTTTCGCGTATTGGCGGAATCGAGCATCCGGAAGATCTGATGGAGCCGATTATCGGCATGGAAAATCCGTGGAATTACCGGAACAAAGCGCAGTTCCCGGTTGGACGGGACAAGGATGGAAAGGTCGTAACAGGATTTTATGCAGGCAGAACGCATACGATCATTGACACGCCGCATTGCGATATTCAGGCGGAGGGCAATGATACAATTATTAAATGTGTGCGGGATTTCCTGCAAGAATATAATATTTCTACGTATGATGAGGAGACGCATACTGGTCTGATGCGTCATATCCTGACGAGGGTAGGATTTACAACCGGTGAGATCATGGTGTGCCTGATTATCAATGGCACGAAGCTCCCACATGCGGATGTGCTGGTAGAGCGGCTGCGCCAGATCGATGGAATGACGAGCATCAGCATCAATATCAATCAGGAGAAGACGAACCGGATTCTGGGAGATACATGCAAGACCTTATGGGGACAGGATTATATTACGGATTATATCGGCGATGTGAAATATCAGATATCACCATTGTCGTTTTATCAGGTAAACCCGGTACAGACAAAGAAACTGTATGACAAAGCCTTGGAATATGCCAATTTGCAGGGCGGGGAGACGGTCTGGGATCTGTACTGCGGTATCGGAACCATTTCTTTGTTCCTGAGCAAAAAGGCAGCGAAGGTGTATGGTGTGGAAATCGTCCCACAGGCAATCGCTGATGCGAAGGTAAATGCGCAGATCAACGGTATCGAAAATGTGCAGTTTTTCGTAGGCAAGGCAGAAGAAGTGCTTCCAGCCGAATACAAGGAACACGGCGTATATGCGGATGTGATCGTCGTCGATCCACCACGTAAGGGCTGCGATGAGACATTATTACTGACAATCGCAGATATGCAGCCAAAGCGGATGGTCTACGTGAGCTGTGATCCGGCAACGCTTGCCAGAGATGTGAAGCACATGGGCGAGCTTGGGTATCAGGTCGAGAAGGTTGCGGTTGTGGATCAATTTTGCCAAGGAGGGCATGTTGAGACGGTTGTATTGATGTCAAAGAAAGACACATAAGAGGCTCGAAAGCCCTTGATTTCAGGCGCTTTCCGGCTTTCGGCAGCTTCGAGAGCGTCGAGTGGATAATCGCTCTGCGGTAACTTATCCAAGGGCGTCTCCGGTAAAAGGTGTGAATGTTGAGTTGCCGAGATAGATGTCAATAAGTTGAGTTGCCGAGTTAGATGTTGGAGGTAAATTATGCTGGTATTGAAGATAGTGTCCGTTCTGTTGGGATTGTCATTTACTCTGTTCGGGTATTTTATATACCTCCGGAAAAAGTATAATCTCATCAATTGTTTTGAAGCTGATTTCAAAGCAGGGAGAAAAAATGAAGAGTATGCAAAACGCGTCGGAATGGTGGAATTTGTCATTGGTATAGCGGTTTTGGTTGCTGGAATCGTTCTCATCATATTTACATAAAGATGACAGTTGATGGCGCCACGCTGCCAACAGCGGAAGTATGGAGTTCATTATTCTTGACTCAACCAGCGGTAGAGTAAGCAAAAATCAACTGATGGTTCGTGTGAATTTACATGAATTCCGGATATGCTTGAGTCATGAAAGGAGGTGCCCGATATGGATCAAATCAAAATTGGAAAATTCATAGCGTCCTGCAGAAAGGAACAGGGCATGACTCAGGCAGTCCTTGCTGAGCAGCTCGGAATCAGTGACCGGGCAGTATCAAAATGGGAGACCGGAAAGTCCATCCCGGATTCCGGGATCATGCTGGAGCTGTGTGAGCTTCTTAAAATTAACGTCAACGAACTCCTGTCGGGCGAAAGAATTATGGCAGAAGCATATGACAAGCGGGCAGAAGAAAACCTGCTGGCAATGAGACGAGAGGTTGAAGAAAAGAACAGGCAGATGCTCAGGACGGAATACTGGATTGGAGCTCCGGCAACTATTGCAGGACTGGTTATGTGTGCCGTAGCCGCATATGTCGAGATGGCGGTGTGGCTCAGGATTGTCCTTATTGTGTTTGCTCTGGTAATGATTGTCGCCGTTGCATTTATAGCAGTGGGGATCGAGCAAAAGGCCGGATACTATGAATGCCAGAATTGCCACCACAGATATATTCCTACATACTGGCAGACAAATCTTGCTATGCACATGGGCAGGACAAGATATATGAAGTGTCCGGAATGCAGCAAATGGAGTTGGCAGAAGAAAGTCCTCTCCAAGGAAAAGGAGGTGCAGTAATTCAAGAAAAAAGAGCCTGTTACATCGATACTGATCGGCGCGGCAACATTCTTGGTATTTACATTTATACTTGAAAAGCCTATTCAGAACGTGCTGGCGTTTCCGACAGCAATGGGTCTTTCGGATCACGCCGTCAGCCGGTTCCTGAACGCAAACCCTGTTCTACTGGCACTTGTAGCCGGTCTCTTTCCGGGATTGTTTGAAGAGACAGGGCGATTGGTTGCGTTTAATACCGTTCTCAAAAAGCGTAAAAACAGAGAAACATCGATCTCCTACGGCATCGGACACGGCGGTTTTGAGGTAATTCTGATATTGGGTATTACGTATATCCAGTATATTGCTTATGCCGTCATGATCAACACCGGCACTTTCGGAACTTTGGTTGAACAAGTTGCTGTACAGGCACCGGAACAGGCGGCTACTGCCAAGGCATTGGCGGATACGATTGCAGCGTTCTCGTTCTCTGACATTGGAATAGCTTTTGTTGAAAGAGTATTTGCTGTTTTGTTCCATATTGGCGCATCGATACTTGTGTTTTATGCCTGCAAGGATAAAAAACATTTCTGGCTGTATCCTCTTGCGATCATCCTTCATACCGGAATGGATTTTATCGGTGGACTGTACATCTTTAATGTTATCAGCCTGTCTCCGTGGATGCTGGAGGGTATTGTTTCTGTATTCGGACTGGCGGTATTTTTCGGATCATACCTGCTGTTTTATAAGAAGGACGTCGGAGTTCTGACAAAAGAAGATTAAGACAGACCAAGGCTCCTCACTACTGATTAGGTTCAGTGGCGAGGAGCCTTTTTACGCTTCGATGTCGATTGTGAGGCCGGACTTAAATTCCACGGTGAAGTGGTCGGCAAAGACGGCGATCTTCTCGATGAGCTTTTTGACCTATAAAAAGGAACTGGAGAGATATGGCTTCAAAATCGGGAAAATATCCCTGAAGGAAAAGACCGTGAAAATCGAGCGATTAATAGATATCAGTTAGGAGGTCACATGATAAAAATAGAAAAGTTCAAAAGTGATAGATTAATAATCTGTGCACAATTTTATGATCACGTGATTACTGATACTCCCGATATGGATAAGTATGGCCGTTGGAAAAGAGGTCTGTGTCTGTATAAAAACAAAGGGTTTGTGTATCGTGGAATGCAAAACTTGTATGCAGTAAATAATTACTTGAAAGAGTTGGTAAACCGAAAGAATTTTGAATTGAATAAAAATTTTGTGGGCTTTTGGATGATGAATAACAGTTGATATGGTACAATGTATGTGAGCGCACCAACTATGACGGCGCAAACTGTAATAATGATATGAACCATGCAATAGCAGGCCATTTATGAAAAGTTACGCAGATTTTATGTATTGCTATGGGCGACCTGAATATCAATGCAGAAAATACGGAGCAGTTTTCGTATGAGCATATGGTGTTTGGAAGATATCTGGACGACATATATATGGCTCGGCAAAAGGTGTGGCTGTTATTATAACTATGATCGTTTTGTTTATTGGTTGTACATGTGTCCTGACATACTTCGGTTTACTTTTTTTGGCATTTTTATTGTTTTATGTCGATGTCTGGATTTACTGTCTGTGGAAAAACCACGTGAAGCGCACATTTTGCAAAGTACCAGATGGTGCAAAACGGTGTGAGCTTATTTATGTGAATGATATAGCATTTCTTGATTTGCTCGATTCCCAGACTGCACTTTGCTACTTTTCAAAGCCAAGTGACGAGATGCTTGATTTTTTATATAACCGATTTTATAGTGAAACATTAAATCAGAAGCGTCTGCTTATGAATGAACATCTGAAAATTTATGTGGTAAATGGCAGGGTTTTTAATGAAAAGTACGGCATTTCCAAATATGACTTACCGATGTCGGATGAAGAATGTCTGCTTTGTATTCTGCCTGACGAACTGAATCCTGAGGTTATGAGTAGCAAGGAAGTTGCATTAAGAGATTATGAGATTCGTGGGGGTCTGTTTTCTGAGTATGTATAGAACTGTCCGGAGTTGATGTAGTTGTGAAGATGAAGAGGATACAAAAATGAATGATAATTCTTTGAAATTACCCATATTTAAATATCATCCCAATGTTTACGATAAAGAAAAAGTTTTAGATGCAGTTCAGTTCGATAATAATGTATGCCAGTGTTGTGGCAACAAAACAGATGTGTATGTGTCAATGTTCTTGGCAAGGCGAATATTGGTTGGCATGTTGCGATAACTATTGTGAGTAAGTGTACGGACGAGGATCTTGACCCGCATACAATGACTAAATAATCGGAGGTAGTTACGGTGGTAAAAAAGAAAAATGAAATAAGCATTCGTTCAAGCGCAGCAGAGTATCTTACCTATGTTGCTTCTGTCGGAGAGCAGGAAGATAGCATTGAAATGCGCTATGAAGATGAAAATATATGGCTGACACAGAAAATGATGGCTACGCTTTATGATGTAGCTCTTCCTACAATAAATGAGCATATCAAAAAGATATACGCAGATAGCGAATTAGAAGAAGAGGCAACTATTAGGAAATTCCGAATAGTTCAAACCGAGGGTTCTCGTCAGGTTCAGCGAGAAGTAAATCATTATAACCTGCAGATGATTATTGCTGTCGGTTTCAAGGTGAATAATGAGCGTGCGGTGCAGTTCCGTAAGTGGGCAAATGGTATCGTAAAGGATTATACCATTAAAGGCTGGGTTATGGATGATGAGCGTCTGAAGAGAGGTACTTATCTGACAGACAAGTATTTTGATGAGCAGTTAGAACGCATCAGGGAAATTCGTGCAAGCGAAAGAAAATTCTATCAGAAAATCACAGATATTTATGCCACAGCGATAGACTATGACAAAACATCTGCAACAACGAAAAGATTCTATGCCACAGTTCAGAATAAAATGCATTTTGCAGTTCACGGTCACACGGCTGCTGAATTGATTGTGGAGCGAGCCGACCACCAAAAGGAACATATGGGACTTACCACCTGGGCGGATGCTCCGGATGGCAAGATTAAGAAAAGTGATGTAACGATTGCAAAAAATTATCTGAGTGAAAATGAATTACATCAGCTGAACCGTATGGTAACAGCGTATTTGGATTTTGCAGAAAACATGACTTTAAGACGTATTCCTCTTACTATGGAGGACTGGGAGAAGAGACTCAACAGCTTTATTGAAATGTTTGATTATGGTATTTTGCAGGACGCTGGGAAGGTTTCTGCTGAAATAGCCAAGCTTCATGCCGAAACGGAGTTTGAGAAATACCGGATTGTGCAGGACAGATTATTTATGTCAGACTATGACAAGTATCTGCTGGAGTTAGAAGAAAAAGCAAAGAAGTAAAAGTGACACCATTGGTGACACTTTTGAACTGAAAAGATATCTGGAATATTGGACATATTCCCATAAACGGCGAAAGTGTGAAAAAGGTTATTGATATATTCCCTTGAACCTAAAATCAGCCGAGAAATTCAGCGTATCCAGTCGAGCCATGTCGAGTGCGGTAGTTGCACTACATCGGGTCGATATGTAAGAATCCTTGATTTGCGCGAAGGCAACGAGGAGAGTTCCGTAGAAACAACTGGCTGTAAAGCCAGTGTTTATGCGGAATTCGACGACTGCCCGCGAGTCGGGAAGTTTGTAAAACTTCTCGACTTCCGGCACTTTGAACGACATATGATGTTCTCATAGAGTGACCGGAAAACCTACAAAAAGGCGATTTCGGACGGGGTAAATGTCTCGGTCGTTCTGGATGTGGGGTGTGGGAACACATAAAAGTACAATTAATATTTTGAAGTGCAGCCATGTATCAGATGCAGCAGGCTTTCTTTCAGGCGGGATTGCAGGCTGGAGGGATAATGTCTTATCCGTATCAGCACAGGAATCCGAGAGCTGTGACACCGGTGGGTGTAAAGCCTGTTACAGAACCGACACAGAGCAATGAACAGCCGATAGAAGCTGGAAAACAGGAGCAAATGGAGCCGGAAGAGAATGAGTTTCTGGATTACTCGTTTGGTGTGTAAATTTTTGAAAAGGAGTTGATATTATCATGAAAACTGGATATACTATAAGTAGGGCAAGTAGGAAATACCCTACTTTTAAGATTTTGAAAGGAGTGAACGACATGGCAAACATGATAGTAGATAACGCAAAGGTAATGTCCAAAGGACAGATAACTCTTCCAAAGGAAATCAGAGAGCAACTTGGAATCGGAACAGGAGACAGAGTAACACTGATTTGTGAAGGTGATCAGGTTGTAATGATGAATGCAGCAGTTTATGCTATGAAAATGCTTCAAGGCGGTATGCAGGGAGAAGCAGCAAAGAGTGGTCTGGAAACAGAGGAAGATATTGATGCACTTGTAAGAGAGGTAAGAGAAGAAGTGGAGGGTTTATGAGAATACTGATTGATACCAATATTCTGATTTCAGCAGCGCTCAATTTCCATGGAACGCCATATAAGGCATACCTAAAGGCAGTTACCTATCCAAACAAGGGAATTATCTGTGACCAGAATATTGAAGAACTATGGAGAATCTTTAATCGGAAATTTCCGACTAAGATTTCCATGCTGGAGAAATTTCTTGCATATTCGCTGTCAGTCATTGAAGTAGCAACAACACCGGAAATGGAAGAAGATGCTGAAAAGCTGATTCGTGATGTTAAGGACAGACCAATATTGCGAGCAGCATTAAATGCCAAAGCGGATGTGTTACTTACAGGAGATAAGGATTTTCTTGAATCGGGAGTGACAGATCCCAAGATAATGACAGCAGCAGAATTTTTAGAAATGTAGTAATGGAATTTCTTAAATAGCCGACAGTAACTATTCAAATAAGCAGCTACAAAGTCGGCTATGATTTCTCTGGAGCGGTACTACCTGTCTATATCATCCACACCACATCGGAAAGGAAATAGAAGATTTCAATAAGTAGGAGAAGAGGCTGTTTCATCATATACGGAGACTCCTGTTATTGATGAAGTGGTTGCGGGGAATGAAGAATCTGTGGTTGGGATAAATGATATAAGTGTAGAAGAATCCTTCCGGCACCTACGGATGATTTTGAAGCAGAGTTTAAAGCATTTAAAGAGCGTATGGGTTATGTGGGTGCTAAGCTTGCAAGTATTCAATACAAGATGGAAATTCATGATGAGTTTCGGGAAGAGTATGATTACCGCAAGCGTTATCATAAGGTTGAGGAAGTCAGAACTGTAGATAGAAGCAGGGGAGCGAGATAATCGCTCCTGAGCTTTATGGGGAAAGAATAAATGATAAGATTTCAGATTGTGAACAGAAGATGTTATGTTATAATAAGTGTGAATGTGTGAGAATTTATGCTTAACTTGAAGTTTCGTGATTGTATGGGAGAAAAAAGAAATGACTATAGAAGAATTCAGAGAGAAGGCTAAGGATGAAGAATATGCACCTGGATGGGATGCCATTGAGGAAGCATTTGCTAAATGTTATCCTGGTCAGGAGCCAAATCATTATGGCTCTAATTTTGAGGCAAGAGCAATGTTTGGCGGTTCGGAATATATTGATGGATATTCAATTTACAAGTCGCCACATGGACACAGGCATATTGTAACATTTGGTATGACAGAGCTTTATGCTGATGAGGAAGCTTTCGGTGGAGAATATAGCCGATGGGGATACGAGATGACTTTTAAGCTGAAAGCTGATAATGCTGATGATTGTATGTGGGCGATAAATTTTCTTGGAAATCTTGGAAGATACACCTATACAAAGGAAAGCTGGTTTGAGCCCGGACATTTTATGTCCAATATGGGAAAATCTATAAAAACAGATGCAGACTCAATGATTACCGCCATCCTAGCAGTGGAGGATACAGAGGTGCCGGGAATTGATACAATATATGGTCGCGTTGATTTCCTGCAATTCGTAGGTATAACCAGTGAAGAGTATGAAATGCTTAAGGCAGATCCGACTAAAGTTAAGCCGCTTGTTGATGCCATGAAAAAGGATAATCCTTATCTTGTGACAGATTTAGGAAGAAAGAAATCTTACCTGGTGTAATTTTGTATATGATAGATCTGCTGTGAAAATGATGTGAACATTATGAAACGTGCAATAGCAGGTCATTTATGAAAAGTTATCGGTAAATGAAAGGGGTACATTATGTCTGCTGATTATGAAAGAAAACTACATGGAGCAGTTGCCCAATTTGTCAAAGAAGCAGATAAAAAATATCCCAACTGGAGCGAAAGAAATGATAACGGGGAATGGGAAATCGGATTAGATAAATTTGATGATATGTATAAGGTTATTCTCGAAATAATAGAATATACATCCTGCGATGAGGCTACGGAGCAAATGCTTGATGATATCTTGTTTGGAATTGCAAGAGATAATGAATGCAGTCGTATTATAGAGGTGTTATTAAAATATCCTGATTGGTATGCTTTACTGTGTGAAAAGGTGCTGTTTACTGAATATATAAATGCAAAGTGGCAGTTTGCAGAGAGTCTAAAGGATTATCATGGTAAGGATGAAATAAAAGATTTGATATTCGATTTTCTGCAGGTTGATGATGAATATACACAGCGTATGGCACTAAAATCATTAGCATATATTCATCCGGACAAAGCGGAAGAGTATGCAATAGAATTTTGGTGGAGAGATAAATATAAGGATGATGCTTTTGGGCATGAGCATCAGAAAATAATGGTGCTTCATGTACTGCATATGATTCATTCAACCGAGTTGGAAAAGTACCTGGATTTGGCGGATGAAAGCGAATATTACTATTTGAAGGAAAATGCAAGGGAAATACGCAAAAGGATGGAATAGGTGAAGATATGGAGTTGGGTAATAACGATGAAAAGTTGAATATTGAAAACACAGACACCATTGATGGTATGGCATATGAGCAGGATACTTCCAGCTTGATACTTCTTCTTGCAGATGGAATGGACTGGTCAGATATGAATCGACATTTATTGTTATTGCAGGATAAACTCAATACATATATTTGGTACATAGATTCAGGACAATATGAAGAAAAGTATCCAAATGTTAAAAGGATAGAAATGCGTGTAAGTTTTCTGTTTGAGGAGCCAAAGTTGTGCCATAGGCTTTTAGAAAAAGCAAAGCATGTGTTTATGAACGTGTTTGAAAATGTGGAGATGATAGTAGAGAATGGAGAAATTAAAGAAGGCGAAATATATGGACAAGGATCCTTTTAAGGGAGTGTGTGTTTGCTAAGATGTGGGATGAGAATATAGTATATGGACCGTACGAAATATAATTATAGCTCAGAACTGGAGGTAGAACTGGTGAAAAAAAACGCTGTGTTATGTATATTAGTATTATTTACATTAACCGGATGTACGACAAGTGAAATTGAATATGAAACAAGTAGAGATGAAGTTATATATTCTCCTAGTGGTAACTATTCTATAACTCTACGATATGACTATGTAAGCCGTCCATATATTTTTAAAGATGATACATTGGTTTTCGAAACAAATAAACCAGGATATAATGAAACAGTATACTTTAAGGTTGAATGGAAATCCGAAGATGAAATTTTTTTGTATATCGAATCGGATAACGACAAATATAGTAATGAAAAATATTTTATAAAAATTGATTAAAATAATATCTTAGTTAATGTATTAGTCGAACTTGAAAAATACTTGGATCTGGCAGATAAAAGTGAATATTACTATTTGAAGGATAATGCAAGGGAAATACGCAAAAGGATGGAATATGAAAAGCTGGACTTGAAGTATATTGAAAGTCAGGCATGGACCATATGCAATATAATCAATATTCGCATTGGTTTATAGATAGTTGTAATAGAACTGTCTTAATGTTGGTGTTAAAATACTAAGGAGAAGAAGATGGAAGATATGTTAAATGTTGCAGAAGCAAAAACAAGATTAATTCAGGAGCTGTCGGAGATAACTGGTTTCAAGTATCTTAAAAGTGGTGTGTTAAAGAAGACCGTGAAAGATATTGTGTTTGAAATTAATTTCTTTTCTTCAAAATGGAATGAATCCGGTCAAAGCATCGAGATAAATGCAGAGTTGAGACTTATCTATAAAACGTATGGAAAATTACCAGTCGATAATGTTGTGGCATCTATGAGTTACCAGCCAGAGAATGGATATTGGTATGATATATCAACGGAAAGCAGGTTGCTTGAAACAAGGAATATATTAGAAAAACGATTTCAAGAGACAGCAATGGACTTAGTACATAGATTTGAAAATAATTATCATTCGGCTGTACAATATCTCTTCTTTGAAGGGTTTGAAAAGTATGATGTACATCTTGATTTTATAGCAGAACATTTAGGACAGGAAGCAATTAAGGATAAAGCACATCAAATATATGTTGGACTGTCAGATGAGGTAAAAGAGCAGATTGTTCAATATCAAAATGGAGCAAGGAATAAGACTTGGATGCTAAATCGGTGTAATTTGAAGTATATTGTGGATAATGATATTTACCTTCAATGAATAGGTTGACAATAAAAAAGTAGGTGGTGGTTGATAAAGGTGTCTGTATTGGATAGAAATGTTGTAGATTTTGGTCATGAAGACGATGACAAAGTTACAGTATGCATTAGTGATCACATTCCATGGGATTCAGAGATATTAAAAGCGCACTTAGAGGTTCTTCAGGACAAAGTAAACGATTATTTAGACTATATTGCATCGGGGCAGATATACGAAGACTTCGGTGGAAGTGGCAAGACTCCAAATATAAAAGTTATTTTTTGTCACAAGCCTACTGAAGAGGTTGAGTTTATTCTCAACAAAATAAAAGAGACGATTATGCGAGGTATCCGGATTTCCAAGAGGCTGTCTATTCCCATGAAAAATGGCTTATATTAATTGGTTCAGGATATGGAAAATGCAAGGGAAATACGCAAAAGGATGGAATAGGAGAAAGCTTTGCGATTCAAAATATATAGCATCGGATTTGCTATAATTTAGATTGCGGATTCATTTTCTTTGTTTTTGGATATGTTGTACTCTGCTCATTTGAAGTCTAAAAAATAAGAAACTTTCGCATTTAAGCAGTAGATTTTGCAGCAGAAAAGGAGGATTGAAAAATGACACAGAAAGAAAAACTATTTTATTACTTGGACAGGATAAATAATAGCACCGAGCTTAAGGATGAAATATATTGGAAATGTGGATTGGAAATATGGAAACCTAACGAATTACAGGATGACTTGGAATCTCTAATGGAGGGTGGCTGTAAACAGAATTATGAACTTATTCCATTTGCCAGTGATGGTGATGGTGGAGTATGTGTATTGGTGGATAATCAATATGTTGCCATGATTGATTCGGAAGGTGGAGCCGGATATATCGCAGCTTCGGTAGATGATTTTATAAATATACTATTATGGTACAAATATATTCCAATCACGAAAAAAGTATTTGATGGTTTTGAGGAGTTTATAGAAGATTACCAGAGAGATGAATACGGTTCGAATACATCGGAGCTTATAAATGATTTTTTACAATCTGAGCATCTTGATTTGGATAACAGAATGGTGTATGAAAAATTCCTAAAAGGAGTCTCATTGACTCCTGCATTCATCATAGAACCGATGGATGAAGAATATGAGATTTCAGAGAATTTGTTCAGATTCGATGAAGCAGAATTTAATGAAAAGATAAGATGTACAGGCTTTGCGGCTAATGAAGGAGATGTTGATATGGTTTTTGAAGATGCGTTCACTGATTTACAGTCAGAATTTGTTTCTCTGTGTATGGAATATACGGGCGGATGCGTTGATAAAATATATATCTATATTTATCAGGATGCATCACAGAAAATGTTCAATGCTATTTTTGTCAAAGGAGATAGGGTCATACCTGCCGGTAATTTTGCTGATGATGAAGCCTCTGATGAATTTTTATCAATTGGAACAAAAGATATTAGTAAGCTGGTTGAGTTGTGTGATATGTACCAACAAAAATGTCCGAATGAATATAAGCTGGAGTTTGATGTTGCAACTCATAAATTTGATGCGTCCTATCGTTATGATGACTATACCAAAAGTGGAATATCCCCTGTGTCAGAATTGATGAGCTGGTATGGAGAAATTAAAGAAAGTATGTAGCACGTGACATTTTGAAGTTTATATATTAAGCCTGTGCCAAAGAAATATGATAGGAGAAAGAAGAAATTGATTCAACATACATATGATGTGCAAACCTTTGATGATGGAAACAAAATAATTCGCCCTGCTCTTTCGAATGAGTATGAAGCACTGCTTGGCTGTCTTATTGATTTTCCGGATTTAATGGAAAGAAGTGTAGACATAGTGATTGACGGTGAGGCTGAAATATATAATACGGCTGGAAATGTTTTTTCTGCGGACATAGAAAAGGAAATTACCGTTATAACATGTTATTTGGTTGACGATTACGAGCCTCTTTGCGTAAGTACCGAAGATCTTAAGAAGCTTCTTTATGAATGGAATAATATCCTGAGATTTAAAAAATCTCATAGTAAACTATATGATATTTTGCTGGCAGAGCTTGAGGCTGGAAATACAATACGTGAAACCTATAGAGGTCGTTTCAGTGATAGTGATGAAACAACATTTATTTTTCTAAATAAGACACTAAAGACGAAGGTTAGGACGGATATCCCGGGTATAACTTATATGGAAGTAAATGACCCGCATTATTGGAATGCAGAATATGATGACAAAGAGAATAGACTTTGCCTTGCTTGGTAAGGGAATTAAGTAGGGGGAATGCGTATGGATATGAATGGAATCTATCAGAAAGATAATAAATTTGAGGGCGAGGAGAGCTTGTATTATGTCCTTGCTGGAAACGGTGGTTCTTCACGTTTGAGCAAGAATGAAAAGTATCATATTATTACATGTTCTGCTGTTGCAATATATGATATAAATGCTGATTGTGTGGTAAAGAAGATAAAGATTATGACATGGCCTATATCAAATCAGGAGTATGAGGCACAGAATGAAAACAGCGAATATTTTAACAGATTTAAAGATGGTGTGATTTATAAGGTTTTGGGAAGATTACAGTATAGTACCTTTGGGGAACTTGCATTTTTGTATGTAAAAGAGGTATTAGAAGAAAATGTATCCGGAACAAAGCTTGATAAAAAGCAGGAAAAATATCTGGCACCGATTGTTTTAGAAGATGATGTTTTGGGGAAATTGGTGTTAGAGAAATCAGAAGGGCTGTTTGAAGGAACGTATCATTTTTTAGGTAATGATATTACGATTTATATTGAGGTAGAGTGGAGCAGTAAAGCAACCTGGAAAAAGCCTTTGGCTGTTGCAAGAGATTTTGTGGAGCATATTGTGTCAAGAGATGAAGCATTTAGAGAATATATTGCAGCTGATGAAGCATTGTATGACGCTGCTTTGGAGTGCTTGGAAGACTATGAAGATGAATGTGAAATCCATTTTTCTACACCGGAAGAATTTGCAAACGCATTAAAAGGACGCATGAAATACATCTTTGTGAATCAAAATGGTTCCTATACTATAGGATATGATGATGGCTATGTATTTGGCGGACATGAGATTGATGTAGATGTGGATTCTAAGGGCAAAATGGTGTGTGCGGATATGAGATAGATAACAGCCTTGGCAATCTGTACAACAATCGGCTTTAGAAAATAACTTGCACAGGAAATTCGCAAAAGTATAGATTGCTTTTTTGAAGCACAGAAATGTCCAAATGGTATTGGAAATCCGTTTATTTGTGTAAGAATTGGTGAGTTTTTTTGAACAGAATAATGATAGGAAGGAGGTAAGTGAGATTATGAACACAATTAACAAGAGTATAAAAGAAGCCCTGTTTAGAGCCTATAACACAAGAAACAGAAACAACAAAAATCAGAAACGTTTTGATGTGATATTTGGAACAATATTTTGTTTGTGTATTATTATGACTATAGCTGCATTTGGCTTGATGGGAGCGAACGTAAAAGCAGGAGTTATCATGCTCCTTATAATTCTTTTATGCTTTGGAGCAGCTGTTACATATGCTTTGCTAAGGAAAAGACGTATTATGAAGCTGCTGTTTTCGGTGCCTGTGGGAGCGGAAAATATAGAAAAGATAGATGTTAAACAGGTAGAGATTCTGAATCAACTGTACGAGGAATCTGCACTTGCTATTGGAATGGAAGCTATTCCGGATGAAGAATTTTTCAATATTCTGTACAACTGGTTAATCGGCATGAATGCATTGCCGGAAGGCAAACTTAAACTGTATTACCTTACAGGAAAGATGTGGAATCAGCGATTTGCCTGCAAAGTAAATGATGATACGCAGATTTTATGTATCGCCATGGGTGACCTGAACATCAATGCAGAAAATACGGAGCAGTTTTCGTATGAGCATATGGTGTTTGGAAGATATCTGGACGACATAGTTACAGGGGGTTAAATCTATCAATTTGAATATTCATTATTCAGCACCCGATTGGGTGTGGGATAAGTTGTCATAGGTATATTGGAGTGGAAAGGAATTTAAGTATAGAATGAAATTCATAAAAAAGCATCCGTATTTATTTTGGCAATGCATTGGTTTTTTCATATTGGCGGTTGATTGTCTGTATGTTTGGTTTAATTTGGAAAATGAGCAGGAAAGCTATGCATTTATTGTACTTTCAGCAATGCTTGCCTTTGCGATTATAACTCTGTCGCCTTTTGTAATTAAATGCAGGAAAAAAATGAAAGAACCTGCAGAGATAGAAGAATCCTATCGGTACAAATACATCGAAGAATGGTATATACATATATATGGCTCGGCAAAAGGTGTGGCTGTTATTATAACTATGATCGTTTTGTTTATTGGTTGTACATGTGTCCTGACATACTTCGGTTTACTTTTTTTGGCATTTTTATTGTTTTATGTCGATGTCTGGATTTACTGTCTGTGGAAAAACCACGTGAAGCGCACATTTTGCAAAGTACCAGATGGTGCAAAACGGTGTGAGCTTATTTATGTGAATGATATAGCATTTCTTGATTTGCTCGATTCCCAGACTGCACTTTGCTACTTTTCAAAGCCAAGTGACGAGATGCTTGATTTTTTATATAACCGATTTTATAGTGAAACATTAAATCAGAAGCGTCTGCTTATGAATGAACATCTGAAAATTTATGTGGTAAATGGCAGGGTTTTTAATGAAAAGTACGGCATTTCCAAATATGACTTACCGATGTCGGATGAAGAATGTCTGCTTTGTATTCTGCCTGACGAACTGAATCCTGAGGTTATGAGTAGCAAGGAAGTTGCATTAAGAGATTATGAGATTCGTGGGGGTCTGTTTTCTGAGTATGTATAGAGGTACTGCAAAATAATGAATATAATACAATTACAATTGCAGATGTAGCAATAACAAAATCAGAACAGGAAGAACACAACGTAAAGGAAGGCGATTTTGTAAAATTCTATTTTGCACCGGAAAAAAGTATAGGCAGAACAAAAATAATATGGGAGTAGGCTTTCATTTATACGAAAGTGAATGCTCCGCATTATTGGAATACAGAATATGATGACAAAGGGAACAGACTTTGTCTTGCTTGGTAAGGGAAAGCTGAAATTCTAAATTTGATGAAGGGGTAAATTATGATTTTTGAAGATGCATTTACAGAAAAACAATCAGAAATAATATCAATGTTTTTAGAGGTTATAGGTGATAATGTAGATACAATATATGTTTTCATTCAATCGGATGAATGGTCAGCAATGGAAACGTGTGCCTTCGGAGTAAAAGGCTCAATACTTGGTAATCTTGAAGCGGGTATATCGGATAAAGATATATTAGAGATATTTGATGTGATAGAGGATGAAATTATACCTGAACTTGAAGATATATGTAAAGAATACGATATGCCTATGCCTCAAGAATTTAGGTATGTATATAATGTTGCTTCCGGTGCATTTGATTCAAATTATAGATATGGGGAAGAATTGAGTGCACTTGAAGATTATAATTCAGGAATAGAAGCTCAGAAGTGGATAGATTCGTTTAAGGTATGATTAAATAAGCACGCATTTATTTGAGGTTGATAAATCGTGGGAAATTGAAAGATACAGAGAAATAAGGTGGTTTGTCCTAAATTGTGATTGTGGGGCAAACCACCTTTCAAATTATTGCGAATCCGTAATCTTTTCCAGGGTTCCAAGAGCCATCTGGTCAAGTGACAGCCATACTGTATCATCCTCAGTTCTCGCACCATCTTCCAGTCTTAAAAGAGCCTGTGCACGAAGCTCCCGTTTTAATAGTGTGCGTGAGGTGGCTTCGGTAGCTTCTTCCTCCGGCACATCAGCATCCGGTTCAGGATAAGTAGTCATTTCCAATTCAATTTCTGCAAGTGCAGCCTGTTCGATGGCTCGTGCCTGTTCCAGTTCATCCATATACATAAGTTCATCAGAGGCTATACTATCTTCGATTTCGACATTTGCGACGCTGCTTCTTTGTGAAAAGTCAGTGTACACTTGATATTTTTTTAAATACATGGCATACTACATAAAGAAGTAGCGACGAATACGACGCAAGTACGAGGTGAAATTATGATAAATAGAGATTTATATCTGCAAAAATTGATTCATAATATGTGGAACGGAGAAATAAAGGTTATTACCGGTATCCGCCGATGCGGCAAATCTGTGCTTCTTTTTGATTTGTTCTATAACTATCTTTTAGAAAAAGGAACAAATGATGAGAATATCATCAAAATTGAACTTGATCAAAGACGATATTATAAGTACAGAAATCCAATAACACTTTGTGAATACGTGGAATCCATTGTTCTTGAAAACAAAAATGAAAAATTCTATCTTTTTGTTGATGAAGTTCAGCTTACCAAAAAGGTAACGGATCATGAAAACGGTGATATTGATGTTACTATTTATGATATGCTGAACGAATTGAAAGCATACAAAAACCTTGATGTGTATGTTACCGGAAGCAACTCTAAAGGACTGTCGAACGATATAGCTACTGAATTTCGTGGAAGAGCAACTCAGATTCACGTGTTCCCAATGTCGTTTGAGGAATATTATTCATTTATTGGCGGAGATGAAAGAAAAGCCTTAGACAGCTACATGCTTTATGGTGGTATGCCAAGGGTTTTGACCATTGCTGATGAAACAGAAAAGAAGGAATACTTGGCATCGTTATACAGTGAACTTTATGTCAAAGATATTGTAGAGAGAAACAGAATAGAGCGTGAAGATATTTTAAATGATATTTTAAACTTTTTGGCATCTCAGATTGGCTCACTTACAAATCCTACGAACATTGCCAACTCTATAACTGGCATCAAGAATGAAAAAATAACCGCATCAATGGTGTCAAACTATGTAAAACATATTATAGATTCATTCCTTATTTCTGAGGCAAAGAGGTTTGATGTTAAGGGTAAAACATATTTCAAGTATCCATACAAGTATTACTATACGGATATAGGACTAAGAAATGTACGTCTTAACTTTAGACAATATGATCCTGGCCACATTATGGAAAACATTATATACAATGATTTGCTGAGACGTGGATATAATGTTGATGTAGGGGTTATATCGGATAGAACAGGTGGCAAAAACTTACAGAGAGAAATTGACTTTGTTGTAAATCAGGCGGATAAGAAAATATATATTCAATCTGCTTTACGTATGGACAACGAGGAGAAAGAAACGTCGGAGCTTGCATCCCTGATGCTTGCAAAAGATTTCTTTAAGAAAGTAGTTGTCAGGATGGATATATCACACAATTATTATGATGATGACGGAATTTTCCATTGTAATCTGATTGATTTCTTATTAGGTAAAGTGGAACTGTTCTAAAATTAAATATTAGAAATAAAGTATCGGCTCTTAATGGAGTTGGTGCTTTTGAAGTGTCATAGTAGCCGAGAGGCGTTCCCTATTGGGACAGGAATGCTGCAATTTTTTATATCGTATGACAGAAACTATGGTCTGTCCATGCAGGAAAGTGGCTATCCAAATCATACCTATCAGGTTGTGTACCATGAGAAAATAGATGAAAGTATTACCGAGGCGCATATATGAATGACTGTGATATAAGGTGTGATGGATTGCTGCATAAAATTGCAGACGAGCTTGGTATTGCGATCTACGATAATGGACCTGGGGAAGTGTATTTGGGATATAATGCAAAAGGAATTAGAACGATTAAAAATGGATATAAAGGCAAGCAAAAAAGCAGTATATGCATGGGTGGCAGCCATATTGATTTTGATTGCTCTTTTGTTGGTGATAAGCGGTTGCGGTGCCAATAATAGTACAGACGATACAACTGAGGCCATCAGCTTAAATCAGGTTGGGGAATATAGCGGCGCACCATATGTATATTTAAATAATAATATGCCTTATTTTACCGATGAAGAAAAAGAAAATACCAAACCGTTTGAAAATTACAGCAGTCTGGATGATTTAGGCAGATGCGGGGTGGCATTTGCCAATATATACAAGGAACTAATGCCAACAGAAGAACGGGGACCGATCGGACAGATAAAGCCATCCGGCTGGCATACGGTAAAATATAACGGAATCATAGATGGAAATTACCTATATAATCGTTGCCATTTGATCGGCTATCAGCTGACAGGAGAAAATGCGAACGAATTAAATTTGATTACTGGAACAAGATATTTGAATACAGAAGGGATGGAAGGCTTTGAAAATACTGTAGGTGATTATGTTGCGGAAATGGAAAATCACGTTGTTTGGGAAGATACAAAACTATGAACTACGAAAAAATTTTACAATTTAAAGGAACGTGGCGTGTGTATCAGGCACGGGTACTGGATCGGGCGGAGCATTATGTGCGGGATGGCAAGATCCATATCGTGGCGGCTCCGGGTTCGGGAAAGACTACGCTTGGAATTGAACTGATACGCAGGCTGCAGGGAACGGCACTGGTGCTTGTGCCGACGATTACGATCCGGGAGCAGTGGATCGCACGGATCAAAGAAGCATTTTTGTGTGACGGCGTGGACGCGGAAGCGTATCTGTCACAACGCCTGAAAAATCCACGGTCGATTACAGTGACTACATATCAGGCTTTGCACAGTGCCATGACGCAGATACAGGATGGGGAGGAAGATTATAAGGGATTTTCCCTGCTTCAGGTCTTGCAGGATGCAAAGGTAGATACGCTTTGTCTCGACGAATGTCACCATCTGCGAAGCGAGTGGTGGAAATCTCTGGAAAGCTTGAAGGAGAAGCTGAGCGATGTAACGACGATTGCGCTTACGGCGACACCGCCATATGACTCGACACCTGCCATGTGGAACCGTTATATCGCAATGTGCGGAGAGATAGATGAGGAGATTACGACACCGGAGCTGGTGAAGGAGGGAAGTCTCTGTCCGCATCAGGATTATGTGTATTTCAATTATCCGACGAAACAGGAAGAAGCGGAAGTGATGCGGTATATGCAGGTACATCCGGACTGTGAGGAGTTAGATCCGGAGATAGAGAAGCATCTGACGAATTCACTTGGGAAGATCGAAAGCATCCGCCAGATTACACAGCATGAATATGCATCACTTCATGGAAGGCTGCATATGCTGATCCTAACGGATTATATACGGAAGGAACATGAAAAATCAATCGGTAACCGGGAAGCAGATGTGAATCTGCTCGGGGTGCTGCCACTCTTTGAGAATCTTCGGCGGGATGCGCAGGATATGTGGTCGGATATGCGGCTTGGCGTGTTATGTGGAAGCATTATTGTGATACCAGCCGGGGCGAAGGATGCACTATTAAAAACTGTGGGTGATTCAGGCACGGTGACATTCTCGAAGCTTGGAAGTCTGCCAGAGACTGAGTATGTGAAGGTATCTGCGGTTGGTGATTCACATTTCCTGATACCGGCAGTGACACAGTTGTTTGCAGATGGATATATACAGGTGTTGATCGGTACAAAATCACTGCTTGGCGAAGGCTGGGATTCCCCGTGCATCAATTCTTTGATCCTTGCAAGTACGGTTGGCTCGTTTATGCTCAGTAACCAGATGCGTGGCAGAGCCATCCGTACATGGGACAGAGAACCGGATAAGACAAGCAATATCTGGCATCTGGTATGCTTAAAACCATGGTATGAGAGTTCGTTCGGAACCAAACCGGAGACGAGCGAGGATTACCGGATGCTTACCAGACGAATGGAACATTTCCTAGGTCTGCACTACACGGAGGATGTGATTGAAAATGGTCTGGCACGGCTGTCGATCATACAGAAACCATTTACAAAGGCGAATGTAGCGAATATGAATGCGACGATGCTCGCCTTATCTAAGGAGCGGAGTCGCTTGCGGGAGCGTTGGAACCGTTCGCTTACGATCTATCCGAAGATGGAGGTCGTGACAGAGGTGAAGGTGCGGGATAAAGCAGTGCCAAGGGCGGCGTTTCATGATGCGGTAGCAAAGATGATATTCTCGATATTCCTGTTGTGTGCTGCGTGGTATATGGCGGCGCAGACAGGTGCGAAAACCGGGAGTGCGTGGTTTGGAACGCTAGCTGGAATATTTACGTTGGCGGGATTGGGGATGCTTTCATACTGCTTCCCGAAGATGTTTATGCTTGGAAGTCCGTACGAACGGTTGAAGACATTTGGTAAGGGAATCCGGAAAGCACTGGAGAAGCAGAAGCTTTTGGATATGCCGGACAGTAAGGTTGTGACGGAGACGCCGGAGGCGTATAAACATGTCGTATATCTGCAGGGCGGAAGCGGGAGAGATGGCGCGCTTTTTTCCCGGTGTGTGAATGAGTTTTTTGCACCGATTGAGAATCAGAAATATATCTTAGTCAAGCATGGAAGACAAAGAGGCAATGACTGTTTCTTTGCAGTGCCGGATTGTTTTTCAGCGAAGAAGGAACAGGCAGAGCAGTTTACAGAGTGCATGCGCCCATATATCGGTGCATATGATTGTGTTTATACGCGGGCAGGACAGGGGAATGTTTTGCTGCAGGAGGCACAGAAGGCTGCCTATGCGAATCAGGAAGCACGCTGCAGTATGCGGCGGAAGGTAACAGGAAGAAAGTAGAAAGCAGATGAAATGGCAGAAAAATTGAAAAAACACGCATCAAAGCTTATACTTGGAATCCGAGGGGAGGATATCAAATTTGACCCTCAGAATATTGATGTATATAAGGATAATAAGATGCATTTCTTCGATTGCGAGATAGAAGAATTGATTGAATTATAGGAGGACTTTGAATGAGTAAATTAAAGAAAGCGGAAGAGTTTGTAAATGTTTATAGAGTCAAAAAAGAACAATTCCCAGCGTTTCATGTAACACCGCCGTGTGGGTGGATGAATGACCCAAATGGTTTTTCTTCTTATCATGGAAAAATTCATTTGTTCTATCAGTTCCATCCATATAATGAGGCGTGGGGACCGATGCATTGGGGACATTCGGAGACAACAGATTTTGTAAAATGGACTGAACTTCCCATCGCACTTGCACCAGACCAAAGTTACGATGATGCAGGGTGTTTCTCAGGATCTGCCATTGAGACAGAAAAAGGACATCTGCTTGTATATACCGGTGTGACAGAGCAGGAAGAAAATGGAGTAAAAAACGTATATCAGAACCAATGCCTTGCGATTGGAAACGGAAAAACATATACTAAGCTTGCGCAAAATCCGGTTGTAACAGGAGATATGATGCCGGAACATTTCAGCCGGGAACATTTCCGGGATCCGAAGATCTGGAAAGAGGAAGATGGCTATTATATGGTTGTTGGAAATAAGACGGATGATGGAAAACCGCATGTTGTTTTGTTCCATTCAGAGGACGCAATTAGCTGGGAGTATGTGTCGGTGCTTGCAAAAGACGATACAGGTATGCTTGGAACGATGTGGGAGTGTCCGGATTTCTTCTGCCTGGATGGTGTATATGTATTAATTACATCTCCGCAGGATCTAAGTGCGGATGAAGAATTTCATAATGGAAACAATTCGGTTTATTATATGGGAAACTATGATAAAAACCAGCATATGTTCCATTATGACGCAGTTTACTCGCTTGATGACGGATTGGATTTTTACGCACCGCAGACGATGCTTGCGGACGATGGAAGAAGAATTATGATTGCATGGATGCAGTCATGGGATTCGAATATCCGTCCCGAAGGTCAGAAATGGTCCGGCATGATGATATTACCGAGGGAACTCAAGGTAAAAGATGGAAAGATTCTGCAAAGCCCGGTGCGTGAAATCGAAAACTATCATAGAAATGGTGTCAGGTATGAGAAGCAGGAAGTACAGGGAACATGCAGATTCGATGGTATTAAAGGACGTGTACTTGATATGACCGTGGAGATTGCCGGTGGCGATTTCAGGGAGTTTACAATCTCGGTCGCACAAAATGAACAGTTCCACACAGACTTTTCTATACTGCAGCATAAAAACAGGATAGAAATTGACCGGACATATTCCGGTATGGTGCGTGACGCGAATGCAATCCGGAGAGTAAAAGTAAAATCACCTTGTAAAAAATGGAAGCTTCGTATAATCTTAGATAAGTATTCAATGGAAGTTTTTCTGAATGATGGACAACAGGTATTCAGTACAACATTTTATACATCGCTCGAAGCAGATCAGATCAGTTTTGTGTGCGATGGAAAAGCCATTGTAAATCTTGAAAAATATGATATCGTTGTGGCGTAGAGTATGCAAGGAGAAACTGATATGAAAAAGTTTGATGTAACAGCACTTGGAGAATTGTTGGTAGATTTTACAGAAAATGGAATGAGTGCGCAGGGAAATCCTCTGCTTGAAGCAAATCCGGGCGGTGCTCCGTGCAATGTACTTTCCATGTTGCAGAATCTTGGAAAAAAGACTGCATTTATTGGGAAAGTAGGAGCAGACATGTTTGGTACAATGTTGACGCAGGCGGTAAAAGACCAGGGAATCAATATAGATAATCTGGTGACAGATGATACTGTGCATACGACGCTTGCGTTTGTACATACTGGTGTGGATGGTGACCGCGACTTTTCTTTTTATCGTAATCCTGGAGCAGATATGATGCTTAGGGAGGAAGAAATCCAGCAGGAGATTTTTGCTGATACAAAGATTTTTCATTTTGGAACGTTGTCAATGACGGATTTACGGATGGAGCAGGTAACGAAACATGCAGTGAAAAAAGCAAAAGAGCAGGGAGCTGTCATTTCCTTTGATCCGAATTTAAGACCGCCATTATGGAAAAAACTTGGAGACGCAGCTGATAAAATGTGGTATGGAATCAGTCAATGTGACATTCTGAAGATTTCGGATGATGAGATATCTTTCTTAACAGGTACTGCAGATATCGATCAGGGAATTGGGAAAATCATGGAGCAATATTGTCCGGCACTGATTTGTGCAACGATGGGAAAAGATGGAAGCAAGGCATATTACAAAGGGAAAAGTGTATATGCGGAACCGTTTTTGCAGAAGAATACGATTGAAACAACCGGTGCTGGCGATACATTTATGGCATGCATCTTAAATACAGTACTTGACAAGGGAATCAATGGATTGTCTGAAAATGATATGTATGAGATGCTCCGGTTTGCAAATGCAGCCGCTTCAATCATCACAACACGTAAGGGTGCTTTAAAGGTGATGCCACAGAATCAGGAAATCAGAGATATGTTACAGGAGGGATAAGTATGCGTGGAATCGAAATTATGCTAAGCTCCATTGAGGATGTGAAGCATTTTGTACAGACAATCACCATGTTTGATGGCGAATTTGAATTAGTCAGCGGAAAATATATTGTGGATGCAAAATATATTGAAAATCTCCGATGATGAGATTACATTTGTTACGGGAAAAGACGTAGTGGAAGGAATATTAAAATATAAGAATGAATTATAGATTGACGATCAGCTACGATGGCACGCGCTATCATGGCTGGGAAAGTAAAAAAGAAGTGGATACGATTGAGGGAAAGTTGGAAGCAGTCTTCGCGAGGATGACGGAACAGGACGTGAAGATTCATGGTGCAGGAAGAACCGATGCAGGTGTGCATGCGATGGGCATGGTTGCAAACGGCTTCTTAGATACCACGCTTACGCCGGAAGAGATCAAAGCCTATGCGAATCATTATCTGCCGGATGATATCTGTATCCGGGAGGTTTCGGGTGCATCCGAGCGGTTCCATGCAAGACTTAATGCCAAAGGAAAGGTGTATCAGTATACCTGTTATATCGGGGACGAAAAGCCGGTATTTGACCGGATGTATACATGGGTGTTGCCGGAATGGGTAACGAATGGGACATCTGACCGGATGCCGGATATAGAAGCGATGCAAAAGGCAGCAGGATACCTGATTGGCACGCATGATTTCAAGAGCTTCTGTGGTAATAATAAGATGAAGAAATCCACAGTGCGGACAATCTATGATATTACAATTGCAGAGGAAGAAGGATATCTGCGGATGACATTTCATGGAAATGGCTTCTTACAGAATATGGTCCGAATACTGACCGGAACACTGCTTGAGGTTGGCTATGGACGCAAAAAGGCAGAAGATATGGAAACGATACTTGCTGCCTGTGACAGGCAGATGGCAGGTCCGACAGCACCGCCACATGGACTTATGCTTCTTGAAGTGGAATATGGAGTATAGTATTGAGCAGGACGAAAGGACGGATACGAGATGTCAGGCTATTTGATCAAGGATACAACAAGGGAAGAACGCGAGCAGATTGTGGCAGAATCGCTCGGAAATATCGAGGCAACCTGTGATGGCTGTATGAGTGGGTTAGCGGAGATGTATCAGGATTATATCGACGGGAAGAAGGAGCTGCGCGAGATCAATATGGAATTCAATGCCCGTTATGTGAAGGGCGAGGATATGCCACAGCGGAGCCGATGCCCGATGTAAGAAAGAAGATCTATATGAGACAGGGGACACTTTTCAGGACAAAAACAACGTCCCCAAGACCGGTGCAGAGATGTGCCGGTTTTTTCTTGACAAGGGAAAATCAAAGTGATATGATTTTGATATCAAAATAAGATATGCATCGATTCAAAGGGAGGAATTGGTTATGGAAGAGAAAATTTATACTACGAAGCGAAAAGGTATGGCAGTATTGCTGACTGTTTTATTCGTTTATCTGATTGCGATTACAGGTACTGTATTTGGAGCTGTAAAGTATGAGGATTCCGCAGAAACAGGCTATCTGGTACTCATGGTTGTTTCCATCGTCGTGTTATCGCTTGGATGGTTTCCGCTGATTGGACTTCGGGTGTTGAAGCCGCAGGAAGCGTTGGTTCTGACGTTGTTCGGTAAGTATGTTGGTACAATCCGGGAAGCTGGTTTTTACTTTGTGAATCCATTTTGTACAGCCATCAATCCGGCAGCAACAACGAAGCTTGCACAGAGTGGGGATATCCAGCAGACAGCAGCGAAGAGTGCATTTTCCATCTCTGCGGATGGTACATCTGTATCGGTCGATGGTTCTACATCAGGAAAGAAGATTTCATTAAAGGCGATGACACTGAGCAATGGCAGACAGAAGATCAACGACTGTCTCGGTAACCCGGTTGAGATCGGAATTGCAGTTATCTGGCGTGTAATGGATACAGCAAAGGCAGTTTTCAATGTCGATAACTATAAGGAATATTTATCCCTGCAGTGTGACAGTGCACTTCGTAATATCGTGCGTGTCTATCCGTATGATGTGGCACCGAATGTTGATACAACCGGTGACGGTGTAGCCGATGAAGGCAGTCTGCGTGGTTCCGCAGAGGTTGTAGCCGGAAGAATCCGTGATGAGATCCAGAGCAAGGTCAATGAGGCAGGCCTTGAGATCGTGGAAGCAAGAATTACATATCTTGCATATGCACCGGAAATTGCATCTGTAATGTTGCAGCGGCAGCAGGCATCTGCTATTATAGATGCCAGAAAGATGATCGTAGACGGAGCGGTTGGAATGGTAGAAATGGCGTTAGAAGAATTAAACAAAAAACAGGTCGTTGACTTGGACGAGGAGCGAAAGGCAGCTATGGTTTCAAATCTTTTGGTAGTTTTGTGCGGCAACCATGATGCGCAGCCAATCGTGAACTCAGGAAGCTTATACTAGATGGCAGCGAAAAAACAGATTCCGCTCCGCTTATCGGAAAAACTGTATGCCGATATTGCCGCATGGGCAGAAGATGACTTTCGATCCGTCAACGGACAGATTGAATATCTCCTATCCGAGTGCGTGAGACAACGGAAGAAAGATGGAAAATATGTCTCCGAGGAGATTGATGTTCCACCGGAACTGGATATCAAATGATATGAGACAGGGGACACTCTTCGGAACAAAAACAACGTCCCCAATATGCCCCAAACAACGTCCCCAAGGTAAGGAGAAATTGAGATGAAAAACCACATTACACTCAAGCAGAAGATTGTTGAGATACTCGCCTATGTTTTGATGTGGGCATCGATTGTGATTGGAATTATATGGTCTGCAAAGCTGCCGAAGGAAGTGGCAACACACTTTGACGCGGCTGGAAATGCAGATGGATATGGATCTCCGTATTCCTTTCTGTTTTTACCAATTATTATGCTGATTAGCTGTGGCATCAGCAGTCTGGTTTTACATTTTATGCCACCCGATCTGTGGAGCATGCCAGTGAAAGTAAAACCGGAACATGCGGTGCGTGTGTATAGAGACGTTGTCTGGATGATGGTGGGGATGGAATTTTGTTTTGGTGTATTTACGCTCTATAGCACGATAACCTCCTACATGCAGAAGATGGATGGCATGCTTGCAGCAACGTTTATATTCCTGGCAGTTTTATTTGGAATTATTATATGGTGTATTGTCGCCTGTGTGCGGCATAACCGGTAGGAAAACAGGAGATGAATCATATGAAGCTATCATTGGCGCATACATTACGGCACTATGATAAAAAGAATATAGGAAAAGATATCTTGGCGGGACTCATCATCATGGCTGTTTCTATTCCGATTTCGATGGGATATGCCCTGATTGCGGGACTTCCCGCAGTGTATGGTCTGTATGGGTCGGTGTTTCCGATTCTGGCGTTCGCGCTTCTTTCAACGTCACCACAATTTATATTCGGCGTGGATGCGGCTCCGGCAGCACTGATTGGTTCTGCACTTTTAACCTTGCATGTTGAGGCAGAAAGTGAAGAAGCCATGGCGATTGTACCGGTGCTTACATTTTTTGTCTCGGTGTGGCTGCTTGCATTTTCTTTTATGAAGGCGGGAAAGCTGGTCAATTACATATCGGCTCCGGTGATGGGAGGATTTATCACAGGTATCTGCTCGACGATCATTCTCATGCAGGTGCCAAAGATTCTTGGCGGTACGGCAGGAACCGGAGAGTTTTTTGAACTGGCAAAGCATATCGGACAGACAGCAAAGCATGTGAATGTGCCATCCATCCTCTTAGGCGTGGCATCACTTGTAATCCTGCTTGTGGCGAAAAAACTGGTTCCGAAATTCCCGATGGCAGTTGTATTGATGGTGGCAGGTGCCTGCTATACGCGGTTTGGAAATGTGCGGGAGCTTGGAATCCAGACACTCTCGAAGGTGGAGACAGGACTTCCGCAGTGGCATATACCGGATTTTTCAGCTGTCTCAATCCGGGAGGCTGTGACAGTCAGCCTGTCGGTTGCAGTTGTAATTATGGCGGAGACGTTGCTGGCAGAGAATAATTTTGCACAGAAAAATGGCTACCGAATTGATGATAATCAGGAGATCTTTGCATTCTCCGTCGGAAATTTTCTTGCAGCTTTTACCGGGTGCTGTCCGATCAATGGTTCCGTATCCCGTACGGCGATGGGCGAACAGTATCAGGGAAAGACACAGCTTACCTCACTTGTGGCTGGACTTTCCATGATTGTGCTTTTGCTGTGTGGAACGGGATTTATCCAGTATCTGCCGGTTCCGGTGCTTACCGCGATTGTGATATCGGCATTGCTTGGGGCGACGGAGTTTGATCTGATGGCACGGCTCTGGAAGGTCAGCCGGACGGAATGTATGATCTTTGTCGGTGCATTTTTAGGTGTGCTCCTGCTTGGCACGATCAATGGTGTTTTAATCGGTATTTTGCTTTCCTTTGCGGAGGTGATCATCCGGACAGCGAAGCCATCCACCTGCTTTCTTGGGATTCAGCCGGGGCATAAGCATTTTCGGGATCTAAAGGAGAGCAGCCAGATTCACGCACTGTCCGGTGTGCTTGTTTACCGGTTCAGCAGCAATCTGTTCTTTGCAAATGTGCAGGTGCTGAAAAATGATATTGAGGATCATATAAAACCGGATACGAAAGCTGTGATCCTTGATGCGGGCGGAATCGGAAGTCTGGATATTACTGCGGCAGACTGCCTGAAGCGTCTGCATCAGTCATTGAAAGAAAAGGGCATCCGGTTCTATATGACGGAACATATTTCGGATGTGAACGAACAGTTAAGGAAGCTTGGACTCGGATATCTGATTGAGGAGGGGTGCGTGCGCAGAACCATCCATATCGCATTGAAGGATATGGGAATCAACCGTCCATATCCGCTGGAGGATGGCGTGGATAATGAGGAGCGCAGTGCATCAAGAAAGCGGGCGGATAACCGGGTGCAGGAATTCGTGTGGGCGTTTGGCTCCGATGCGGAAAAACAGATCGAGCGTCAGATTGAAAAGCAGATTGCGCAGTTAAAAGAAAGTGGGGATATTGAGGATCTGCTACATGGACGATGGGCGCATATGGAGGAGCTTGACGAAGATGAGTGGCTGGAACACCTGGAGGAACATCTGAAGGAGATTGTCAATATATCCGGTAAGGATGAACATACCCTTGCGATGCAGATTGAGGAACATAGAAAACAGGTGCATGACCGGATTGCAAAGAATCATCCGGAACTTGCAGAACGTTTCAAGGAGCGCAGACATGTACTCGATGTACATCTGAAAGAACGCCATCCAAAGGTATATGAGCTTGTACTGCAGTCGCGCGAGAAGAATGAACGGAATCGTTAGTGCATCTGCGATAGAAGTTAAAATTCCCCGTTTATGATTGCGCAAAACTGATTGAAACAAGCTGGTAACTATGCTAAAATATATACAATTATGTGGCTGATAGAGAAATCTATGGCAGACAATGGAACTACATGCGTGAATGTCGTTTGTTGCTACCGACAGCCCGAAAAACAGGAGGACTTATACGATATGGAACAGTATAAAGAGCAGTTTATTGAATTTATGATTGATTGTAACGTATTGAAGTTTGGTGATTTCGTGACAAAGAGCGGAAGAAAGACACCATTTTTTGTAAATACAGGTTTTTACAGAACAGGTTCCCAGTTGGCACGCCTGGGCGAGTATTATGCGGAGGCAATCAAGGACAAGTTCGGCTTTGATTTTGATGTGCTGTTTGGACCGGCATATAAGGGAATTCCGCTTTCCGTAGCTACAACAATGGCGATTGCCAACAAGTATGATGCAGACATCCGTTACTGTTCAAACCGTAAGGAGATCAAGGACCACGGGGATAAGGGAATCCTGCTTGGAAGTCCGATCAACGATGGTGACAAGGTTGTGATTATCGAGGATGTAACAACCGCAGGTACTTCGATTCAGGAGACACTCCCGATCGTGAAGGCGCAGGGCGATGTCGATGTGCTCGGTCTTGTTGTATCGGTTGACCGTATGGAGCGTGGTCAGGGCGAGAAGAGTGCACTGATGGAGATCGAAGAAAACTATGGATTAAAGACGACTGCAATCGTAACGATGGCAGAGGTTGTAGAGCATCTGTACAACAAGCCTTACAAGGGGAAGGTTGTGATTGATGACACCTTGAAGGCAGCGATTGACGCATATTATGAGCAGTATGGAGTAAAATAGTTTTATTGCAAGTATGGGAGGTCTAAAGTATGGAGAAGTTATATCATAAGCTCAATACAATCGGAATCAGCAATCTGGTTATTGGAATTGTGACAATTCTTGTCGGAGTTGGTGCTGGTGTGACGATGATCGTGAATGGTGCCCGCCTGATCACAGGCAAGAAGGATATCACGTTCTAGTGGGATTGTGAAAAATAAGTGAACTTCGGAAATTGAATTGACAGGACTTTTAAGAGTATGGTACAGTTACCATACTCTTTTTTTAACAACAAAATTATATCTTTTTTCATTGACGGTAGACATAGAAGATGGAATCCATCAGATTTCTGCATATGGTAAGGTATGGAGGAATTAATATGTTTATTTCGTTATGTAAAAAAATCAAGCAGCAATTAAAGGCAAAGAAAGCATGGAGACAGGTGCTCTCATATGGGATACTTGCGTTTTTGATCATGCAGTGTTATGTGCTTCCGTTTGCATCGGAAAATACGGAAGCGTGGGAATCTGTCGCGACGATTGGCGATGCAACATGGACAAATGCGCTTCCGCAGGATATGCAGGCGGACGCAGAGGAATCTGCATTCACAGAATCGGAAGAGACTGTACAGAGTGTATCTCCGAGTGCGTATTATCAGGCACCGGATACATCCAATGCATTTGTCGCATACGCGATGACGATTCCGAAGGGAAGCGGAAAAAACAGCGATAATATGTGTGCGATTTATGTAGCACAGGCGTTATCTGGTTTTTATGGAGACAAGGCATCGGTACAGGGAAGTACGCTCGTCTCGCAGATCTCGGATACATTGGAAGTAAGTGAGAATTGGGAGCGCGTCTATGCTGATGCAAACTGTTTTCCAAAGGATAAGACGGAGGCGGAATATGATGCAATTTACGACCAGCTGACAAATGCAGGCGATGTCATCTGTTTTGTAAATGGAAAACTGGACGGCTATGTCCATTGCGCAATTTCCGGTGGAGGAACCGCTTTGATCGGACATTTGTACAGCTCTGGCTGGGATTCCCTTCGCGCATGCTATTATCTGGATAACGCGGTGGACGTGCGGAAACAATGCTCCGGAATGATTGTATATCGTCCGAAAGAACGTCTGAAGACTGGAACCTTGCGGATTTGTAAAAGCTATAATGAGGACGTCTACAAGACGAATCCGAAGTTGTATGATGTGGCGGGAGCCAATTATGCAGTGTATGCTAGCTATGAGGATGCGAAACGAAGCCGGAATGTGAAGGGATATTGTTATATTGAGCCGGGGGAAAATGGTGCACTGGCAGAGGATAACGTCTCTTGTTCTGCACGCACAAAGCCGGATGAACAGGGTACGATTGTACAGTTTGCCGAGGGTACATATTATATCCGGGAATGGAATGTGCCAACAAATGGAGGCTGGAAGTTAGATCCGAATATTTATAGTACGAAAATCTATGCAGGAAGACGGACAACCCTTGGCTTGCCAAGAGATGCGGTGGCGAAGCCTCTGGAGCTGAAATTAGAGGGAGATTATTTTGATACGCGTATGGTTGGACCGGAAGAGGAGTATCTTGGAAAACTCAGACTGACAAAGAAGGTGGAGGAAAATTATGAAGCCTTTCTTTTAGAACACCCGGAGTATAGCTTTGATGGGATTGAATACGCGGTCTATGCTGTTTCCGCAAACGGAAGTAAGGACACCACTAAGCGTGTGGGACTGTTTCGGATGGATAAAAAAGGTACGGGTTTTGTGCAGGAATGTGCGCACGATACAGACTGTGTGGGTGATACAGAAATGCAGCTTCGGATCGGCTGGTATATGATTCAGGAAGAAAAAGCAAACGACTATATGTTGTTAGATGATACGCCAGTCTGGGTACAGATCAAAAAAGATCAGACAACCCCAATGGAGGTTGTTGTAAAAGATGCAGTGAATATTCTTCATTTCCGTGGGGATCTCAGTTTTACAAAAGTGGATGAAAATGGAACCCCGCTTGCAAATATTGCGTTTTCTATTTCTGATACAAAGGGAGAATCCCACATCGTCTGGACAGATGAAAATGGGTATTACTCGACGGCAGCTTCCTATATTCCACATTCGTATCATACGAATCAGGAAGAGGCAGGTGCGGGTATCTGGTTTGGACAGGCAGACGTGGATGATACGAAGGGCGCATTGCCGTATGGAACGTATTACATCGAAGAGGTTCGCTGTGAGGCAAATAAAAATAAGTATCGAAATGCTGAGAAAATCGAAGTATCTATACAGGAGGATGGCGCGCATGTTGAGTTAGGAACGATTATAAATGAGCTATTTCCGCAGATTAAAACGAAGGCAGGCTTTGAAAATCCAATTGTTGATATACGTGCAAAGGGGACACTTGTGCCATGTAAGGATATTGTTTCATTTGAGAATCTGGAGATTGGACACACCTATACGATTTCAGGGGAAGCACGATGGAAAAAGGATGGTACGGTTTTGGAAAAACCATATATGGCAAAGAATGAGCCTGTGACATTTGTCGCGGAAAAGGTAAATATGGATATCGAAGTGAAGTATGAGATTCTGTTTCTGGATGCGCTGTGTGGACAGGAAGTGGTGTTCTATGAGACGGTAAAAGATACGGCATATCCGGGCGAGATCGTTGCTTCACATACAGATCTTTCGGATCTCGCACAGACAATCTGTTTTCCCGAAGAGCCGTCGACCACAACGACCGAAACGACAGAAACCACCGAAACAACGGAGACAACCGAAACGACAGAAACGACAGAAACCACCGAAACATCGGAAACATCGGAAACGACTGTTGCCGGGACAAGCACACAGGTGATACCGACTAAGGAGCAGGCGGTAAAGACCGGAGATGAAGCAAATCTGTTTCTGACGATTCTTGTTCTGTGTACAAGTGCAGTTGGAATCGGGATGGGTTTGATAGGAAGAAAGAGGAGTCATAAACAGAAATAAAAAATGTCCCCATCTGTTTGATGGGGACGCCTTTTTAGTCATGTAAAGTTTTATGTTTGCTTAAAAGCTCAATAAAATCGGTAGAATTTAAAGGCTTGGAGAAGAGATAGCCCTGCAGGGTGTCACAGAACTGGTTCTGCAGAATCTGCAGCTGTTCATTATCCTCCACACCTTCTGCCACAACAGAGATATCCATCTTGTGTGCCAGATCAATGATGGAGTCTGCGATGCAGCGGTCTTTTTCGTTACTGCAGATACCATCGATAAAGGATTTGTCAATCTTTAATGTATCGATTGGAATCTGTGTCAGGTAGTTGAAGGAAGAGTAGCCAGTTCCGAAATCGTCTAAGGCGATGGAACAACCAAGCTCTTTCATCTGATTGATCAGCTTTAAGTTGTGTTCAAACGAATTCATCAGGACACTTTCTGTGATCTCGATTTCGAGATGTTTCAGATCCATACCTGTTTTTTCCGGAATGCTTTTAATGATATCGATCAGATGATCATCCTTTAACTGGGTGGTTGATACATTGACAGATACACGGAGTGGACCGAATCCGCTCTTGATCAGTACCTGATTGAAGTTGCAGGCTTCAATCAATGCCCATTCCCCAAGGATGTTGATAATACCGGTTTCTTCTGCGATCGGAATAAATTCTGCAGGAGAGATAAAACCAACCAGCTCAGAATCAATACGCATCAGCGCTTCATAGCCGGTAACCTGACCGCTTTCCACATTGACCTGTGGCTGGTACTGTAAGTAAATTTCGTTCTTATCAATAACATGAGATAGAATATCTGCAAGATCATTTTTCCGGTTGACATCGTCCTCCATGTAGCTGTCGAAGAAGCGGTAGCTGTTTTTGCCAGAGTTTTTCGCATTGTACATCGCGATGTCTGCGTTCTTGATCAACTCGCTTACCGTCAGACCGTTGTTTGGAAAGACTGCGATACCGACACTCATGGAAACCACAGCGGTTTCATCGTTTAAGATGAATGGATGATGTACGACATTGACAAGCTGGCTTGCAAAGTTTTCCAGATCATCCACGGTATCGAAGCGATTTTTTAAGATCAGGAACTCGTCACCGCCGTTACGTGCCAGAATATCATCGGAAGCGATACAGGAAAGCATCCGGTCGGAGACATCCTTTAACAGAAGGTCACCATAGTCGTGTCCGAGTGTATCGTTGATATTTTTAAAGTTATCTAAGTCGATAAAGAAAATGGCATGCTTGCTGGCACCGACGCTTGCGTCATGGAAGATCTTGTAAGCATATTTCATGAAAGCAACACGGTTATAAAGTCCGGTTAAGCCATCGTGATAGGCAAGCTGCTCGATATGGGCATAGTTTTTTTTCAGTTCCTGTTCGCTGACCTCTAATGCAGCTTTGGAAGCAGATAATTCCTTGTAGTTGTTGGAGATGATATCCATCATGCTGTTGAACATGCGGGAGAGATCTCCGAATTCATCATCAGAGGCAACATCACATTTGACATCCAGATTACCAGAGGAGGCGTCCGTCATGTTGTCGCGCAGGGTAAAGATTGGTTCTGTGTATTTCGCGGATAAGATCCGGCTCACCCAGATAGCAATCATTAAAATGATGATGAGTGTGATACTCATGGTAATCGGGAGGGTTGCCAATATCTGCTGGTATTGAGTTCCCTGCTGTTTGATCAGATACAGCCAGTTGGAGTCGGAAAGCTTGCAAAATCCATAGATATTTTTGAAGGAGGAAGCTTTCAGATGTCCATAGTCCTTCGCGTTGTCCGCGCCGTTCAGACAATTAAACGCCTGTGTTTCCAGTTCCCGTTGTCCGGTTAGCCCGGTCGAAGTAAAGAGGTAGCCGCCATCATTTGTCATGATGAATGCAGAGCCATCTTCCGGGATAAAGGAGCCGAAATACCGGGAGGTGATATTGGCACGGATCAGACCAACGATCTGGCTTTTAATAATGATCGGGGATACAACATCAATGCTCTCGATTTCATCGAGTGGTGAACACTGTAAGATTTTTGTTTCTGTGATATCCTCGACCGGAATTGCCATATGTTCCTGCCAGTCATCCGTATTGGTGTTGTCAGAACTAGTAATGTAGTATCCGTTTACATCATAGAGATAGTAATTCACGTTGTTGCCGGCATAATCAGAAGCAGTTGCAAACAGATCTGTGACATTCGTATAATAAGGAGAATCATTTCCAAGCGTAACACCATTGTAATTCTCCAGTACAAGATTCTGGATGTTTGTACCATTTGCAAGTCCCTCTACTTCGGCGATCTGTGAGTTAAGCTGGGACTGGAAGCCCATGCCGTAGTTCTTCGCAAGTTCCACTGTGGACTGTGTTGCAAGATCCATGTATTTTTTATAAGATAAATTGTATGTAAAGATTGTCAGAAATATAAGTGGCAGACACGCCATTAAAACAAGCGACAATCGCAAAGACTTTTGTATAGACATAACCCGTTCACCTCAAAGTAAAGTATGTATCATAAATGTAATAAATATATTATATAGGAAAAGAATAGAATATTCAATCATGAAAGCTCATTTTTTGCATTTGCCCGACAGTTGCTTTTTGGCTGGAGATTGTGTATAATAACCAATAAATTATGACTTCTTGACTGAAGAGAAGAGTTACATGAAGGAGGGGCGTTATGTTTGGAGTTTATTTTGGAAAATATCTCGAAGATGTTGGTGTGTTGACACATGAGCAATATATGGAAATCGTAGAGGCGAGTCGTACAGCACGTGTGAAGATGGGATTGCTTGCAGTCAGCGAAGGACTTATGACGAAGGAACAGGCGGATGAAGTCAATCAGCTGCAGGCGATGAAGGATGCCAGATTCGGAGATATTGCTGTGGAGAAGGGTTATCTGACAGACGAGCAGGTTGGGAAGCTTCTGAAAAAACAGGGTGATTCCTATCTTTTATTTGTACAGGCACTTGTAGAGCGCAAGCTGCTTACTTTGGAGGATATTCAGAAGTATCTGAATCATTATAAAAAGTCAGAGCGATATACAGCACTTGAAATCGATGCGTTGAAGAGTTCGGATATTGACAAGATCATTCAGATCTTTTTAAAGGACAACCAGGTTCCGGCAGCCGTGAAGGATTATCTTGCATTGCTCGCCAGAAATATGGTTCGTTTTGTTGACAACAAGATTCGTTTTGAGCGGATTGAACGAATCCATACATATACAAGCAAATACATTGCCAGCCAGTGTTTTATCGGCGATTACAATTTGTTTATTGGTATCTGTAATGTTGGAACAAAGCCAATTGCAACCGAGTTTGCAAAGGAAGAGTTCGAAGTGATCGATGAGGACAGTCTCGATGCAGTTTGCGAGTTTATCAATGTATGTAACGGATTGTTTGCTTCGAAGGAATCACTTGAAGGTGTGCATATTGATATGCTTCCTCCAGAGATGTATACCGATATCACAACCATCAGTTCAGAGGGTATGATGTTCCTGCTTCCATGTTATGTGCATGGCGAGCGTGCAGATATTGTGATCTGTATGGAGACAAAGTGGAATATCAGCTAATACAGGAAAGAATAAGATAAATAAGGAGAATGATTGATCATGGCAAATATATTGATTGTAGATGATTCCAGAACATCCCGTAAAATCTTAAGAGGACTTTTGGAAGCAAACGGATATGTAGTTGTTGGTGAGGCGAAAAATGGACAGGAAGGGTATGATATGTACGCACAGTACAAACCAGATCTTGTAACCATGGATATTACAATGCCAGTGATGTCTGGTGTCGATAGCCTGAAGAAAATCAAGGCTGATTTCCCAGACGCAAAGGTTGTTATGGTATCTGCAGCCGGTCAGCAACACAATATGTTAGAGGCAGTACAGAGTGGTGCCGCAGAGTTTATTGCAAAGCCATTTGATGTAGAGACGATTAAGAACGTGTTAAAGACCGTACTCGAAGGTTAAATATAAATAAAAACAAGCATGAAATGGTCGTATATACCCGCTACGTATATATGACCATTTGTATTGTTTGAATCAAGTTAATGGAGTCGTTATAAATGATAGAGACAGTTGTATCCGTAGATCTGATGGTGGAAGAAGAACTGAAGGTGAAGAAAAATCATCTGGCACCGGATTTTCCTACGGGAGAAGAAAAGAGAATCTGTATCGTATCCGGATTGTACGGGGATGAGCTGCAGGGACAGTATATCTGCTATGAGGTAATTCGCCGGATCAAGCTGGAGTATGAAAATCTGATCGGAATTGTGGATGTGTATCCGGCATTAAATCCGATGGGACTGGATTCGAAAACAAGAGAGATTCCGGGTTCCGGTATTGACATGAATTCCATATTTCCAGGATCAAAGCTAGGTGCATTGGGGGAATATACGGCGTCCTGCATTTTCGATGATATCAAGGGTGCGGATGTGTGTATTGATCTGCATGCAAGTAACCTGTATGTACATGAGGTACCGCAGGTGCGTATGAATGATGACCGGGTGGATGAACTGATGCCGATCGCTAAATGTCTGAATGTTGACATGATCTGGATTCATCCAAGTAATTCTGTATTAAATGGCAGTCTTGCGTATTCCTTAAATGAAGTTGGCGTGCGCTCGGTTGTGATCGAGTCCGGCGTAGCCTATCGGATCAATCAGCAGTATTGCAATGCAATCGTGGACGGTTTGTTTGCACTGATGAAGGAGATGGAAATCTGGAAGGGAAACACGGTGACTCCAAAGAAGGTTCCGATCACAAACGATAAGGATATCCGGTATATCAATGCAGAGAGCAGTGGTATCTTTATTCCGGGAGTACAGTTATTTGCACAGGTAAAAAAGGGGGACGAGCTTGGAACGGTTGTCAACGTGATCACTGGAGCCGTGGAAGAGGTCGTGTATGCCACAGGAGATGGCATGATCTGTTCATTACGTGATTATCCGGTCATTGAGGAAGGTTCCCTGCTTGCAAGAATCGTGGGAGGAAACGCCTATGAATAAAGAAATTATCTTTTCCATGAACACAGCGTTTCGTGGAGAGTTTAACATTCATGGATATTCATATGGACGCGGAGATAAGGCAGCGTGTATTGTTGGATCTATGCGTGGAAATGAATACCAGCAGTTATATATGTGCTCACTTCTGGCACAGAGACTGGCAGAGATTGAAGCACAGGGGGATGTGGTAGCCGGAAAGGAAATCCTGCTGATCCCGACACTCAATTACAGTTCAATGAACGCAGAAAAGAAAAAATGGATCTCGGATGATTCGGATATCAACCGTTCATTTCCGGGAAATATCGAGGGTACTGCGACAAGCCGGATTGCGGCGACGCTGATGGACCGTGTCAAGGATTATACATACGGTATCCAGTTTGCAAGCTTTTATCTGCAGGGAATCTCAATCCCGCATGTGCGGATGATGGAGACCGGTACGGAGAGTACCAGTCTGGCAAATCTGTTCGGAATGCCATATGTATTAACGGGCGATACCCGTTCGTTTGATACAGCGACACTCAATTATAACTGGCAGAAGATGGGAACACAGGCCTTTTCGGTTTATTCTGCGACCACCGATACGTTGGATGGCGAGAGTGCGAAGATGGCAGTCAGTGCAGTGCTCCGGTTCCTGACGCGAATGGGAATCATCCGCTATGAGAGCCATGGAGGATATATCTCAACGACATTAAAAGAGAAAGATCTCGTGTCGGTACGTGCCGATGAGGCGGGATTTTTCCGCTGCATCGTCGGGGTAAATCAGGAGGTAAAACGCGGGCAGGTGCTTGCGGAGATCATTAACCCGATGGATGGTAATATTAAGGCTGAAGTTTTGGCACCGACGGATGGAATTGTATTTTTTGTACAAAATTCTCCACTCGTGTTCCAAAATGTGGTAATATACAAAATTGTAAGACGTATGCACCAGTAAGATGCAGAAAGTAAATTACAAAATTCAGGAGGAAAGTCATGAGCAAGGTTAGACGAATCTATGTAGAAAAGAAAGATGCTTATGCGGTTAAGGCAAAAGACTTAAAGAAGCAGTTCAAGGATTACCTTGGAATCAAAGCTGACAATGTCCGCGTCCTGACACGGTATGACATGGAAGGTGTATCAGAGGATACCTACAACAAAGCGAAGGTTACCATCTTCTCAGAGCCGCCAATCGATGTCGTATATGAAGAATCATTCCCTATGAATGAGAAGGAAAAATGCTTCTCACAGGAATTCCTTCCGGGACAGTTCGATCAGCGTGCGGATTCTGCAGAGCAGTGTGTCAAGCTTCTGAACGAGGAGGAGACACCAGTTATCAAGACAGCTACTACTTATGTGGTAGAAGGTGATGTGACAGAAGAGCAGATGCAGACAATCCGGGAGTATGTTGTAAACCCGGTGGATTCCCGTATCACAGATGAGACAAAGCCGGAGACTTTGGTTACAAACTTTGAGGAACCTGCAGATGTGAAGATCTTCGATGGCTTCAAGGATATGCCAGAGGCAGAGTTAAAGGCACTGTATGATTCCCTCGGACTTGCTATGACAATCAAGGATTTTGAGCATATACAGAACTATTTCAAGAACGAAGAACACAGAGATCCATCTATGACAGAGATCCGTGTGCTTGATACATACTGGTCTGACCATTGCCGTCATACAACATTTTCAACAGAGCTTACAAATGTTGCATTCGACGATGGTTATTACAAGGATGTGATCGCCGAGACATATGATCGTTATGTTGGAGCAACAAAGGAAATGTACAAGGGCAGAGACGATAAGTTTGTCTGCCTGATGGATATCGCCCTTATGGCAATGAAGGAACTGAAGAAGGCTGGCAAGCTTGACGATCAGGAAGAGTCAGACGAGATCAATGCATGTTCGATCGTTGTTCCAGTTAAGGTCGATGGAGTCGAAGAAGAGTGGCTGGTAAGCTTTAAGAACGAGACACATAACCATCCAACAGAGATTGAGCCGTTTGGTGGTGCTGCAACTTGTCTGGGTGGTGCAATCCGTGATCCGCTGTCAGGACGTTCTTACGTATATCAGGCAATGCGTGTGACAGGAGCTGCAGATCCGACGGTATCTTTGAAGGATACGATGCATGGTAAGCTCCCACAGAGAAAGATTGTGAAGGTTGCTGCCGAAGGTTACAGCTCCTATGGTAACCAGATTGGACTTGCAACCGGACTTGTAAAGGAAGTATATCATCCAAATTACGTGGCAAAGCGTATGGAAATTGGTGCTGTTATGGGTGCTGCTCCAAGAAGATGTGTGAAGCGTCTGAATTCTGATCCGGGCGATATCATCATCCTGCTCGGTGGACGTACCGGACGTGATGGCTGTGGTGGAGCAACCGGTTCTTCCAAGGCACATACAGAAAGCTCCATCGAGACATGTGGTGCTGAGGTACAGAAGGGTAATGCACCAACGGAGCGTAAGATTCAGCGTCTGTTCCGTCGGGAAGAGGTTGCAAGCTTAATCAAGAAATGTAACGATTTCGGTGCAGGTGGTGTATCTGTTGCAATCGGTGAGCTTGCCGATGGTTTACAGATCGATCTGGATAAGGTTCCAAAGAAATATGCAGGTCTTGATGGTACAGAGCTTGCGATTTCCGAGTCTCAGGAGCGTATGGCAGTCGTTGTTGATCCAAAGGATGTTGACAAGATGATGCAGTACGTCGCTGAGGAGAACTTAGAGGCAGTTGCAGTTGCTGTTGTAACAGAAGAGAAGCGTCTCGTGCTTTCATGGAGAGGCAAGGAGATCGTGAATCTGTCCCGTGCATTCCTTGATACAAACGGTGCACATCAGGAGACAGATGTCAAGGTTGCTATGCCAGATGCATCTGCAAAATATTTTGACAAGAAGAAGGATGCTTCTGATGTGAAGAAGCTCTGGTTAGATACACTTTCGGATCTGAATGTTGCTTCCCAGAAGGGGCTTGTGGAGATGTTCGATTCCTCCATCGGTGCAGGTACGGTTACAATGCCATATGGTGGTAAGTATCAGCTCTCCGAGACACAGACGATGATCGCAAAGCTTCCAGTATTGAAGGGAAAGACCGATACAGTTACGATGATGAGCTACGGCTTTGATCCATATCTGTCAAGCTGGAGCCCATATCACGGAGCCATCTATGCGGTACTGACTTCCGTTGCAAAGATCGCTGCTGCAGGTGGTGATGTAAGCAAGGTTAGACTGACATTCCAGGAATATTTTGAGAGACTTGGTACCGATCCATATCGTTGGGGTCTTCCACTTTCTGCATTGCTTGGTGCATATGATGTACAGATGGGACTTGGACTTCCTTCTATCGGTGGTAAGGATTCCATGTCTGGTTCCTTCAATGATATTGATGTTCCACCAACTCTGGTCAGCTTCGCAGTCGATGTTGCAAGCTATCAGGATGTAGTGACACCAGAATTGAAGAAGGCAGGTAATCAGCTTGTATGCTTCGATATCAAGCGCGATGCTTACGACAAGCCGGATTATCAGGATGCCATGGATAAATATGAGAAGCTGCATCAGGCAATCACAGAGGGCAAGGTTGTATCTGCTTATGCAATCGGCTTTGGCGGTATGATTGAAGCAATCTCGAAGATGGCATTTGGTAACAAGCTCGGTGTGAAGCTTGCGAAGACCGTTGATGCAGACGATCTTACAGCGAAGAAATATGGCTCTATCATTCTCGAAGTAGAGAAGGACAATGTGACAGAGCTTGGTATTCCATGTACAGTCATCGGTGAAGTACAGGATGCACCGGAGTTTGTATATGGCGATGCAGTGATCACAATGGATGAGGCATTAGATGCATGGACAAAGAAGCTTGAGAAAGTATTCCCAACAGAGTCCGGTGTAGAACAGAACGATAAGATCAACGATACATTGAAGATTGTAGATGGAAAGGTAAGTACAGGACTGTATGATGCCGGTTCGATCTATGTGGCAAAGAATAAAGTCGCAAAACCAAAGGTATTTATTCCGGTATTCCCTGGAACAAACTGCGAATACGATTCAGCCAAGGCATTTGAGAATGCGGGTGCTGAGGTTCAGACAATCGTATTCCGTAACATGGATGCACAGGGTATCCGTGATTCGGTAGATGCATTTACAAAGGCAATCAGTGAGAGCCAGATTATTATGTTCCCAGGTGGTTTCTCCGCTGGTGATGAGCCGGATGGTTCTGGTAAGTTCATCGCAACTGCATTCCGGAATGCAAAGATCGCAGATGAGGTTATGAAGCTTCTGCATGAGCGTGACGGACTGGCACTTGGTATCTGTAACGGATTCCAGGCACTCATCAAGCTCGGACTTGTTCCTTATGGCGAGATCCGTCCACAGGAGAATGATTCACCGACACTGACAATCAACAGCATCGGTCGTCATCAGTCCAAGATGGTTTACACAAAGGTTGTTACAAACAAGAGCCCATGGTTGCAGAAGGCAAAGCTTGGCGGTGTGTATACCGTGCCAATCTCACATGGTGAGGGACGTTTTGTTGCAAGCAAGGAGTGGACAGAGAAGCTCTTCGCAAATGGACAGGTTGCAACCCAGTATGTTGATATGGATGGAAATCCAACAATGGATGAGTATTACAATGTCAATGGTTCTTACTACGCAATCGAGGGTATCACAAGTCCGGATGGCCGTGTACTTGGTAAGATGGCTCACTCAGAGCGTAAGGGAACAGCAGTGGCAGTCAATATCTACGGAGATCAGGATCAGAAGATCTTTGAGTCCGGTGTTGCTTATTTCTCATAAATAAAGGTTACGATTGCGGCATGGACACATGTCACGGAAAGGGGATGTGTGTTCATGCCACATTTTATTTCTATACAGAATTTACAGGATGCAGGTTTGGATATCTATGCCAGACTTTCAGAGGTACAGCTCCTTCGTTACCGGGAGCCGAAGCCGGGTATCTTTATCGCGGAAAGCCCGATCGTCGTGGAGCGGGCACTTGCTGCCGGATATCGTCCAATTTCTGTCCTGATGGATGAAGCGGAGGTACCAAAACAGCAGGGATTGCTTGAGGTGTGTGGAGAGATTCCGGTCTATACTGCAAGGTTTGATGTACTGACGCAGATTACCGGGTTTAAGCTGACGCGTGGAATGTTATGTGCGATGGAACGAAATGAGCTTCCACAGGCGGACATCTTATGCCGTGATATGTACCGGATTGCAGTGTTAGAAGACGTGATGAACCCGACGAATGTCGGAGCAATCTTTCGGTCTGCTGCGGCACTTGGCATGGATGCAGTGCTTCTGACACATGGATGCGCCGATCCGCTATACCGGAGAGCAATTCGGGTCAGTATGGGTACGGTATTCCAGATTCCGTGGACGTATCTGCCGAAGTCAGAAGAAGATACCGCGCAGGCGCTTCATACGCTGGGATTTCCGTGTGTAGCGATGGCTCTGCGGGATGATTCGTGCGAGATCTGTGATCCGCGGTTTGCGAAGCTTGATAAGCTCGCTGTGATCCTTGGAACGGAAGGAGAAGGGTTGCGGCAGGAGACGATCACGCACAGCGATTATACGGTGAAGATACCGATGACACATGGTGTGGATTCGCTGAATGTGGCGGCTGCGAGTGCAGTCGCGTTCTGGGAATTGTCAAAAAGAGAAACCGTTTAAGTGCGGTTTCTTTTTTTTATAAAAAAATCAAAAAAGTGATTGACAAATGGTTATATCGTGTTATAATACACTCAAATCATACTTAACGGGTAGGAATATAGGGAAATAGAAAAACGATAGAAAAATATAAGAAAATCTGGAGGTAGACATTATGAGTAAAGTAATTAAAAGTGCGTTGGAATTGATCGGTAATACACCATTGCTTCAGGCAGACCGTTATGCGAAGAAGGCAGGCGTGACAGATGCAAATCTGTATGTAAAGCTGGAGTACCTGAACCCATCCGGTTCTGTAAAGGATCGTATTGCACTTGCAATGATCGAGGATGCTGAGGAAAAGGGAGAGCTGAAGCCGGGGGCAACAATCATCGAGCCGACATCCGGAAATACAGGTATCGGAATTGCGGCCGTTGCAACAGCAAAGGGCTATCGTGCAATCCTGACACTGCCGGAGACCATGAGTGTAGAACGCAGAAATCTTCTGAAGGCATATGGTGCAGAGCTTGTGTTGACAGACGGTTCTAAGGGTATGAAAGGTGCCATCGCAAAGGCAGAAGAATTGAAGGAGTCTATCCCGGGTGCAATCATCCTTGGACAGTTTGATAACCCGGCCAACTCTGAGATGCACAAGAAGACAACCGGACCAGAGATCTGGGAGCAGACAGAGGGTAAGGTGGATATCTTCGTAGCCGGTGTTGGTACAGGCGGAACACTGACAGGTGTTGGTGAATATCTGAAGTCTAAGAATCCAGATGTGAAGATTGTAGCAGTAGAGCCTGCAACAAGTGCAGTTCTCTCAACCGGTCAGGCCGGATCCCACAAGATTCAGGGTATTGGAGCCGGATTCGTACCAAAGGTACTGAATACAAAGATCTACGATGAGATCATTACAATCGAGAACGATGATGCATTTGAAGAGGGAAGAGCGTTTGCAAGAGCGGAAGGTGTTCTGGTTGGCATCTCTTCTGGTGCAGCATTGAAAGCTGCAGATATCCTTGCAAAAAGACCAGAGAACAAGGGCAAGACAATCGTTGCATTGCTTCCAGATTCTGGTGACAGATATCTTTCAACTGCATTGTTTGCAGAGCAGTAAAAAGAAGAAAATGAACGGATAAAATATAGTTTGTTATCTTGACTTATGTTAGTGCCGATTATATAATTTTTGGTATCTGCGGAAAGCGACGAGACCGAAATTATATAATCGGTTACTTTATGGAGGAACTTGCATGAAAATATCAACAAAGGGAAGGTATGCACTTCGCCTGATGCTGGATCTTGCAGTCTATAACACGGGAGAACCGATCAGTTTAAAAGACGTTGCAAAGAGGCAGAATATATCTGAAAAATATATGGAGCAGATTATTTCTGTATTGAACAAGGCGGGATTTGTGCGCGGAATCCGAGGTGCGCAGGGGGGATATCTGCTTTCGCGTGCACCGAAGGATTATACAGTCGGTATGATCTTACGATTGACGGAAGGCGAGCTTGCCCCGGTTGCCTGTGTTGGACAAAATCCAATTGACTGTGACAGAAGAAGCAGCTGCGTAACGGTTCGTATCTGGGAGAAACTGTACGATGCGATATCGGAAGTCGTAGACAATATTACCTTGCAGGATCTGGTCGATTGGCACAACGAGCAATCAGATCAATACATGATATAATAATTCCGTCATGCAAATAAGCAGCGAGGCTGCTTGCAGACGGAGCTGCTTATTTATATGACGGATAAACAGACATAAGCATGAAGGACGATAGTCCGGAATGCGCATGACTGTTACGATTTCGGGAGTTCAAAGAACGGAGAAATCGTGATTATTATATGTAATGTATAATGATAATCACGAGTTCGAAGAACGGAGAAATCGTGATTATTATGAATAAGACGGAATCGTGTTCAATGATGCATCGGCATAAAAAAATTATATATGGAATATTGATCATCTGTATGGTGTTTTTTGGTATTTTCGGTTCGGGAAATCTTCTCCGGGATGGAGAACGTACTTCATCGGAACCGGGGGATACGGAAGAAACAGCTACGACACAAGTCCCTGTGATCACAGAGCAGACGGCAGGCGAAGAGACACACACGACTTCAGATGCACAAATGACGGTGCTTGATGTGCGGATACAGGACAAGATCCAGACGATGAGTCTGGAAGAAAAGGTCGGACAGATGTTCTTTGTAAAAAATGATGGACGCTTCGGACCGGATGAGCTAACGCAATATCCGGTTGGGGGCATTATTTTGTTTGCGGGAGATTTGGCTGGGGAGACGGCAGATTCCCTGACGGAGAAGATACAGTCCTTTCAGGAGGCTTCTGATATCCCTTTGCTAATTGGAACGGACGAAGAAGGCGGTACGGTGACGCGTGTCAGCCGTTACAGTGCGCTGGCAGATCACACCTTTGCATCACCGAGATCCATCTATGCGTCGGGCGGTATGGATGCAATCAGAAAGGATACGGAAGAAAAAACAAAGCTGCTTCTATCGTATGGCATCAATGTGAACTTCGCACCGGTCTGTGATCTGTCCGGAGATGCGAGTGATTTTATCTATCCCCGTGCGTTTGGAGATGATCCGCAGGAGACGGCAGAGTATGTCGATACCGTTGTCACGACGATGCGGAAGGCACAGATTGGAACGGTGTTGAAGCATTTCCCGGGGTACGGTAGTAATGGAGACACGCATGTGAACCAGATCGAGGATACGCGAACGTATGAGCAGTTTGTGACGCGGGATTATATACCGTTTGAGGCGGGCGTAAATGCTGGCGCGGACTGTATTTTAGTCAGCCACAATGTAGTTGCAGCAATCGATGATGAATATCCGGCATCGCTATCGGAGAAGGTGCACGAGGAGATACGGAACGTGCTGCAGTTTGATGGTGTGGTAATCACCGATGATCTGATGATGAGTGGCGTATCTGCGGGATATGATCTGGACGAGGCGGCGGTGCAGGCGGTCAAAGCCGGAAATGATATGCTGCTTTCCACGAATTATCAGGAGCAGATTAAAGCCGTCATACAGGCAGTCAAAGATGGAGAAATTGACGAGGCACAGATTGATGCGGCAGTTGCGCGCGTGCTGAAATGGAAGAATCAGTTAGGATTTGAGATATTTTAGGAAATGACAGAAAGGGGTAACGGATGAAGTTAATACATTGTGCGGATATTCATTTGAATTCCTCTCTGTCTACACATCTGGATGGAGATAAGCAGAAGCAGCGGAAAACCGAGATTCTGCATACGTTTCTGCGTATGGTGGACTACGCCGCAGAACAATCGGTCGATGGGATTCTCATCGCCGGAGATCTGTTTGATACGAAGAAGGTTGACCGGGCAACTGGAAACGCGGTGCTGTCTGCAATTACCGGACACCCGGAGATCTTGTTTTTCTATCTGCGTGGAAATCACGATGCAGATGGGTTCCTGCAGTCGTTGGATGAAATCCCGGATAACCTGAAGTTGTTTGGTGATACATGGCGTTACTATGCGTGGGAAGAAGATGGTGCGACAATCGTGATTACCGGTGCGGAAAGCTCTGCACGGAATGCACAGACGTTATATACATCATTAAGGCTTAATCCAAAGCATATTAACCTTGTGATGCTGCATGGGCAGGAGACGCCATACGCAAGTGGGGCAGGACGGGATGCGGAACAGATTCCACTTGCTTTATTACAAAATAAAGGAATCGATTATCTGGCACTCGGACACATCCATACATATAAGCGTGAGCAGCTCGATGCAAGGGGCATCTACGTGTATCCGGGTTGTTTGGAGGGCAGAGGCTTTGATGAATGTGGCATACATGGATTCTGCCTGCTCGAGGTTGATGTGGCACATCATAAGATTCAGGATACATTTGTGCCATTTGCAAGCCGCAGACTGTGGGAGGCATCTGTCGATGTAAGCGTGTGTGCATCCGGAGTGGATATTTTAGATGCTATTAAAGAGACATTACAGGAAATGCAGGTGCAGACTGCCGATCTGGTGAAGGTCTGTCTGACTGGCAGCCTGCCTGTGGGCGTGGAAGTAGATACAGACCTGCTTGCGATGCAGTTGTCACAAATCTATTTCTATGCGAAGGTCGTAGATCATACTGTGCCGGAGATCGACTATGCCGCATATATGTATGATGCGTCATTAAAGGGTGAATTCGTGCGTCTGGTTCAGGCACAGACTGACCTTTCGGATGAGGAGAAAGCGAAGATCATTCAGACGGGAATATTGGCGCTTGCCGGGGAGGCGTTCATATGAGACTACTGACATGTCATATTGAAAACTTTGGAAAGCTTTCGGATTTCTCCTATGATTTTGCAGATGGCTACAATGCTTTTGTGCTGCCGAATGGCGCAGGAAAAAGTACATTTGCAGCATTTATCCGCGTGATGTTCTATGGCTTTGCCGGGGAGACGAAGCGGACGGAACTGGAGAAGGAACGGAAGCGTTACCAGCCGTGGCAGGGCGGCACCTATGGCGGACAGCTTACCTTTACAGCGGATGGGAAATATTATCTGCTGTCGCGTGTCTTCGGGAAGACGGCAAAGGGAGATTCCTTCCGGTTACAGGATGCGAATACGCTGCTTGACAGTACAGATTTCACCGAACAGATCGGACAGGAATTATTCGGAATCAATGCGGAGTCTTTTATGCGGACCATCTATATCGGACAGGCGGAATGTGCGGCATTTGCAGCGACAGACAGCGTGAGTGCGAAGCTCGGCGATCAGATGGAAGAGACCGAAGATATGGCAAGTTATGACGTGGCAAATAAAAAGCTTGCCGATGCGATCAACCAGATGTCGGATAAACGGAGCACCGGAAAACTTGCGAAGCTTGAACGGGAAGCACACGTGCTTGCACAGGAATTACGGGCAAAAACGGTAGTGCAGGAAGCGTTAGATACGGTTTCAAGCCAGTTGACGGCGGTCAAAGTGCGTTGGAATGCGTGCTTGGCGGGGAAGCTACCGGAGGAAACCGAAGAGAAAGAAGCTGCAAGCCCATCCGGGCAGGAACTGGCAGATACCTTGCAGCAAAGAAGAAATGAAAAAAACGAACAGCGGAAATATAAAGGAATCACAGGTATCGTCTTAGGATTGCTTGTGATTATATATGCGCTGCTTGCGGCAGGCAAAGGGTATCGTATGTTAATCCTTATCTGTGGTGGATTCAGTATGATTGCAGGCGCATGTATGCTGCTTGGGTATGCAATCGGCAGGAAGAAACGCCAGCCAGAGTCAAAACCTGTACAGCCAAAGCCGCTTTCGGAGGAACAGCAGAAACAGCGGGCATCGGAGATGGAGACGTTGTCGAGACAGATCCTGCAATACAGCCGGAGACTTGATGAGTTGGAGAGCGAGTCTGACACACTGATGGAAAAGGAAAGAAAATTGCAATCTCTTAATGAAGAATTGATTACGCTTCGGGAAAAATGTGATATAATACAAAAGACTAAGGCTTTTTTGACACAGGCAAAGGAAAATTACGGTGCACGTTATCAGAAACCGGTTATGGATGCATTCCGGAGGTATTACCGGATGTTATCAGGTGAAGACGGAACAGCGTATGGACTTACGGCGACGTTTGAGATGGAGAGACAGGAGCAGGGAATGTACCGTGATATGGGATATTTCAGCCGGGGATATCAGGATATGACCGGTTTGTGTATGCGTCTTGCATTTGCGGATGCGATGTATCGGGAGAAAAAGCCGTTTCTGATTCTGGACGATCCATTTGTAAATCTGGATGAGGAAAAGATAGAGCACGGAAGAGCGTTTGTAAGAGAAATCGCGAAAGAGTATCAGGTGATTTATTTCACCTGCCACGAAAGTCGTGCGTGATAAAGGGGTATAGTATGTACACATATAATAAAAAAGTGCTTTTTTCAGATGTGGATGCAACGAGACGAATGTCGTTTGGAAGTCTGATGGATGCTATGCAGGATTGTGTCAACATCAATTCCGAGTCGGTTGGCAGAGGCATCGACTATATGCTCACGCATAAGCGGACATGGTTTGCAATCAGCTGGAATATTGAGATCCTCCGTATCCCGAAGATGTTCGAGGAGATAAGCGTAAAGACGTGGGCGTATGAATTTGCAACATCAATTGGTTATCGTAATGTGATCGTGACAGATGAAAACGGCGAGGACATCGTCTGTGCCGATTCGATGTGGACACTTATGGATATGGAGACAAAGCATCCGGTCCGGATCGAGGAAGAGGATGCGAAGGGCTATGAGATTGAGCCGCGGTATCCGATGGAAAAATGCGGCAGAAAGATCCGTCTGCCGAAGGAATTCGAAGTTGTTGATACAGTAGTTGTACCGAAGGCGGACATCGATTACAACGGACATATGAGTAATGCAAAATACATCCTGCTTGCAAATGAGTATGTCGAGGATATCACATGTGTCAACCGGATTCGCGTGGAGTATAAGAGTCAGGCGCGGTACAAGGAAGCACTTGTGATCGAGCGGGCAATACAGGAGATCGAAGCGGAAGCCGGAATGGAAACACATGTGATCATCAAGATGAGCGGCAAAGAAGCGGGTGACGTGAAGGCGGTTGTTGATTACCGGCTGACAGAAGCGTAGGAGTGGCGTACCGCGAATCATAATTTACAAAATACAGGATAAGGCAGTATATGAAATTAGAAAAGAAAAAGATACAAAATCTGATCCGGATTGCAGCGGATGCACGGAAGTTTTCGTATGCACCGTATTCGCACTTTGCAGTTGGGGCGGCACTGCTTGGGGCAGATGCGAAGATATACACCGGATGCAATATTGAGAACGCAGCATTTACACCGGGAAACTGTGCAGAGCGGACAGCCATCTTCAAGGCTGTGAGTGAAGGCTGCAGGGAATTTTCGGCAATCGCGATCGTAGGCGGGAAACTTGACGAAGATGCGCTTGCGCAGGCCGGATACACTGCACCATGCGGTGTGTGCAGACAGGTGCTGCGGGAGTTCGTTAATCCGTCCGCATTTGCCGTGATTTTAGCACGTACAATAGAGGCGTATAAGGTATATACATTGGAAGAACTGCTTCCGGAAAGCTTTGGACCGGAGAATTTGAAATAGATGATGGAGGATGAATCGTTTGAGTAAATTAGAGAATCTGACCGCATATACGGTAGTGGAAAAGAAGGAATTGAAGGAAGTTAATGGATACGGATATATCCTGTCCCACAATAAGACAAAGGCACGTGTGGCTGTGATTGAGAATGATGATACGAACAAAGTATTTACAATCGGTTTCCGGACACCGCCAGCCGACGATACAGGTGTGCCACATATCACAGAACATTCGGTGCTTTGCGGTTCCAGAAAATTCCCGGTGAAAGATCCATTTGTGGAGCTTTGCAAGGGCAGTCTGAATACATTCTTAAATGCAATGACTTATTCGGACAAGACAGTGTATCCGCTTGCAAGTCTGAATGAGAAGGATTTTCATAATCTGATGCATGTTTATATGGATGCCGTTTTTTATCCGAATATGTATGAGAAGAAAGAGATCATGATGCAGGAGGGCTGGCATTATGAGATCGATGAGGAGACCGGGGAGCTCACGTATAACGGTGTTGTATTTAACGAGATGAAGGGCGTGTATTCCTCATCGGAACAGCAGCTTTACCGAATTATTGAGAAATCACTGCTTCCACATACTGCATATGGTTTTGAATCGGGTGGAGATCCGGAGGCAATTCCGAACCTGACACAGGAGGATTTTATTGCGTTTCATAAGCGGTATTATCATCCGAGCAACAGTTATATCTATCTGTATGGCGATATGGATGCAGAGGCGGAACTTCGGTTTATCGACGAGGAGTATTTACAGAACTTTGATTATTTAGAGATTGATTCTGCATTGACCGATGAGCCAGCGTTTGAGAAGCCGGTAGAGGTACGGGAATATTATTCCATCGCAGAGAATGAATCCGAGCAGGACAACACTTATCTGACATACAACACAGTTGTTGGAACAAGTGCGGATAAAAAGTTATGTACTGCATTTTCGATTCTTGAATATGCCTTGCTGTCGGCACCGGGCGCACCGCTCAAAAAGGCATTGATTGATGCCGGGCTTGGCAAGGATATTCTGTCATCCTTTGATGATGGTATCAAACAGCCGAACTTCTCAATCATTGCAAAGAATGCGAATGCAGAAGATTTAGAACGATTTATACAGGTGCTTGAGGATACGCTTGCTTCCATTGTGGAGCAGGGTATGGATAAGAAATCGCTGCTTGCGGCAATCAATTATTTTGAATTTAAGCATAAGGAAGGAAACTTTGGACGATTCCCGAAGGGATTGATGCTCGGATTAAATGCATTTTCTACATGGCTTTATGATGATGCGGCAGCGCTTGATCTGTTCAGCCTGAACGATGTGTATGATGCGTTGAAGCAGGATGTGGAGACCGGATATTTTGAAGCTCTGATCAAGCAGTATATTTTACAGAATACGCACAAGTCATATTGTCTGCTGATGCCAAAGAAGGGGCTTAATAATGAGATTGCAGAGCGTGAGAAGGCACGGCTTGCGGCATATAAGGAGACACTTTCTGCAGCGGATATCGAGGAGATCCGTGCGAACATGATGCATCTGAAGGAGTACCAGAGCTCCGGTGATGCGGAGGAAGACTTGAAGAAGATTCCGATGCTTGCGATCGATGATATCGAGAAGCATGCCAAGAAAATAAATAACCGTATTCTGGAGATTGAACATGTCAAGGTACTAAGCCATGATATTTTTACAAACGGAATCACGTATCTCAGCCTGAACTTCTGTATGGATGATATCGACTATGATAAGTTTCCGGTAATTGCACTTTTGACGGAGATTTTTAAGTATGTGGATACAGAGCATTTCAGTTACAGTGAGTTATCGAACGAGATCAATCTGTATACTGGTGGCATTGGATTCAGTACATCGGTCACCAATAAGAAAGAATATGGCGGTTATGTTACACATTTTGTCGTCAGTGCAAAGATGTTGGATGCACAGCTCGATAAGGCAATGGAATTGATTGAGGAGATTTTGTTCACCTCGAAGCTTTCGGATAAGAAGCGATTGAAGGAGATTATTGCAGAGACGCGTGCGGCAATGAAAGACGATCTGCTTGCGAACGGACATACAACAGCGGCGGGACGCGCAACGGCATATATTTCTAAAATAGGTGTTGTGAAAGAACTGACAGAGGGTGTAGATTATTATATGTATCTGTCAGATCTGGATGATCATTTTGAAGAACGCTATGAGGGACTGGCTGCTGATCTTCAGGAGACGCTCGGTCAGCTTCTGCGCAGAGATTCCCTGCTCGTGAACTTTACTTCCGATAAGAAGCCGGAGGATACGCTGACTGAGAGTCTGACGAGATTTTCCTGCAAGCTTTCGACAAGACTGGCGTTTGAGAATGTGAAGGAAATTCCGGTAGTAAAAAAGAACGAGGGCTTTAAGACGGCAAGTCAGGTACAGTATGTAGCGACGGCCGGTAATTTCTGTGAACGTGGATATGAGTATACCGGCGCTTTGAATGTATTGCAGTGTATCTTCTCATACGATTATCTGTGGATCAATGTGCGTGTGAAGGGTGGTGCTTATGGCTGTATGTGCAGCTTCAATCGAAGCGGTAACGCATATTTTACATCCTACCGTGATCCAAATCTGTTGGAGACATACGAGATCTATAAGGAGGCACCGGACTATGTGAGAAGCTTTGAAGCAGACGAAAGAGACATGATGAAATATATCATCGGTGCGATCAGTAGGATGGATTCACCGCTTACACCATCCGCAGATGGCAATTTCAGTCTGATCTGTTATCTGATGGGAATCGACGATGCAGACTTGCAGCGGACAAGAGATGAAGTGCTTGGCGCAACCCCGGAAGTAATCCGTGGACTTGCCGGATATGTGGAAGCAGCTGTCGATGGAGATGTGATCTGTGCAATCGGTGATGAAGCGCGGATCGAAGATGCGAAGGATGCATTTACAGAAGTAAAGAGCGTATTTTAGGTAGAACATACAGGGAGAAACATATGGATAACTTATCGACATACAAATCCGGTTTTGTTGCAATCATCGGACGTCCGAATGTGGGGAAGTCCACATTGATGAATCATCTGATCGGACAGAAGATTGCGATTACAAGCAGCAAAGCACAGACGACGAGGAACCGGATCCAGACAGTATATACGGATGACGAAGGACAGATTGTGTTCCTGGATACACCCGGTATCAACAAGGCGAAAAATAAGCTTGGCGAGTATATGATGAATGTTGCGTACTCCACATTGAATGAGGTGGATATCGTCATGTGGATCGTAGAGCCGACGACATTTATCGGCGCGGGCGAACGTCATATCATTGATGTGTTAAGTAAGGTAAATACGCCGGTGGTGCTTGTTATCAATAAGACGGATACCGTGGATAAACAGGCAGTTGCAGATGCTATAAACACATACAAAGAGGTACATGATTTTGATGCGATTGTTCCTGTTTCTGCACTGCGCGGACACAATCAGGCGGAGCTGATTAAGACGTTAAAGCGGCTGCTTCCGTTTGGACCGCAGTTTTATGATGAGGATACGATTACCGATCAGCCGGAACGTCAGATTGTGGCGGAGATGATCCGTGAACAGGCACTTCGCCAGTTAGACAAAGAGATTCCACATGGTATCGCCGTTGTGATCGACCGGATGAAGGAACGTCCGGATGGCAGCTGCATAGATATTGAGGCAACAATCATCTGTGAGCGGGATTCCCACAAGGGGATTATTATCGGAAAGCAGGGTGCAATGCTAAAAAAGATTGGTACGAAAGCACGTATCAGCATGGAAAATCTGCTGGACATGAAAGTAAATTTAAAGCTATGGGTAAAGGTAAAGAAGGACTGGAGAGACAGCGATACCTTACTTCGTAATTACGGTTATCGGGAGGAAAATTAAGATGAAGATCGGTTTTGACAACCAAAAGTACTTAGAGATGCAGTCACAGCACATACGTGACCGGATCGCGCAGTTTGATAATAAATTATATCTGGAGTTTGGAGGCAAGCTGTTTGATGACTATCATGCGTCACGTGTGCTTCCGGGATTTCAGCCGGATTCGAAGCTGCAGATGTTATTACAGTTAAAAGACCAGGCTGAAATCGTGATCGTGATCAGTGCAGAGGATATCGAGAATAACAAGGTGCGCGATGATTATGGAATTACATATGATATGGATGTGCTGCGTCTGATCGACGAATTCCAGGCAGTAGGACTGTATGTTGGCAGTGTGTGTCTGACAAAGTATGCCGGGCAGGCATCGGCAGAGCTTTTCCGCAAGAAGCTTGCAGAGCTTGGAATCAAGTCTTACCGTCACTATAAGATTGTTGGATACCCAAGTGATATTGCCCATATCGTGAGTGATGAGGGGTATGGAAAGAATGAATATATCGAGACAGAGCGCCCGCTTGTTGTCATCACGGCACCGGGACCGGGCAGTGGAAAGATGGCAACCTGCCTGTCTCAGCTTTACCATGAATATAAGCGTGGCGTGAAGGCCGGGTATGCAAAGTTTGAGACATTCCCGATCTGGAATCTGCCACTCAAGCATCCGGTCAATCTTGCTTATGAGGCAGCAACAGCGGACTTAAACGATGTCAATATGATCGATCCGTTTCATCTGGAAGCATATGGTGAGACAACCGTTAATTACAACCGCGATATCGAGATATTCCCGGTTGTTGCGACAATGTTTGAACTGATTGCCGGAAGCAGCCCATATAAGTCTCCAACGGATATGGGTGTCAATATGGCTGGAAATTGTATCATTGACGATCAGGTATGCCGCGATGCATCGGCACAGGAGATCATCCGCCGGTATTATCGGTGCCTGTGTGACAGAAAGCGTTACGGACAGTCGAAGGATGACAAGAATAAGTTAGAGCTTTTACTGCGGCAGGCGGGTGTCTCTATGGAGGACCGCCTGGTGGCAAAGAAAGCATTGGCAAGGGAAGAGGAGACCGGGCATCCGGCGATGGCAATCGAGCTTGCAGACGGCACGATCGTAACCGGAAAAACCGGAGATCTGCTCGGTGCATCGGCAGCTGCGATCTTGAATGCGCTTAAAGTACTTGCCGGAATTCCGCATGAAGTACAGTTAGTATCCAAGGAAGCCATCGAGCCGATCCAGCGACTCAAAATCCAATATCTTGGAAGCCACAATCCAAGATTGCATACCGATGAGATTCTGATTGCGCTTTCCACGACGGCGGCACAGGATGAAAAAGCAAAGCTTGCAATTGAGCAGCTCTCAAAATTGAAGAATTGTCAGGCACATTCGACGGTATTGCTTTCATCGGTGGATGAGCAGCTTCTGAAGAAAATAGGTGTCCAGCTTACGTGCTCCCCGAAGTATGAAGAGGAAGACAGAAAATATCACAGACGTTAAAAAATTGATTGTAAATAGAATATGAATCTGATAAAATATGCTTGTTTTTGTAAGAAAAAACAGGCATATTTTTATGCATTTTCGTAGAGAATACGAAAGAAAAATCTGGCCTGCATCCGCCAATGCCATGGATAAGGATGTCAGGAACACAAGGAGGATGAGAGTTTATTGGAAAACAACACTAGTTCAACAAACATTATTGAGCTAAAGCACATCACAAAAACATTTGAGGATGGGTTTGTCGCTGTAGAGGATTTTAACCTTACGGTAAAAAGGGGCGAATTCGTAACGTTTTTAGGGCCTTCGGGCTGTGGTAAAACCACAACACTCCGCATGATTGCGGGCTTTGAAATTCCTACAGAGGGAGAAATACTGCTAGATGGTAAAGAGATTGGAAATCTACCACCAAACAAACGCCCGATCAACACAGTATTTCAACGGTATGCATTGTTTCCACATTTAAACATTTTTGACAATATTGCCTTTGGATTAAAGCTTAAGAAGCTGTCGAAGGACGAGATTAAGCGGAAGGTAAAGAAAGTTCTGGAGATGGTAGACTTAGAAGGGTTTGAGACGCGGAAGGTAGCAACCTTGTCCGGTGGACAGCAGCAGCGAATCGCAATCGCGCGTGCACTGGTCAATGAGCCGCAGATCCTGCTTCTCGATGAGCCGCTCGGTGCGCTCGACTTAAAGATGCGCAAGGAGATGCAGCTTGAACTGAAAAGTATGCATGAAAGACTTGGAATTACCTTTATCTATGTAACACATGACCAGGAGGAGGCACTTACGATGTCGGACAAGATCGTTGTCATGTCCGAAGGACGTATGCAGCAGATCGGAACTCCTGAGGATATATATAATGAGCCGAAAAATGCATTCGTTGCAGACTTTATCGGCGAGAGTAATATTTTTACTGGCATCATGACAGACAAGCTCAAGGTGCGTTTCTGCGGGGCGGAATTTGCCTGTGTGGATGATGTCGAGCATGGACGGCTGGTGGAAGTCGTTGTGCGTCCGGAGGATGTTGAGATCACAACGCCTGAGAATGGTGCAATCACAGGAACGGTTACATCAGTTGTATTCAAGGGTGTCCACTATGAGATCACAGTGGAATCCGGCAAGAATGAGATCGTGATCCAGTCGACGAAGACCGCAGCGGTTGGAAGCCAGGTTGGACTGAATGTGGAACCGGACGGTATTCATATCATGATTCCGGAACACACACTGAATAAGATCGAGAGTGATGTAGACAAGAATTATGAGCTTACAATCTTTGATGGAAAGATCCAGTGTGATCTGACGAAGATCATTCCGGGTTCTAAGTTTAACGACGCGCATGAGCTTTTAGATGCACATGGTGACGTGATTGATTATGAGAAACTGAAGGTCGTGCTTGCAATCAAGCCACGGCATATTTCCATGAGCGATAATGAGGAAGAGGGTATCGTCTGCGGACATATCATCAACCTGATCTACAAGGGTGATCATTACAGCTACGTGGTCCGTACGGATATGGATGAAGATTTCATCGTTAACGATGAATACCTGTGGAATATGGATGACTATGTAAGTCTGGTTATTCCGGAGGAGCATATCCAGTTTTCCATCAAGAAATAGAAAAGGAGTGATATTGTATGCGTTCTTCACGTTTTGCAAAGAGCGGACTGGGTATACCTTATGCACTTTTTCTATTGCTGTTTGTAGTAGCCCCATTGTTTGTTCTTTTATATTATGCGTTTACAAACGGACAAGGTCAGTTTACCGTGCAGAATCTGGCGGCATTTTTTACGAGCCCGAATACGATCGGTACACTTGCGTACAGCTTTGCGCTGGCGGTTGTGACGACCTGCGTCTGTGTACTGCTTGCATATCCGATTGCGTATATCTTAGCGCGCAGCAATATGCGGCATAAGAGTGTGATCTTAGTTGCATTTGTGATGCCGATGTGGATCAATTTCACATTGCGTATCACTGCATTAAAAGAGATACTTACGGTGTTAGAGGGAAATCTTGCCCTGCATCCGTTTTTAAATTCTGTCATCGGTATGACGTATGATTTTCTTCCATTCATGATTCTGCCGATGTACACGACGCTGATGAAGTTAGACACGAGTCTGATAGAGGCGGCAGGTGACCTTGGCGCGAATCCGGTACAGACATTTCTGAAGGTGACACTGCCACTTTCCGTGCCTGGCATTATCAGCGGAATCACGATGGTATTTCTGCCATCTATGACAAACTATGTTGTGCTGGATATGCTTTATAACAGCACATATATTATGGGTAGTCTGATCGGAAGCTATTTTGCATCCTACGACTGGCACAATGGATCAATGATCGCACTGATCCTGCTTTTGATCATATTGATCTTCACCCTCTTTACGAACAAATACTCGGATGAGGACGAGGGAAGAGGAGGTGCACTGATCTGATGAGAAAGACGATTGGAAAACTATTTTTGATTCTTATGCTGCTCGTTATCTATGCACCGATTCTGATTCTGGCAGTATACAGCTTTACGGATTCCGGAAATATCGGTTCGATCCACGGATTTTCTATGCAGAATTATGTGACACTGTTCACAAAGGGTGAGCTTCGGGATATGATCGTTGGGACGGTTCTTCTGGCACTTGTTTCATCTCTGCTTGCTACAATCTTTGGAACAATGGGTGCGATTGGTGCGTTTTATTCGAAGAAACTTGCGAAGAACTTTATTAACACAGCCAACCAGATTCCGGTTGTCAATGCAGATGTTGTAACCGGTTTTTCCATCTGCGTGCTGCTGATCGTTGCATTTGGCATGAATAAGGAAAGCTATGTGCCGCTGCTGATCGGCCATGTAGTGTTATCTGCGCCATTTGTGTATCTGTCTGTGGTTCCGAAATTAAAGCAGATGGATGCAAGTCTGTATGAGGCGGCAATGGATCTTGGTGCGTCTCCGTCGATGGCACTCCGTAAGGTTGTGATCCCGCAGATCATGCCGGGTATCGTATCCGGATTTGCGCTGGCAATCACACTTTCGCTTGATGATTATTTCATCGCAAGCTATACAAAACCGGCAACGTTTAACACGATCAGTACGTATGTTGTCAATGCAACCAAGGGTTCACAGACAGAGATTAAAACTGCACTCTGGGCGCTTTCGACAGTAATCTTCCTGATCGTTATTCTGGCAGTGGTTGTCATGAATGTGGCTGGCAGAAAGACAACCTCTGAAAAAGGAGGTGTCTGCAATGAGAAATAAGATGTTAAAACGTGTGACAGCCGTTGCGGCGGCAACTATGATGACATTTCTGGCGATGGTGCCGGGAACAAAGATCACACACGCACAGGGAAATGACGACGTGATCAAGCTGCGTGTCTGCAACTGGGAGGAATATATCGATCTTGGTGACTGGGACGAAGAAGAACGCATGGAGCTTGAAAATGGTGCGGAGATCTTCGGTGAGAATTCGATGGTCGATGATTTCACCGAGTGGTATTACGAGACGTACGGCAAGCGCGTGGAGGTTGAGTATTCGTGCTTCGGTACGAACGAGGATCTGTATAACCAGCTGACACTCGGCGATGTGTATGACCTTGTCTGTCCGTCTGATTATATGATCATGAAGCTGATGGCAGAGAAGAAGCTGGTGCCGTTTTCAGAAGATTTTTATGATACAGACAATCCGGATAATTACTATGTGCGCGGGGTATCCGATTATATTAAGGATACGTTTGATGAAAATGAGATCGGCGGTGAGTCGTGGAGTAAATATGCGGCAGGCTATATGTGGGGCGTCACCGGTGTTCTCTACAATCCGGAGAAGATGACAGAAGAGGAAGCATCTACCTGGGATGTGTTTCTAAATGACAAGTTCAAGCGCCAGGTTACAATCAAGGATAATGTCCGGGATTCTTATTTTGCGGCACTTGGTTCTTACAGAAAAGACGAACTAATGGATGAATCGCTCCGCAATGCACCGGATTATCAGGAACGGTTGATGCAGATCATGAATGATGTGGATTCCGATACGATCGAGAATGTAGAGGACATCCTGCAGGATATGCAGGGTAATGTTTATTCGTTTGAGACCGACAGTGGTAAAGCAGACATGATCAGCGGAAAAGTCGTTGCAAACTACCAGTGGTCCGGAGATGCTGTCTATGCGATGGATCAGGCAGAAGAGGATGATTTCTATCTGGATTTTGCGGTGCCGGAGGAGTCGACGAATCTGTGGTTTGACGGCTGGGTTATGCTGAAAAGCGGAATCGGACAGGATGCGGAAAAACAGCAGGCCGCTGAGGCATTTGTAAACTTTGTGTCTCGTCCGGACAATGCGGTGCGTAACATGTATTACATTGGTTATACATCGGTGATCAGTGGCGGTGACGATGATACAGTCTATGATTATCTGAAATGGAATTATGAGGCAGAGGATGATGAAGAGGATACAACAGAGTATCCGGTTGGTTTCTTCTTCTGTGGGGATGATTCCAATGAAGATTATATTATGACTGTGCCGGAAGAACAGACGCGCAGACAGTTGTTTGCACAGTATCCGACGCAGGAGGTACTGCAACGGAGTGCAGTCATGCAGTATTTTGATGATACGGCGAATAAGGAAATCAATCAGATGTGGATCAATGTCCGGTGTTATAATATTGAGGATGTGCCGGTACAGATATGGATTTTCGTTGGTGTGGCCATCGTACTTGTGATTTATATTACCATACGTATCCGGATGAGTCATTACCGGGAAAAGAAATAGAGAGATAACAAAAAATGCGTGAGGAAATACAGGTAACGGGTATAATTTTATATGCAACACTTGTGAAGGAGTACGATAAACGGTTGGTCATACTGACCAAGGAACGCGGAAAGATCACAGTGTTTGCAAATGGTGCCAGAAAGGCGGTAAGCCAGCTCCGGGCGGCGAGCCAGAGCTTCGTGATGGGTACTTTTACCGTATTTCCGGGAAGAGATTCCTATACGTTAGTCAAAGCGGAGGTCCGGGAATATTTTTCCGGACTTCCTTTGGATATGGAGAAGTTGTGCTATGCATCGTATGTGTGTGAATTTATGTCATATTATACGAGAGAGGGCTGCTATTGTGTGAATGAGCTCAATCTGCTCTATGTGACACTCAAGGCACTTGAACAGGGAACCGTGGACAATCAGCTGATCCGCTATGCGTTCGAAGTACGGCTGATGGATATCGAAGGACAGGGGATTCATGCATATACATGCGTACGCTGCAATAAGAAGGAACTGAAATATTTCAATGCGAAGGCAGGCGGGCTTCTGTGTGAGGCATGCGGAAAAGAGCTGAAGCTTACACGGACGGTATCCGAGACACTTATTTATACTCTGCAATATATCCAGTCGGCAGATCTTACGAAGCTGTATGCGTTTCAGTTAAGTGAAGAGGCGATGGCAGAATTAAAGTACGTGGCAGACCGTTTCCGGGAAGCATATATCGACCGCGAATTCAAATCATTGGAAATACTATCATCCCTGTAAAAGCCCGACGCATAAAATTGTACGGTAGATGATGAATTTCAAAAATATGGTTGCAATCTGAACCATTAGCCTGTAAAATGTTGTATGTTTCATATGGTGAAGAAAGTCACACCGAAAAATAATAAGAATCCGCACACTCCGGTGCGAGAGGAAGGAAGGTTTACAAAATATGGAAAAGACTTTAGACAAAATCGTAGCACTTGCAAAGAACAGAGGATTTGTGTATCCGGGTTCTGAAATCTATGGCGGACTTGCCAATACATGGGATTACGGAAACCTTGGAGTTGAGCTCAAAAACAATGTGAAGAAGGCATGGTGGAAGAAGTTCATTCAGGAGAATCCTTACAACGTAGGTGTGGATTGTGCCATTCTTATGAATCCACAGACATGGGTGGCATCCGGTCACCTGGGTGGATTTGCAGATCCTCTGATGGACTGTAAAGAGTGTCACGAGCGTTTTCGTGCAGATAAATTGATTGAAGATTATATGACTGACAATGGAATCGAGATCGAGGGTTCCATTGACGGCTGGACAAATGAGCAGATGGAACAGTATGTGGAAGAGAAGCATATCTGCTGTCCAAGCTGCGGCAAGCATAACTTTACCAGTATCCGTCAGTTCAACCTGATGTTCAAGACATTCCAGGGTGTAACCGAGGATGCAAAGAATACGGTTTACTTAAGACCGGAGACCGCACAGGGTATCTTTGTAAACTTCAAGAATGTACAGCGTACATCCCGTAAGAAGATTCCTTTCGGTATCGGTCAGATCGGAAAGTCCTTCCGTAACGAGATCACACCGGGTAACTTCACATTCCGTACAAGAGAGTTTGAGCAGATGGAGCTGGAGTTCTTCTGCGAGCCTGGTACAGATATGGAATGGTTCCGTTACTGGAGAGAATTCTGTATTAACTGGCTGAAGGATCTTGGCATCAAGGATGATGAGATGCGTGCACGTGACCATTCTCCGGAGGAGCTTTGCTTCTACAGCAAGGGTACAACGGATATTGAGTTCCTGTTCCCATTTGGCTGGGGCGAGCTGTGGGGAATCGCAGACCGTACCGATTACGATCTGAAACAGCATCAGAATACATCCGGTGAGCCAATGGAATACTTCGATGATGAGAAGAAGGAAAAGTATATTCCATATGTTGTTGAGCCATCATTAGGTGCAGATCGTGTGACACTTGCATTCCTCTGTGCCGCTTATGACGAGGAGAACATCGGAACCGAGGAGAAGCCGGATATGAGAACCGTACTTCATTTCCATCCGGCATTAGCACCGGTTAAGATCGGTGTGCTTCCGCTTTCTAAGAAGCTGAACGAAGGTGCAGAGAAGATCTATGCAGAGCTTGCAAAGACATATAACTGTGAGTTCGATGACAGAGGAAACATCGGTAAGCGTTACAGAAGACAGGATGAGATTGGTACTCCGTTCTGTGTGACTTACGATTTTGAGTCTGAGACAGACGGCGCTGTAACTGTCCGTGATCGAGATACGATGGAGCAGGAGCGTGTGAAGATCGAAGATCTGAAGGCTTACTTCGAGAAGAAATTTGAATACTAAAAGAAGATAAGAGACAGGGATGCTTGTCGGCATCCCTTTTCTTTTAATTAGAACGCTTTAATACAGTAAAGCGTTACGCAATAACGCAATGGAGAAATAAAGAACTGGATTGAAGGAATTTACAATCACCAGACAGAAGAAAAAGGAGAGAGAAAATGGCGATTAAAATTATCATGTTAGTAATATTTTTTGGAGTGATGATCGGTGTCGGCGTATACTGCCGGAGGCATGCGACCGATGTCAATGGATTTGTATTAGGTGGAAGAAATGTTGGACCATGGCTGACTGCATTTGCATACGGAACTTCATACTTTTCGGCGGTTATCTTCATCGGATATGCTGGACAGTTCGGATGGAAGTTCGGTCTTGCTTCCACATGGATTGGTCTTGGAAATGCATTTATCGGTTCCCTGCTTGCATGGAATGTACTTGGCAGACGGACGAGAACAATGAGCCAGCATTTAGAGAGTAAGACAATGCCGGAATTCTTCGGTGTTCGGTTTGATTCGAAGATGCTTAAGATCTTAGCATCCTTGATTGTATTTGTATTCCTGATTCCGTATACGGCATCGCTTTACAACGGACTTTCAAGATTGTTCGGGATGGCGTTTCATCTGGATTATACAGTCTGCATCGTCGTGATGGCAGTGCTTACCGGAATCTATGTGATCGCAGGCGGTTACATGGCGACAGCCATCAATGATTTTATTCAGGGATGTATCATGATCATCGGAATCATCGCGGTCATTGCATCGGTATTAAAATCAAATGGTGGATTCATGCAGGCAATCGATGCATTGGCACGAGTAGAGGATGCGCAGGCAACTTCCACACCGGGAGCATTTGCATCGTTCTTCGGACCGGATCCTTTTGGACTTCTGTGTGTTGTGATCCTGACGTCTCTTGGCACATGGGGACTTCCTCAGATGGTACAGAAGTTTTATGCAATCAAGGATGAGAAGTCAATCGGAAAAGGTACATTAATATCCACAATCTTCGCAATCATTGTAGCTGGTGGCTGTTATTTCCTCGGTGGTTTCGGCAGACTGTATGATATCGACATCGCGGCACAGGGCTATGATGCGATTATCCCGGCGATGATCGAGAAGCTGTCTCCGTTTTTGATCGCGGTTGTTGTAATCTTAGTTCTTTCTGCATCCATGTCGACATTATCGTCACTGGTGCTCGCATCTTCTTCGACACTGACGCTGGATATGATCCGTGGCACGATCGTGAAGGAGATGACAGAGAAGAAACAGGTATTTATCATGCGGATCTTCATCGTCGTATTTATCGCAATCTCCGCAGTGATCGCGGTTGTACAGTATAAGAGCGGCGTGACATTTATCGCACAGCTTATGGGTATTTCGTGGGGCGCACTTGCAGGCGCATTCCTTGCACCGTTTATCTACAGCTTGTACTGGAAGGGCGTGACGAAGGCTGCCGTGCTTGTGAACTTCCTGTTCGGCAGTGGCATCATGGTAGCGAATATGCTTGCAAGAGCATCATTCCCAACCGTGTTGCAGTCGCCGATCAACTGTGGTGCATTTGCAATGCTTGCCGGACTTATCATCGTTCCGGTTGTGAGCCTTATCACACCAAAGCTTTCCGATGAGAAGAAACAGGCGGTATTTTCCTGCTATGAAAAATAAGTTCTAAACAGAGGATTTGCGCATAGGCTATATAGAAACCAAGTTGTACGAGAGGACGGCAACATGAGAACACGACAAACGGCGCTTCGCATGATCGTACTTTCATTTTTACTTGTGGGATGCATGTGTATCTTCGCGGCCTGTGCAAAATCAGAGAAGAAGGCTTCGGCTGCGGGGGTATACCATCTGTATTCCATGGAGTCGGACGGGGACAGCTATTCTCACGACGATATCGTGTCATATGGGCTGGATTCCATGGCACTTACGTTGTATGCGGATGGCACGGCAAGCCTTGGCTTCGGGGAGGAGACAGAGCAGTTTCAATGGAAGGAAGGCATGCTTTATTCGGATGATGAGGAAATTGCTTTTACCGTGGAAAATGGAATGCTCACCGTATCAATGGATACAGAAAGCATGGTTTTCGAGAGGGTGAAAGATGCACCGGAGAAGATGGAAGTCCAGAACCCGGAAGAAACAACCGGCACCCCGACAGACGATACGGAAGTGTCCGGAACAGATTTGCCGCAGCAGTAGATATGAGCAGCCCGGACTGAAAAGAAAATAAAAAAGGCAGTTGATTTCCGCGTAAAATACGTCCGGAAAACCAATTGCCTTTCTTTTTATGTTTTTTTATGGCGATTTTACTAAATATTTATAAAAATGCCTTTATCAATTGTGAAAATTATGTTATAATTTCTTGCAGTGTGATGGGGACGTGCCATAGTCTGCTATCGCAGAAATTTGATTACTTAGGAGGTATATGACAAATGGCAAACAAGTGGGTTTATATGTTTAGCGAAGGCGACATGACCATGCGTAATCTTCTTGGTGGTAAGGGTGCCAACCTTGCAGAGATGACAACAATTGGTCTTCCGGTACCACAGGGATTCACAATTACAACAGAAGCTTGTACACAGTACTATGAGGATGGTCGTAAGATTAATGATGAGATCATGGCTCAGGCTATGGAAGGTGTTAAGAAGATGGAGGAGATCAACGGCAAGAAGTTTGGCGATCTCAAGAATCCATTGCTTGTTTCTGTACGTTCAGGTGCCAGAGCTTCTATGCCTGGTATGATGGATACAATCTTGAACCTCGGTTTGAACGACGAGGTAGTTGCAGCTATGATCGCTGGTAACCCAGATCCAGCATTTGAGCGTTTCGTATATGATTCTTACAGACGTTTCATCCAGATGTTCTCAGACGTTGTTATGGAAGTTGGTAAGAAGTACTTCGAGCAGCTGATCGACAAGATGAAGGAAGAGAAGGGTGTTAAGTTCGACGTTGAGCTTACAGCAGCAGATCTTAAGACTCTTGCAGAGCAGTTCAAGGCTGAGTACAAGAATCAGCTTGGTACAGACTTCCCTTCAGATCCTGTAGAGCAGTTGAAGCTTGCTATCGAGGCAGTATTCCGTTCATGGGATAACCCTCGTGCAAACGTATACAGAAGAGATAACGATATCCCTTATTCATGGGGTACAGCCGTTAACGTAATGCCTATGGTATTCGGTAACCTGAACAACGAGTCTGGTACAGGTGTTGCATTTACTCGTGACCCTGCAACAGGTGAGAAGAAGCTTATGGGTGAGTTCCTTATCAACGCACAGGGCGAGGACGTAGTTGCCGGTGTTCGTACACCAATGCCAATCGCTCAGATGGAGCAGGAATTCCCAGAAGCATATGCAGAGTTCATTCAGGTATGTGAGACACTTGAGAATCACTACCATGATATGCAGGATATGGAGTTCACAGTTGAGAATAAGAAGCTTTACATGCTTCAGTGTAGAAATGGTAAGAGAACAGCTCAGGCAGCTCTTCAGATCGCTTGTGACCTTGTAGATGAGGGACATAAGACAGAGGAAGAAGCAGTTGCTATGATCGATCCTCGTAACCTTGATACACTTCTTCACCCACAGTTTGATGCAGCAGCTCTTAAGGCAGCTACACCTATGGGTAAGGGTCTTGGTGCTTCTCCTGGTGCTGCATGTGGTAAGGTTGTATTTACAGCTGACGATGCAGAGGCATGGGCAGCAAGAGGCGAGAAGGTAGTTCTTGTTCGTCTTGAGACATCTCCAGAAGATATCACAGGTATGAAGTCTGCTCAGGGTATCCTGACAGTTCGTGGTGGTATGACATCTCACGCAGCCGTAGTTGCTCGTGGTATGGGTACATGTTGTGTATCTGGTTGTGGCGACATCATCATGGATGAGGAAAACAAGCAGTTCACACTTGCAGGTAAGACATTTAAGGAAGGTGACTTCATTTCAATCGATGGTACAACAGGTAACATCTATGATGGAGTTATCAAGACAGTTGATGCTTCTATCGCTGGTACATTCGGTAGAGTTATGGCATGGGCTGATAAGTATAGAACATTGAAGGTTAGAACAAATGCTGATACACCGGCAGATGCTAAGAAGGCTCGTGAGCTTGGTGCAGAAGGTATCGGTCTTTGCCGTACAGAGCATATGTTCTTCGATCCAGAGAGAATCGCAGCATTCCGTGAGATGATCTGCTCTGATACAGTAGAAGAGAGAGAAGAAGCTCTGGACAAGATCCTTCCATATCAGCAGAATGACTTCAAGGCACTCTATGAGGCACTTGAAGGAAATCCTGTTACAATCAGATTCCTGGATCCACCTCTTCATGAGTTCGTTCCTACAGAGGATGCTGATATCGAGAAGCTTGCTAAGGCTAAGAATAAGACAGTTGATGAGATCAAGGCTCTTTGCAACTCACTTCATGAGTTCAACCCTATGATGGGTCACAGAGGATGCCGTCTTGCTGTTACTTATCCGGAAATCGCTAAGATGCAGACAAAGGCAGTTATCCGTGCAGCTATCGAAGTTCAGAAGGCACATCCGGATTGGAATGTTGAGCCAGAGATCATGATCCCACTTGTATGTGAGGTTAAGGAGCTTAAGTATGTTAAGAAGACAGTTGTTGAGACTGCTGATGCTGAGATCGCTGCTGCAGGCGTAGATCTGAAGTACGAAGTTGGTACAATGATCGAGATCCCTAGAGCTGCTCTTACAGCTGATGACATCGCTAAGGAAGCTGACTTCTTCTGCTTCGGTACAAACGATCTGACTCAGATGACATTCGGTTTCTCAAGAGATGATGCTGGTAAGTTCCTCAATGCTTACTATGATGCTAAGATCTTCGAGAACGATCCATTTGCTAAGCTTGACCAGACAGGTGTTGGTAAGCTCATGGATATGGCAGTTAAGCTTGGTAAGCCAGTAAATCCAAAGCTTCATATCGGTATCTGTGGTGAGCATGGTGGAGATCCTTCATCTGTTGAGTTCTGCCACAAGATTGGTCTTGATTATGTATCATGTTCACCATTCCGTGTACCTATCGCTAGACTTGCTGCTGCTCAGGCTGCAATCGCTAATAAGTAATACACCGCATATGGTAGACATTTTGATTTGGTAATCAAATAAAGGAATCCCCTATACTTCATAATGGAGTGTAGGGGATTTTTTTTGCTTGACTCCATTTTGTGAATGACAAGTATATGTATTTTGTGTATACTTGATATGGTTACAAAAATTGAAATAAAGTAAAAGAACGAAAACAGGGGGGGAGTATAATGCTGGAAGATGAACAGAAGAAAATAATCACATATCACAGAATCTGGTTTGTACGTCTGATTGCAATGATTGTGGCATGTCAGGCATTGAAACAGTTAATTGGTGCATCACCATTGTGGAGAGAAGAATATCCATTTGGGCTTGCTTTTTACACGAAGTATGCCAGACTTTGCAATCTGGATGATTTTGTTAAAGTGTATGGTGCAAATTTCTGGCTAGGACTGAAAGTGTTATTTACCTGCGCATTGGTGTGCTATGTTCTGGCATGGATTATGCAGAAGGTAAATGAAAAAACTTCGGCGCGTCTGGATTTGTTCGCGGATGTGACAGTAATTGCAGTTTTGATTGTCGATTTTATAAGCAATCTGTATTGTTTTAAGGCACATGTTTATGCAGAACAAAGTACAGTTTTGTATTTTGTGCGAATAGCTGTGATGATAATTGTTTTGCTTATCCACATATACGAGTATCGGCGAAATAAGAATTTGTTTGATAAGGAGACCAAAGCGGTTCATATATCGTCTCTGGTTGTGGGAATTGCGTTCGTGTGTGTATCCGCATTTTTTGTTGGAAAGAATTTTGTTATTTACAATAATTACAAATCATTCTATGGTGCATATTCAAAAGAAGAACACGGTCCGGATGCAGCATATGAGGATAAAGTAATGAATTACAACGAGCGTGCAGTGGCAAATGGGGATGAACTGTTTTTCTTTCATAAAACTGAGAATGCAATCTGCAAGGTAGATAAAGAAGGCAAAATGTCGACGATCATTACGTTCGATGAGATCAAGAAGGCTTGGGAGATGGATGACATCGAGGAAACCGGCTGGCTCATCCGGTTAGATTATTATGATGGATATGTATATTTTACATATTATTTACAGGATGCTTATTTCTTAAGCCGGATAAATGTGGAAAATGGAAATGTAGATGAACCATATACAGATTCAGCTTTTTATTGCGCAATAAAAGATGGATATCTCTATTATGAGACTCCTGTAGACGATGATTATGAGTATTTTGATGTATATAGGGTAAAAAAATAGAGAGTCAGATAAATATAGATAAGAAGGAATTATATCTGGGAAAATTTATTGGCCAAGCTTATAGTCGTGCAAAGGATTTTTATGCTGAGATTATCTATGATGATGATAGTTATTATCTGGAAGCTGTCTATAATGAATATGGTGAAAAAAGTATCAGGAAAAATGGAAACAGATATCTGTTATGTACAGATGAGAATGGGATGTATACGTTAAAAAAGTGTGAGAAAACAGACCAGAAACAAGAGTCCGATGAAACACAGTATACGACAATATCGGAACATGTTCTGGAGTATAATTCCTATGGTGATAAACTGTTTTATCTGAAACAGGAAAATGGAAATACAGAATTGATACAGACGGATTTGAATGGCAATAATGAAAAAGTTCTAAAGCGATATGCGGATTGCTATGAATCGGTTGCATATACTGATCCGACCTACATCTTTTCAATTATGGTATGTGAGGACAAGCTTGTTGTCATGTATGAGGATCAGGAGAGCAATCCGAAGTATGATGTGGTTGGGTATTGAGAATTAAATATATATGATTATTTACGGCATAGCTGTGAAACTGGCTGATGGCCTTATGAAAGGCGTGTGGTATGCAAGGGTGAAAAGCCGGAAAACCAGATGGTTTACATGTACACATTTGCTGTCACAAACATGGATTCATTACCAGAGTATCTCATCAAATTTTACTACAAAAGAGGACTGATGGAAAACTTCATAGGAGTCCTTTGCCATTTTATGTTGCAGTGACAGGGGCTCCGTTTCATTTTGAAGAGTTAAGAGAAACGCCGACTATTAAGAGGAGGAAAAAGGATGTTGTATATAGGATCCAGAATACAGGAATATCGTAAGAAAGCCGAACTGAGTCAGGAAGAATTTGCTGATAAGATAGGTGTAAGCAGACAGGCAGTGTCCAAATGGGAGAGAGATAAGGCATATCCGGATCTTGACAGACTTGTGTGTATATGTGAGATACTTGATGTTCAGATGGATGAGCTTATATATGGAGAAGAAAGAAAAAAACAGGGTGAACTGACTCAGGAGAATCTAGCATCAAACAATATAGTGCACATGAAAAATCTTCGAGGCAGGAACCGGTTCATGAGGCTTAAAGTAATATTTGGAATTATGACAGTTATATGTATATTTTCCATTGTTATGATGGCAGTGTTGTTTGTCAGGAATGAGTGGAGCAACCATAAAGATAAAAACGATAATGTACGTGTTGAGAAGGTGTACCAGCAGTATACAAAGGCTGATCTGTGTTATTTTGATGATGATGGAAGAAAGATAATGAATACTGTATGGCTTGATGTGCCTGGAATACGGGATGGAGATTATATACAGTGTTACACAGGAAATGATAATTCAGGATTGTTTTTGAACTACAGCCTGTCGACGCTGATTTTTGTTGCGGTTTTTGTGATTGTAATGATTATCCTTCTGATACTTACAGGATCCGAGATGCAAAGAATAAAGAAAGAGGAAATACTTCAGATAATACTTGAGGATGAAAAAGCGGATGAAGAAATTTAAAAAGGTATTATATGTGATTATATCTGTCGTTATATTTGCAGGTGCAATAGCTGCTGCTTTGGATTTTATGGGCGTAATCAATCTGAAAAACCATGATCAGACAGAAGATGAGACGTTGTACTCTGAACTGTGGCATATCGTATTTAAGGGATATGCTTTTTCCGTAAAACCAGCAGGAATAGCTATTATACATGAAAGTGGCTGCCTCAACATAAGAAGTACCGACGAGTATCTGGTACAGATAGATGTTGAGGATGATTCTGCTGATGATTTCTGGAATGACAGAGACGGACGTGTACAACATATGAAGGAATCCGGCTATACGATGGAACAGTATCCCGAGAAGATTCGTGTGGATGACAGGGAGTATATAAGATATATAGTGAGCATGAAGGAGGAACGTGGCGCTGAATATGACAGTTCATATTTCTGTGTGCTCATTTCAGATGCAGGAGATGATAAACGGTTTCTCACAGTGGTAAGATTTGATGGAACAGATATAGCTGCCATGGATACTGCATCGAGAAATGATATGTATGAAAAGGCCATTGATGAGGCAGCTTGTGTTACTTCCAGTGCAGTTCCTACGGATGAGACAAATGATATGACAGGCTCATACTGGCAGGCAGATGGGTATTCAGGCACATTCAGTTCAGATGTCGTGAAAGAAGAATATACTGATGCAGAGCTTGTGGACAGCATTGCAAATGAAGATATATATGTATCCTATGAAATTCCAGAGAATTTCATACTTCTAAGAGATGATCAGACTGGGAAATCTTATTATTCTGAGGCTGATAAATCACAGGTGATAGTGTCTGTTATTCCGTATACATGGAAGAGTGCAGCTGATATGGCAGAAGACAGCAACTCTGCCGGGATTTCCAAGGTTACAGCCGAAGGACAGTATGAGGAAAAGGGAAAAATTTACTATTATTATGCCTATTCCATATTGCGTATACGGAACGGCACAAGGAAGACTTCGTATTACTTTAATGCGTATACAGATCTTGAAGATGGCAATATATACAGCATAAATGGATTTGCTGATGATTCTCCGGAGATAATGAACCCTAAGACATATACAAGGTTTATGAGCATTACTGAGGAGTGAGAAAATTAAAAAATATATATTGATTGATAAAAAGTGATAAAAATTGCAAAAATCAATCATTGCTACCACTGGTTGCATGGATGCTACTGATTTAACCTCGACAGATTTCGGGTGATAAGTGATAATAAATCCGAAAACATATTTTTATCAAGGAGGAACATACTATATGAAAAACAGAAGGATGCTGCAGCTGGGACTTGTCACAGTAGTACTTGGAATGTCTCTTGTTGGCTGTGGGACAGACGAGTCGGACAACAAAGCAGAGAAGACAGAGGCAACAGAACAGGTAACTGTAACGGAGGAAAATACTACAGGAGAAGATGCTGCTGATATATCGGCAGATGATACGGAGGATATTGCTGATACATATGATGAATCAACGGAGTTTACGCTTCCGGTATATGATGATTTCACATTGGAGCAGGGACTCAGCGAGAAATATGCAGATATGGACAACAGATCATTTGTGTACAATGGTACGAAGCTCATATTAGGAGAATCAACACTCAAGGATCTTATAGATGCAGGTATTCCATTTGATGAGAGTGACCTTAACAACAGTGGCAACAATGTAAATGTAAATTATGAAACTGAGAGGTATCAGGCATCTATCAACGATTATGTAACAATGCAGTTTAAATTTGGTAATTTCACTGACAGCGAGCAGAAGGCTGAGGACTGTGTGCTTTCATATGTGAGATATTCGCACCTCTATGTACCACAGCCGGATTATGATGCTTCCATGAATGCTGAAATCAGTGAATATATGATAGATGGAGCAAAAAAGGTACATTTTTCATTCCCTACTACCCTTACAAAGGATGAGCTGCTGGAAAATAGCAGTGAAAATGCTGAAGAGGATGGGAAAAATGTAAAGTATATGATAGAATCAGAAGTGTATATGGGTGACAGTGGATATGAGTTCGAGTTTAATGATGTAACCGGACAGCTGAAAGAGGTTCGTATAAGCTGGCTTCCATAAGTAATGATTTACTTGTGTATGTTATAAAAAAAATAAAGCAATCCCGTTTGGTATATTTTCCAAACGGGATTTTTATGTTATAGTAAAAGGCGAGAATGGGAAGAGGAAAATATATATGAAGAAAGATAAGTTGAAGATAGAGAAGAAGATATTACGATTATCTTTTCTGGGAAGCCTTTTATTTATTATAGCGGAAGGAGTTATGGCGTGGATCACGCATTCGCATTCGCTGCTTACGGACTGTTTGTTTGATGCGGCAGATCTTGTTATGATTGGACCGTTTCTTGTGTTGGTGCCGCTTCTGTATAAGCCGGTTACGGAGAAACACCCATATGGATACTCACAGGTAGAATCGCTGTTCCTGCTCGTGAAGTACAGCGTCTTGCTGGCACTCACTTGTAATCTGCTTGTGGAGAACGTAAAGCTGCTCGTGCATGGCGGACATGAGGTAAATGCTGGGAAGATTGCAGTGTTTGAGTTCCTTGTCTGCATAGGATGTGCAGCGATGTATCTCGTACTGAATCATTACAGTAAGAAATACGAGTCAGAGACGATCAAAGCAGAGCTCTATATGTGGAAGCTGGATGTTGTGAGCAGCCTGGGTGTGGCGGTTGCATTTGTGGTACAGGTGTTGCTGCTTCATACGAAGCTTCATTTCCTGACACCATATATTGATCCGGCAGTAGCGGCAGTGATGGCGATTTTGCTGATCCGGGAGCCGGTCGTTGTGATCTTCCAGAGCATCAAGAATCTGGTTTTGTTTGCACCGGAGGAAGAGGTGTTGAACCAGATCCGTTCCATCGTAGATAAGCATATGAAGGATTATCCATACGAAGTGACATTCCTTGATGTGATCCAGACGGGACGGAAGATCTGGGTGGAAGTCTATATCGGCAACCAGACAGATGTGATACATATCAGCATCCTGCATCAGGTAAGGGATGAGATCAAGCAGGAATTAAAGCACAAATATGATCAGGTATATATTGAGATTATTCCAGATTAAAAAATATAATTCGGAGATATCCCTGTGGTTTCGTAAGAAATCATAAGGATATCTTTTTTGTTGTAAAAATTACGACAAGATTATATAATGCTGTATAATTAGAGTATATAAACAGCAACTCAAAAGAAAGGAATTAAAAAATGGCAGATATGACGGTAACGGACAGTGTATGGTTTCGGAAGAAGAAGTTTCAGGAGAAGATGAAAGATCTTGAGGAGGTGATGAGTGGAAGAAATGCATCCATTCTTCCTTTTGTGACAGATAATGCGGGCAAATTTTATGCCAAGAAGACACAACAGCTGATTCATGAACTTATAAAGGACATGAATATATATGCAAACCGGAAACTTCTCTGGATCGGAAATATCCAGAACTCAGATATCCCGGAACAGCGGGCATTCTGTAAATATGTGGAGATGTTTTTATATCTTGTAATCCGGGTGTCTCTTGTGGATATGGGATGGATGTACGAGATTATGGATACTATGCCGCAGAGCAATTTCCAGCAAATTCTGGATTGTGCAGAAGATTTTAAGAATCGTGACAGCATATATGACTGGGCATTTGACCGCAGATATGCAGGAAATATTGTGTTTGAGAATGTGCTTGACTATAGCTGCGTGATCTATGAGGATCTGCTGGGTAAGAATTTCAGCAAATTGATTCCCGCGGAAATGTGGAAAGAATTCGAGGAGGAAGATGCTGCATTACTATCCGTACCTGATGGGGAGGATCCGGATGAAATGGAAGATTTTCTATCGGATGAGGAGATTCAGGCAATCATGGATGACTATGAGGAAATACCAGAATCAGAGACAGAACGGCAGTTACGGGAAGCAAATGAACGGGCATATAAAAGGGAAAAAGAGAAATTTGTGGATGTCGATCATTTCTGTCAGGTATTTGAGAAATTTGCATCGATGTTATTTGCCGGCGAATTTCCATATTCCTACATGTCGAAGATGAAACAGGCTGTGGAAGGCATGTTGGATATCTTCCTGTGTGAGCATAAATTGTCGTTATATAATGATACAGATCAGTATCTGAAGGCTTACACATATTTGAAAAAGACCGAGGAAAAGATCGATATTCTGCGAAAAGAGGTATAACAGATGGCTGGAATGAAAGAAGATTTCTACCGGCGGATAGGTACGGATTACCATAACCGGCGGACGGAATCCTTTATTTATCGATATGTCAGACAGGAGAAAGAAGCGAATCTCCGGATCCGGCTCGTGCAGGAATATCAGGCGTGGAGAAGCAATCCGGAAGATGGAGCACGGTTCGAGAAGTTCCTGCTTACAGATGTATGTGGGGATAAGAATCTTGCGAAAACGAAGGATGGAATCAGACAGGAGATTGGGCAGATTGCAGCGATGCTTACACAGACGGAACTGGCAGGCATAGATTTCCAGGCGGTTGATGCATGCATGACTGCGTTATATACGAAGTATGAATGGGAAGGCGAAAAGAGAAATGCGTATGTACAGCTTGCATCGAAATATCAATGCTATAAGATTGGGGAACATAGCGATGAGATGGAAGCGTCAGAGTTTATCCGTACGATCAGGTTGACAAAGGCAGAGTATGTAGTATCTGTTTTTTCGTTCCTGTTAGAGAATATCCGTGTACATCTGAACGCAGAAGATCGAAAGAAGCTCCTTATGCTTGGACGAAGCCTGAGTGGGGATGAGGTATTTGCAGGCATGCGGAAGGAATGCGATAAGATGAAGCTTATGATTGCCTTTGCTTCGAAATCGCCAGAGCGGTTTTCAGAAGCGGTGGAGCAGATCTACACGGAACAGAGTCTCTCAGATTTGACAGATGAACTGCTGGATGGATTGATTGCCAACGATGTAAATACATTGCTGTACGATGGGGGATTTCGGCCCGGGCAGAAGGAGGAAGGAAAGTCACGTAAGAAGGACCGAGGACTGGATATGCTGGAAGCCTATATGAAGGAGATTGGGATAGAGCCATTTGCTGTTAGCAATCGAGGCAATGTGGTATCGTTGCAGGATGGAAAAAACAAATCCTATGGGGAATATTATACTGCCTGCAATCAGCTCCGGGATGTTTTGAATCAGGAAAAGAGGGATACGGTATTTATCCCGCTTGTCATAGATGCGCAATTCGGGGGAGGCATCTTTCTGATTGGCAGAAAACATTACCTGTTCTATCCAGAGGTTGCAGCACAGATGAAACACAGTTGTGGGTTTTGCTTTGTGAGTTTTATAAATGTGGTGGAGGGATCCGCCTATGAGCTTGATACGGAGGATTTCGATTTTCCGACGATGGAAGAGGCAGTGAGCTGGTTTTATATGAAATTCGATGCGCCGGAAGATCAATTAGATGAATTCCGGAAATATAACCGTATGGTTCCAAAGAATTGTCCGGATGTTTTCACAAAGTTCTTTGATCAGCCGGTAAGGGTCGATGCACCAGAGGAAGCCGATGATGTAGCAAAGCATGAAATTGAGGAAAGCCGCATGGAACTTGAAGCTGCTTTCCGGCAGGAAAAAGTGTGGGAGAGAAAACAAAAACAAAGAAGAGTACAATAAGGAGGAACAATTCTATGAAGCTGGATAATACAAAGGATATTTTCGCGGAGCTTCTGCGTGCTGCAAGCAGGGGATATGGTGACCGGAACATTGAGAATCCGTCGGTTAGTTTTATCCGGGATGTAAATGCGGGTGACTATGATCATATCTCCGATGAGGAATACAAGAAGATCCTCGATTCTGTTGAGCGGTTAAGTGCACCCTGGCAGACAATGCAGACGAAGACCGTGAAGGATCTTCTAATCAATGCACTCGAGGATGTGGATCTCTCTGATGAGGATGTAGAGGACATCTCGGCTGCCTTGATGAGTGCTTACATCAAAACTGACCATGACCGGATTCCGCAGGCAGCATCCGATCGCAGCGATAAGACTGTCGATATGGAGCATTTGCGGATGATTACCGGTCATTCTGCCGCAGTGGCATCACAGAAAGAACCATGGGATGACATGCCTTATGATTATGAGGATGATTATGAGGCAGAGGATGAGGCAGATACGTCGGATATCCTTCGGACACCGGCGTCTATTTACCAGTATCTCGACGAGCGTGTCTACGGACAGAAGGACGCGAAGCGTGCCGCTGCGATGCTTCTGTGGAACCATGTAAATGGCAGAAGACAGAACGTTGTGTTTGCAGGTCCGACTGGCTGTGGAAAGACGGAGATCTTCCGCCAGCTTGCGCAGATCTATCCCAATATTAAAATCCATAATGCACCATCGATCACAGGTACGAGCTGGAAAGGAAATATGAAGGTTCGGAATCTGTTTGATGGAGTATCCGCAAGGGAACAGAAGCATCTGATCATCGTTCTTGATGAGGCAGATAAACTGTTTGAAGGAGGAAGCGAAAGGGGATGCGGACAGGTCGTACAGAATGAACTGCTCAAGGTGCTCGAAGGAGATATGGTTCATTTTGAAGGTGATAACATGCTTCAGGGGGAACAGTCACTCGATCTGGACACATCAAATATCAGCTTTGTATTCCTCGGTTCCTTTGAAATGATGGTGAATGCGAAAAGGCAGAAACCACATGCATTTGGGTTTGGAGCTGCCATATCCGGGGAAACGTTCGATGGGTACAACAGTGTCTTTACGCAGGAAGACCTGGTGGAATATGCCAATGTCCGAACCGAGATTGCCGGACGTATCAATAACATTGTGCAGCTCCACGAAATGACAGAAGAAGATTATCTTAGAATTCTGTCTGACAAGAGAATCAGCCCACTTAAGCGTCTGTCGAAGGATTATCGTGTGGATATCAACATGCCGACAGATGCAAAAAAGAAGCTTGCAAAAGAAGCTTTTGAAACCGGAATGGGTGTCCGGTATCTGAAGTCTAGGATTCAGAAATCGCTCGATGATATGCTGTTTGAGGACTGCGGCAGAACGGCCTACACAATCTCAGCATAAACGGGCGTGTATGAAGGATAGGAGAAATACCAAAGAACTGGTATTTCTCCTTGTTTTATAGGTGAGAATGCGTGTATAATCAGAGATAGTTGACAGAACAGAATAGAAGGAGTAGAAAAATGGAAGCATGGTATTATGAAGTGGTAAGTATTGATGGAGATTATGCAAATCTCAAGCGGACGGATATCGAATCGGATGATCTGAAACTGGTTGCAAGAGCATTGTTGCCGGAAAATATCAGCGAGGGTTCGAAATTAAAGTATGAATTTTTGCAGTATGAGTTGATCGGATAACATGATGTGCATAGAAGTATGTGTTGGTAATCAGTTAATATGTTTGATGATGAATACTAGAATGAATTTATGATTTACAGGAAAGGAATGACAGCATGGAAGGACAAATGAAAGAAAAACGGGTTGCGGATTCTCTGACCGAGCAGTTTCACGAGATTCGTCCGGAACATTTAAATGGCGCAGATGTGATGTTTGGTGGAATACTGATGGGCTGGATTGACGAGGTGGCAGGTCTTACGGCTATGCGGCATTCTGAGGGACATGTGCTCACAGCATCGGTAGATAATCTGACTTTTCTGCGTAGCCTTCGTCAGCATGATATTGTCGTATTGATCGGACGCGTAACCTATGTCGGAAATTCGTCGATGGAAATCCGCGTGGATTCCTATTTAGAGAAGATAGATGGGATGCGTTATCCGGTGAACCGTGCATATCTGACACTGGTAGCCTTGGATGAGGATAATAAGCCGCGGCGGGTACCAAGATTGAAATTAGAGACAGTTGTGGAAGAGGCGGAATGGGAGGCCGGAAAGAAACGCAGCGAGCTTCGGAAACAACGAAAGAAGGAAGGCTTTTAGAATAGGAGTTTAACAAATGTTAGAAAAAATAGATGCAGTCAATAGCGTAATCAATAATTTTATCTGGGGCGTCCCGGCGATGACCTGTATTATCGGTGTTGGGTTATATTTGAGCTTTCGTACCCGGTTTTTACAGATACGGAAGTTCCCGTATGCCATGAAGGTGACATTTGGACGAATGTTCAAGAAGAAGGAAGCGGGCGACGGTGCGCTCACACCGTTTCAGGCAGTCTGTACGGCACTTGCGGCAACGGTTGGAACCGGAAATGTAGCCGGTGTAGCCGGAGCCATCGCCATCGGAGGACCGGGTGCAATCTTCTGGATGTGGATATCTGCGCTGCTCGGTATGTGTACGAAGTTTGCAGAGGTTACACTCGCGGTGCATTTTCGCGAGAAAAATAAGGATGGTGATTATGTCGGAGGACCGATGTATTATATTAAGAACGGATTGAAGAAGCATTGGCAATGGCTGGCATATCTGTTCTCTGCATTTGGCGTATTGACGGTATTTGGTACGGGAAATGCAACGCAGGTCAATACGATCACAACGGCGATTGACTCAGCATTGTTTAATTATAATGTAATTTCCGAGAATCAGGTTTCTACCCTGAATCTCATTATCGGAATTGTGCTTGCAATCCTGATTGCGCTCATTCTGCTCGGCGGAATTAAGCGGATCGGACAGGTAACAGAGAAGCTGGTACCATTTATGGCAGTAATGTATATCGTGCTTGCAATCGGAGTTGTGCTGCTGAATGTCAAGAACGTGCCATCGGTATTTGCATCGATCTTTGAAGGTGCATTTAACCCTGCATCTGTGACCGGTGGCGTCGTTGGAAGCTTCTTCATGAGTATGAAGAAAGGTGTTTCCCGTGGTATCTTCTCGAACGAGGCTGGTCTTGGTACCGGTTCGATCGCACATGCATGTGCAGATACAAGAAAACCGGTAAAGCAGGGATTCTTCGGAATCTTTGAAGTATTTGTTGATACGATTGTAATCTGTACATTGACCGCACTTGTAATCTTATGCAGCAAAGTTCCGATTGGATATGGTCAGGCGGCAGGCGCAGAGCTTACAATCAGTGGTTTCACAGCGACTTATGGTGGCTGGGTATCCATCTTCACAGCGATTGCAATGTGTTGTTTTGCATTTTCAACAATCATTGGCTGGGGACTTTACGGCGTCCGATGTATTGAATTTTTGTTTGGTACACGGGTAAATAAACCGTTCATGCTTGTGTATTCCCTGGTTGCAATCGTTGGTGCAACAGTGAATCTCGGACTTCTCTGGAGTATCGCGGAGACATTTAACGGTTTGATGGTAATCCCGAACCTGATTGCGGTATTCCTGTTGTCGGGTGTCGTGGTGAAGATGGTGAAAGATTATTTTAATGGTATTGAAACATATTAGTGAAAGATGAGGTGGCAAAGCAGATGCAGGATACGTTGAATTGGGCAGTGCTTGGTACCGGAGTGATCGCAAATGAGATGGCACAGGCATTGCAGAAGATGGGAAAATCGTTATATGCAGTTGGAAACCGGACACATGAAAAGGCGGTTGCATTCGCTGAAAAATACGGTGTTTCCAAAGTATATGATTCGATCGATGATATGTTTTTGGATGAGAATGTAGATATCATCTATATTACGAGTCCGCATAATACACATTATGCATTTATGAAGCAGGCGCTGATGTATGGAAAGCATCTGCTTGTTGAAAAATCAATTACGCTTAACAGCAGAGAATTGGATGATATGATCGCGCTTGCGAAAGAAAAAAAGCTTGTGCTTGCAGAAGCAATGACGATCTGGCATATGCCAATCTACAAGAAGCTGTGGGATATCGTGCAAAGTGGTGAGCTTGGAAAGGTGCAGATCATCACGATGAATTTCGGAAGCTTCAAGGAATATGATATGTCTAACCGGTTCTTCAATATGAATCTTGCCGGTGGCGCGATGCTTGATATCGGCGTATATGCATTGTCAATCGTCCGGAGTTTTCTGGACGAACAGCCGGATGAGATCGTGAGCCAGTGGAAGCCTTCTCCGACCGGTTCGGATGAGCAGGCAACAATTCTGCTCAAGAATGCCCAGGGGCAGATGGCAACGGTTGCACTCTCGATGCATTCAAAACAGCCAAAGCGTGCGATGATCAGTCTGGAAAAAGGATATATCGAGATCATGGAATATCCGCGCGCGGATAAGGCAGTCATCGTGGATGCCGAAAGTGGCGCGCAGACGGAGATTACAGCCGGAGATACTGCGGATGCGCTGTACTATGAGATGCAGGATATGGAACAGGCAGTAAAAAGCGGGGATGCATCCGCGATGCAGCTTGCGTATTCCAGGGATGTAATGGAAATCATGACGAAGCTTCGGAAAGACTGGGGCATGAAATATCCGGGTGAAGCGTGGTAGTGTGATTAAAAGGAAGCAGTAAAGGGTAACATAAATCAAAAGATAAGGAGTGAATGAAAATGGCAGAAGTAATTTTAAATAACGATAATTTTAAGGCAGAAGTACTCGATGCAAAGGGACTCGTGCTCGTAGATTTCTGGGCAACATGGTGTGGCCCGTGTAAGATGCTGGCACCAACGGTTTCTGAGATTGCGGACGAGTATGAAGGAAAGGTCAAGGTCTGCAAGCTCGATGTCGATCAGGCGATGGATATTGCGATGTCTTATGGCGTGGCAAGCATCCCGACTTTGATTCTGTTCAAAGATGGCGAGATCGTGAAGAAAAGTGTCGGTGTGGTATCCAAGACTGAGATCGAGGCAATGTGGAGCTAGAACAATCCAAATACAGATTTTAAATCTTATTTCCTGTCCTTTGATGATGGTACAAAATAGACAATATATGATCTGTTTTGTACCATTTTTGCTTAAATTGATAATATTTTATCTATAGAAAATCTCATTTTGCACATACTATCGGAAACAAAATCAGATAGGAGATGTGGAAGATGGAACGGATAGCAACACAGTGTATTACCTATGGATTATACATGTTATCGACGGTGTGGGAGAAAAAAGCAAATGGCTGTATCATTGATACATGTATGCAGATCAGCCACGAGCCGGTACAGATTGCAATTGCGGTTTCCAATCAGAGTTATACATGTGAGTTACTCAAAAAGAGTGGGATATTTGCAGTCAGTATCTTAGATGAGACATGCACCTTCGAGACAATCAAGCATTTTGGATATCAGTCTGGAAGAGATGTTGACAAAATGAAAACACTGGAGCTTCCGGTCAATGAACAGGGAATCCCGTATCTCGGATGGCAGAGCGTGGCGATGCTTGGAGCGACGGTGACAGAGAAGATATCTTGTGGTTCCCATACGTTATTTATCGGAACTGTGATTAAATCAAAGATACTGAGTGAGAAAGCACCGCTCACGTATGCAGAGTATCAGAGAAGAGTGAAGATGTACACATAACAAAGGGGAGTGGCTTTACAGCCATTCCCCTTTTGTCAGGTATTGATTTCGTTCCGCACCGACTGAGATAAATTGTATCTCGTGATCAAGCAGTTTTTCAATCGTTTCTATATATCGTTTTGCATTGTCCGGCAGTTCATCATAAGAACGGCAATGCGAGATATCCTGTTGCCAGCCAGGAACGATATCGATGACAGGCAGGAGATTATCCATATTATCTGTTGGGTCAAAATCCATAATATGTTTCGTGTGCTGCAGGTATTCTGTGATAATCGGAATTTCCTTCATGGAGCTTAATACATCCAGTTTTGTCAGGGCAATCCGGTCTGCGTTCTGACATTGGAGTCCGTAACGGCTGGCAACGGCATCAAAAGGACCAACACGTCTTGGACGTCCGGTTGCAGCACCGTATTCATTGCCGGCACGGCGAAGATCATCTTTCCATGATTCGGACATTGCTTTCTCTGCGGTAAATGGACCGGCACCGACACAGGTCGAGTATGCTTTCAGAACACCGACGACATGGGAGAGCGGAGCACCGGGGATTCCGGCACCGATCGGACCATAGGCTGAGATCGTGGATGAGCTGGATGTATATGGGAATATGCCATAGTCAATATCACGCATGGCACCAAGCTGTGCCTCCAAAAGCACTTTTTTATGGTCTGCTAGGGCATTTCTTAAGAATGCGCCGGTATCGCAGATATATGCGGAGAATGCTGCCGCCTGTTTCTCACACCAGGAGAGCAGTGCCGGATAGGACATTGGCTCCTGATGATAACAGCCGGAAAGCTCCATGTTTTTGGCATCCAGCATCATGTGCAGCCGGTTGTGTATATAGCCCTCGTTCAGATGAAGCAGATCACCAAGCCGGAGCGTTTTCTTTCTATATTTGTCGCTGTAAGCATAGGCGATACCGCGACGTGTGGAACCGAAGGCGGAACCATCCTTTTCCAGCCGGGCTTCTTCTAGTTCATCCTGCACCCGGTGCCAAGGCATAGAGATCGTGGCACGCTTGGAAAGCTTTAGATTTTCTGGTGTGATAGGAATACCTTTTCCTCGCAGAGCCTCGATTTCCTTCGTGAGATGCTCTAAGTCAATGACCATTCCATCCCCTAAAACACATGTGACATCCGGATGCAGAATCCCGGATGGAAGCAGATTTAATACATATTTATCACGACCAACAACGACGGTGTGACCGGCGTTATTTCCGCCTTGATAGCGGACGACGATATCCGCCTGCTCTGCTAATAGATCGATGACGCGACCTTTTCCTTCGTCACCCCAGTTGATACCTGTTACGGCTGTAAGCATTTGTTTGTCCTCCTTTGTTTGGTAAGGTAATTTGTGTTATGTGCAGTACCGGAATGTACGGTCAGTCAGAATTCTTGCAAAGATCAGACCGAGTGGAAGTGCAATGATAATCATGATTGCAGATGTAAACCACGAGACCGCTTCGGTAAGAGACATAATGCCAAAGTTATAAATTGCACGATATAAGTAAAGTCCCGGAACCATAATAACGATGGAAGGAACCGTAAGTGAAATTCTTGGATATCCATGATTCTGTTTTATAAAGGATGCAAGAAGTCCTGCTGTCAGTGCCCCAAGAAATGCAGCTACAGCGGCAGGAATTCCACAATGGTCTACGAGCTCCAGACGGAGTGTATTTGCGACAGCACCAATCATTGCAGCCGTACATGCCATTGAAACAGAACTGTTGAACATCAGGGAAAATCCGAATACACCACAGAAGCTTGTAATTATCCGGAGTATAAAATGTACCCATACATTGATATGCATGTCTGCGAAAGACAGTGGCTGTAAATGTAACAACAAAGCCATGATCCATGCAGACATGGTTGCAACCAAAACGATAATAATGGAATAAGTCAGTCGTTCCAGTCCGGAACGGAGATCCAGCTTTGCAAGGTCAATGCCGCTTGTAATAAATGGAAATCCTGGGATGATAAACAGGATAGAGCATATATAACCCGCTTCGTTCACCGCGGCTACATGGAACAGCATTTCGGCAAGCTTTAGACAGATCGTGTAGATCAGACAGGCAGCCGAGATAGAAGCAGCAATGTTTAGAAATAAGGTAAAATGATGCTTGATCAGTTTTGTTCGTATGATATTGCCAACACCTGCAGCAATAAATGCAAGAATCATTTCCACGGGACCGCCGCCGAGCAGAAATGTAAATGCACAGCAGGCGAGTGCTGCCGCCAGTCCTAATTTGACAGGAGAGTAAAGCGCATGGATTCTCTCGATTTCATCAAGCCTTTTATGGATTTCTTCACCGGTCAGATGGGCTTCGATATTCGGAAAGCTGTCGACGAAACGCTCCATTCGGTAAAGCTTGGATGTGTTTACGCCTGTATTTGCAATACTTAAGGATTGGGACACACAATCATTTCCATCAAAACAGTTAAACTCAATGGACATCAGACCGACATCGACCGTGCATGTTACACCGAGTTCTTTGGAAAGCTTATTCATGGATGTACGGACACGCCATGCTCCGGTTCCACAGGAAAGCAGGATCAGACCGACACGACCGATAACGGAAGCTTTTTCAATCAATCCCGCATCGGAGATAAGCACGTTGCTGTCATCACCGGTATAATCATGCCAGGGGATTTCCATATGATTTTTTTCCATAATATCAACATAGGAAGTTGAGATCGGATCAGTGTTCTTCTTCATATAATATCGCCTCTGCTTTTGTAATATGCCGTTTTAGATTATTCAAAAAAACGGAATTTGGCAGGAAGATTCCAAGCTCGTCAAAATGCTCATTGTGTTCGAGCAGAGTATCCTGTCCGTAAAATACAAATGCCATCGGGAGTTCCTTCTCCAGCTTTACCATCAGATCCCAGACTGCGGAATAGGCTTCTGCTTCGGTTTCTTTTTGCTTGATCGTGTCTGGAAGCTCGCGAATCAGGAGAACGCCGGTGCAGGATTCCAGATTTTTCTGCTTGATGTCCATAGAATCAGATGTATATGCGTGGCTGTACCGATAAGCCTGTGCTAAGAACATATTTTGTGTTGAACCGATTTCTTTGCATACGTTCTGAAAATGATGATATTCTTTCTCATGAACTGTTTTTTTATATTCGGATAACAGATTTCCTTCTGTATCTGTCATGATAATCGGGTTTTGCTTCCCATCTGCATTGAACCGGTATGGAATCAGATAAGAATTCCGCAGCAGATCAAACAGTGTATTCTGACAGATTACCATCAGAAATGCAGACAAATCCCGGTTGTGGTATGCATCAAACAGGACATTGGCAAATGTGGATGCAGAAGGGGAATTATCTGTATCGTCATTCAGCGCGAGAGAATTACAAAAGGTCTCCTGCAGTTTTTCACATGCCCATGGATCATTTAATATTTTCTGGAACAAAACATCTGCATGTTCTTCTCTTGGAAACATCGTTGTATTTTTCATAATATGCACATCCCTTCTTGCTTTTTCTTTTCGGACAGATTATACTATGCATGCAGAAATAAGTAAAAACTATAATTGATATATTGAAGATACTGCTTTGATATATCAGGATGAGGAGAGGCATGAACGTAAATTTTGAATATTACAAAATCTTTTATTATGTGGCAAAATATGAGAATTTTACAAAGGCGGCCCGTGTATTAGGAAACAGCCAGCCGAATATCACACGTGCGATGAATAGCTTAGAACAGCAGATTCATAGTACGTTGTTTGTTAGAACGAACCGAGGTGTGCAGCTGACACCGGAGGGACAGCGCCTGTATACGCATGTATCTGCGGCAATGCTGCAGTTATGGGCGGCAGAGGAGGAGCTGACCGACAGTACGGGACTGACACATGGAAGTATTGCAATCGGCGCGAGTGAAACCGCCTTGAATATCTATCTGCTGGATAAGCTGAAAGAGTTTCATATGAAATATCCGGGTATACGTCTGAAAATCTATAATCACTCAACTCCACAGGCAATCGAGGCAGTGAAAAGTGGAATGATTGATTTTGCGGTCGTGTCAACCCCGGCGGCGGTGGATGCCCCGCTCAAGGAAATTGTATTGGAGTCTTTTCAGGAGGTATTAGTCGGAGGAAGAACGTTCATGGCGCTTGGAAGTCAGGAGATATCGCTGTGGGAATTAAAAAATTATCCGCTGATATGTCTTGGGCGTGAGACGATGACATTTCAATTTTATAATCAGTTGTTTTTATCATATGGACTGGAACTGTCCCCGGATACGGAGGTTGCAACGACCGATCAGATCCTGCCGCTGGTACGGCATGAACTTGGACTTGCATTTGTTCCAAAAGCGATGGCAAGAGAATCTATAATGGAAAGAGAAATCGTGCAGATTCCGTTAAAAGAAGAAATTCCGAAACGTGAGATCTGTATGGTATTGGATAACCAACATCCACTCAGCGCTGCCGCAAGACAGCTTAAGAACATGATATTGCAGGCAGTGGAGGAAGAGAAAGGGGAGTAAACGATGACACTACAACAGTTAAGAAAATGCTGAGTCATCTGGCTCAGACATATCTGACAGCAATAAAGAAATATTTATCTAAGAAGAAAATGCCGGGATGTCTGTCCCGGCATTTCGTGTTACTTTGTTTAGTTTTTACTGATCGTATCTGCGCTGCCTGCAGCAGATGTTTCATCTGTTAGATCCTTATCCTTTCTGTGATCCACCCAGAAGCCCCAGACTCCGGCAAGAATTGCAATTGCAGCCATAATACCAACAAGAATATTCATAAACATAGATTTTGTCCTCCATTTTTCAATTTTTAAGTACGCAAAGAAAACTATGTGCATTCATAGTCCCACGTTTAGTCCTGATTAAACTGAAAAATAGTTGGATTTTTTTCCATCCTGTGCATGGATATAGCATAGGATCTTCTGTTGACTGATAATTGTTTTCGACAGAATTGGCTCTGAAAAAATAGCATAGCGGGAGGAAGAAAGCTTCCGTGTATCTGGAAGTGCTGCGATAAAACGGACAGATGTTTCCGCCTGTGCCGGTCCCTGTTTTACATCTTTTATATAAGAGGTTCTCGAAGCAAGGAGAAGCTCGCTTGTATTGATCTGTGTATTTGCAGAGATCGGAAGCTCAACACCACTGACCGTCGACTGTGCGGTAGGTTTTGCCGCATCAAAAAAAGCATCTGCTTCCGTCTGGTTAAAGTACAGACCAGAAAACAGAATTATGATGGAAATGATGAAATTAAGCAATCTGCGATATGATTTTTGACAGTTCATATAAGTCCCATCCTATCTTACAAATACATCCAATAATTCTGTAGTTCATCATAGCAGATATGTGATAAAATGTGAAGTAGGTAATTGCAGTTGACAGAGGGGAAAATAAATATGGTAAATCATTTTAACAAAAGTAAAAGTCAGAGAAAAATCGTCGTTGCGATGGATTCGTTCAAGGGAAGTCTTACGTCGTTAGAAGCAGGAAATGCGGTCCGAGACGGAATCTTAGAGAAGTACCCGGACTTTGATGTGCAGATATTTCTGGTTGCAGATGGCGGAGAAGGCACGGTGGAAGCACTTACATTCGGAAAGGAACACGTGCAGACTCAGACAATCCCTGTGACCGGACCGGTCGGAACGGAAGTTTTGGCGGGGTACACAATCTACGAGCAGGCAGGAGAAAAGACGGCGGTTCTGGAGATGGCGCAGGCAGCCGGATTACCGTTTGTCCCGGAAGAAAGAAGAAATCCGATGCATACGACAACCTATGGGGTTGGTGAGATGATTCGCGATGCCATTACATGTGGCTGTCGGAAATTTATCCTTGGAATCGGCGGAAGTGCAACAAATGACGCAGGGATCGGAATGCTGCAGGCACTTGGATATCATTTCTTGGATGCGACAGGAAGAGAAGTTGACTATGGCGCGGAGGGGCTGGCACAGGTTCGGTCGATTACGACAGAGGATGTAATGCCGGAGCTTGCTTCGTGTACATTTCAGATTGCGTGCGATGTGACGAATCCGCTGGTCGGTGCGCAGGGGTGCAGTGCCGTCTTTGCCCCACAAAAGGGTGCGGATGCGAAGATGGTACAGGAGATGGATGCGGCGATGAACCGATATGCGGATATTGTGGAAGATATGTACCGGAAAAATCCTACTCTGATGGAAAATCAGCAGACTGGTTATGATGAAGCAGGCAGGAACGTTGAAAAAAACGACAGGCAGAGTCAGGTCAAAAACCGCATGACACCCGGTGCAGGTGCGGCTGGAGGTCTAGGCTATGCGTGTCTGATGTTCTTACATGCAGTATTAAAACCAGGCATAGACATCGTATTAGATGAGATACAGATTGCGCAGGCAATTAAAACAGCAGACGAAGTTATTACTGGAGAGGGAAAATTAGACGCGCAGACGTTGATGGGGAAGACACCAATCGGCGTAGCGAGGATAGCGAAGTCGTATAAAGTGCCCGTCTATGCATTTGCAGGATGTTTTGGTGCAGATGTACAAGCGTGTATCGACAGTGGTGTATTTGCCGGATGCTATGCGGCAAGCACTGCCAATACGGAGGAAGAAAAGCGGCTTGCAATGGAGAAAACGCATGCGTATGCGAATCTGAAAGCATGCGTAAAGGCGCATTTTCACGCAGAAAATAATTAACAAAATCTACACACTTTCTATCTTGACATTTCAGACTCCTTATATATAATTAAACCGATTGAAATAGTAGGAAATAGAACGAGGAACTGCAAAACCTCGTTTTATTTGTTGTGGCGACGAGGAAAATGCACGCATTTATGCGGTGCAGTTGACGACCGCTAATCAGAGCAAGATGCGCAGAGCGCAACTTGTCTCTGTTTGAATTTAAGAATTTGAAAGGCATTATAGGATGAAACAGGACTGCATAGAAATCACTGGGATGACCTGCATCAGCTGTCAGAACCGAATTCAGGCAGGAATTGCAACTTTGGATGGTGTACGGCGTGTATCGGTAGATTATAAGACGGGACAGGCAGATGTTGAATATGACGAGAATGTCTGCAGTATTGATCAGATTGGGACTTGTGTGACTTCGCTTGGATATCAGGTGGTGACACGCGAAACAAGGAAAAAAACGTTGGCATGGAAGACTACAATTGTTCTTCTTATCACGTTTATTTTGTATGTGCTGTTGGAACGATTCGGAACATTAAATCTGCTTGTGCCATCGAAGCTTGCAGATCAGCATATGGGATATGGAATGCTGTTTATAGTTGGTGTGCTTACGTCTTTTCATTGCATTGCGATGTGTGGAGGAATACAGCTTTCACAATGCATTGTAGCCGCGGACGAAACGCAAAAAAAACATGCGGCGGTTCGGGCGAGTTTTGCATATAATCTGGGACGGATCTTAGGATATACGGCCGTAGGTGCAGTGCTTGGCGGATTGTCTTCATTGATTGGGCATACCATGAACCAGAATACGCTATGGCAGGTCGTATTTAAGGCAGTGGTAGGTATCTGCATGATCGTCAGTGCAGGAAATCTGATTGGTTTATTTCCTGTGCTTCGGATACTTCGGATTCCATTGCCGAAGGGGGTATATCGTTTATTTGCAAAAGGTAATCGTGCTCCATTTTTCGTAGGTATTATAAACAGTCTGATGCCGTGTGGACCTTTGCAGGCCATGTGGATGGTTGCACTTGCAACAGGAAATGTGCTCGCGGGAGCATTATCCATGTTCTTTTTCGCGGTTGGTACAGTGCCGATGATGCTGGGAGTTGGAACGCTGCTTGCAGGTATCGGACGAAAATATGCAAGGCAGCTTACAGATGCAGGCGCTGTGGTTGTCGCGGTTATGGGATTTGCCATGCTGTCACAGGGCGCCGCTTTATCGGGTTATATCTCCGAAGTCTGGATGATCGGGATTATAGGAGCGGTATGCCTGTTTGGAATCTGGTGGAATCTGCCAATGCATTGGAAAGCACATGGCTGGGTTGGCGTGTGCATGAGTGTGCTGTTTTTACTTGCCTGTTACATAGGAAATACATCGTTACGGACAAAGCAGGTAGAGAATCAGGCATATATAAAGGATGGTGTGCAATATGTACACAGCGAGCTTTCTTCCGGAAAATACCCGGATATTACGGTGCAGGCAGGTATGCCGGTAGAGTGGGTAATTGATGCACCGGAGGGCAGCATCAATGGTTGTAATTATAAGATTATCAGTCGATCGTTACCGGTTGAACATGAATTTACCGAGGGAGAAAATGTTATTACATTTGAACCGGAGGAACAAGGCGTTTATGAATATACATGCTGGATGGGCATGATCAAAGCAAACATAATTGTGGAATAGGAGATGTGAGACAATGAAAAAAAGACTTTTAATTTGGATGACAGTTATGAGCGTGGTGGTACTGGCAGGCTGTGGAAGTACAGAGAAAAAAGTGGATAACGCAGGTGATACACAGGCGGCTTCAGTAGAAACGACACAACAGATAGAAGATACACAGAGTGCGAATACAGAGTCGCAGGAAGAAGCTTTTGTTTCGGATATGCTTGTGATTCCAACGGCGGATCTGTCTGAGTCGGTGCAGTTTTATCCGGTGGAATTAGATGGAGTATCTATGGAAGTGATGGCAGCGAAGGATGTAAATGGAACGATCCGGCTGGCATATAATACCTGTCAGGTATGCTATTCTTCCGGCAGAGGCTATTACAAGCAGGAAGGCGATAAACTTGTCTGCCAGAACTGTGGAAACCAGTTTACGATTGATCAGATCGGCGAAAGCGGTGGCGGTTGCAATCCGATTCCGATTTCTTCCTCTGATTATACACAGACGGATGATGAAATCCAGATTCCGTATACATATCTGAGCAATTATGAGAGTGCGTTTTCCAATTGGAAATAAGTAAAATCATTGTATTCTTATATGGCATTTGTTAAAATGAACTTGTGCATTTTTTGCACAAGTTTATTTTATGTGGGAATATCAGTCTGTGCAAATTATGCACAAACTGGATGGAGATAAAATACAAAGAAAGGTACAAGGGCAGGGGTTATGAACATATGGACGATACTTGGAATCGGGCAGACAGACGATAAAGATGCAATCAAGCAGGCGTATCGCGAGCAGTTAAAGTCTGTGAATCCGGAGGAGGATGCAGATGGTTTTATGGAGCTTCGGAATGCCTATGAGGAGGCGATTGCAAGCTGTGACAGGCAGGAGGCGCTGCCGGAGGATATGGATGACGAAGCTTCGGAAGGCTTACAGCCGCCGAGGACGGAGCTTACCGATAAATTAGAACAACTATACAACGATTATCCGAACCGTATCCGTGTGGATGCGTGGAGAGAGCTTTTTCGTGAGGATGCATTTGTATCGCTTGACACAGAGGCAGAAGCATTGGAGGAGCTGCTTGTATTCATAATGGGTCATTACCGGATGCCGGATGCGGTTTTTCGTGAGATTGTGGACCGGTTTGATATCGCCCTGCGCAAAGAAGACCTGCTGGTGAAATTCCCGGAGGATTATATTTCCTATATTCTTGGGGTAGCGGCGCGGAAGCAGGACAGCTTTGCTTATGAATATCTGACCGGAGATTATACATATGCCGATGACTATATTGAGCAGTATATGAAGATTGAACGGATGGACAAGCAGGATGAGCCGACACCGGAGAACCGGGCTGTAATCCGGAAGGAATTAGAGTGTCTGAAAAGATTGCCGCTTACACATCCACATGGCGATGTGCTGGAGATCTATGTGCAGATGAAGGATACGCGTTTGCAGGAAAAGGATGCGGAACAGCCACTTCCAAGAGCGGAAGCGGAGGCTGTATATGAGGCGCTTTTAAGCAGGATCAATGCGAACCTTGAGCGATACCCGAAGGACGAGATGACGCAGTTTATCAAGAGCGAGATGTTGTACCGTCTGGAACGATATGAGGAGGCGAAGCAGACCGCAGAAGAGATTCTTGCGGAGAATCCGGATTATGAAGACGCACAGTATTGCTTGGGAGATATTTATTATGCGATGGGGGATCTGGAGAAGGCAAAGGATATCTTCGAGGAGTTGATGCATAACAATTATGGAGATATGGCGTACCTTACCCGGCTGCAACAGGTAAATGAAGCAATCATTGAGAAATGGAAACAGGATGTGGACAAGCATCCGGAAGATCACCAGAAGAAGCTAGATCTGGCATGGTGTTATTATCAGAATCAGCGGGAACCGGAAGCGTTGGAGGTGTTTGATACATTTGAGCCGGAGGGCGATGAGATCTTCACTTATTGTAATGCGAAGGGCAGATGTTATCTGGCAATCGGACAGACGGAGAAGGCGCTTCCGTTGTTCTTAAAATGGAAGAAGGCAATCGAAGATATACAGCCGGAAGAAGGCGGTTATACGGAGGAACAGAATAAGCGCAGAAAGCGGTATCCGTATGCACATACTCTGATCGCAAACTGTTACTATAACCTGAAAGAGTACGAGAAAGCGAAGGAATATATACAGCTTCCGGTCGAGACGGAGCATGAAGAACAGATTACCGGACTCATCTTGAATCTCCGGATTCTCTATGAACTGCGGGAGTATGGAAACTGCATGAAGGCGTGCGATGCGATGTTAGAGCATATTGATTATGAATCTATGGTCTATGAGGATGAATACTGGGCACATTGCTACCGGGCAAAATGCTGTTATATGTTAGATTATCTGCAGGAATGTATCTACTCGGCAGAAAAGGCGATACGGATCTATCCATATGGTGTGGAGCCGTATATACAGGAGATACTGACCTTCCAGCAGGCAGAGCAGTACGAGGATGCCGAACATGTGATGACGCAGTACCGGGAATTCCGTCCGGAGAGTGATGCGATGGATTATTATGAAGCGTTAAACTTACGTGCACAGGAAAAACCGGAGGACGCGTTGAAGCTTTTAGAGAAGGTGGACGCTAATTATAAATCAGACGAATCCGATCTGCCGAATTATGAGGATCTGTTGTTAGAGCTGGCAGACCTTTATGATGAAGCAAACCGGAATGAGGATTCAATCGCGATGTATAACAAAGTTGTGTCCATCAATCCGAAGAACCCGGACGTATTTGGATATCTGGGATATATGTACCGGAAGGTTCATGAGACGGAGCTTGCAATCAAGGCATATGAGGATCAGATTAAGGTACGGCCACATGCGGCATATTATACGAATCTCGGATTTATCTACTGGGAGCGGCGGGATTACGGGAATGCGTTAGAAAATTTTGAACAGGCACTTGCAATCGCACCGGAGAGGTCAGACCGGGATATACAGAGAAAAACAGAGGTCATCCGCTTCAAAACCCGTGTGCTGCTCTGCTTGAACCGGATTACGGAAGGGTGTCAGATTCTGATGGATGCGATTTATAAATACGGGGACGATGTGGACCCGCAGCTTCGTATCGAGGCAGGTCTCGCACTCACACGAGCAGACCGCTATCCGGAGGCAGAGCAGCTGCTGGAAAGCTATGCGGAGGAAGGCACGGATGAAAATCTGCGGTTTGACTGCGCAAGTCTTCTGATGGAGCTTGCCGGGGAAGAGGACGATACTCTGATGATGGATCAGATGTATCAGCTCGGTATAAAGTTAAAGCCGGATAATACAAGCATTTACAGCAAGTACGGCAGAGTGCTTATCATGAGTGGCAGATATGCGGAAGCGGTCGATGCATACAAAAAGGCGGTTAACTTAAATAAAACCATCAATTATTATGGGGAGCTGCTGGAAGCACTCTATCTGCGGGATGGGGAGATTAAGTCTGAGTATGCAGAGTATTTAAGTAAGGCAGTGATACCGGAGGAAGACCGTAAGGCACCGCGCGATTATATCAAGCTTGCAAGATACTGCCGGGTGATTGGCGATTATGCAGATGCGGAGAAATATTTGAAACAGGCGGTTACGATGAAGCTTTGTTCAAGCTGTGGATACCATGGCTGTGAGGAGGGCTATTATGAGCTTGGAATCCTGTATGAGGTAATGGGAGAGCGGGAGAAGGCTATTGAAGCCTATGAGAAGGCAATCGAGGCACATGGACACTGTTATGTCTATGAGAAACGGCTGCAGAATCTGCTTAAAAATAGTTAAAAGATATGAATAGCATAGTTTAAATATATCACGCACATGAAATTTGTACTTGTACATTTCGTGTGCGTGTGTTATTATTGCGACGAATTGAATTCATAATATACGGTGCCGTGGAGCTTTTTTTACTTTTGAAAAGCAGACATGTGTTAAAAGGGAAGCAGGTGGAAGTCCTGCACGATCTCGTCACTGTAAGCCGGGAGTATACATTCGATATCGGAAGATAACCACTGGCCGCAAGGCTGGGAAGGGGAATGTGTATGAGGATCGGTAAGTCAGGAAACCTGCCGTGTATTGGTACAGGAAGGATTTCCAGATCACGAGTAATTGGTCGTACCGTTGTAGATTAAGTTCTATGGCCCGTTGCTCCGTCAGTTTGTGATTTCGCTGGCGGCTTTTTTTCTGTGCGTCTGAATTGATTCTTAACAAGTGACTGGATAAAAAACAAAAGGAAAGAGGTACAGAAAATGAAGAAATCGAAATTAAGCGCAGTATTCCTTACAGCATGTATGGCAGCAACTCTGCTTGCAGGATGTGGAGACAAGAAGACAGAGACAACTGAGGCAACGACGGAAGCAACCACAGAGGCAACTACAGAAGCTGCAACGACAACAGAGGCAACGGTTGCAGATGCAACTGCATCTGAGGCAGAGGACGATGAGAATTATGAGACAGGAGATGCATCATTGGATAACGTTCGTAATCAGGATGAAATTGGCGACAACGAACTGCTTGTTGTAAGCTTTGGTACAAGCTTTAACGACAGCCGTCGTCTGACGATCGGTGCAATCGAGGGTAAGCTTGATGAAGAATTCGGTAAAGATTATTCCGTCAGAAGAGGCTTTACAAGCCAGATCATCATTGATCATGTAAAGAGCAGAGATGGAATTGCCATTGATAATATGACAGAAGCGCTCGACCGCGCGGTGGATAACGGAGTCAAGAATCTTGTAATCCAGCCGACACATCTGATGAATGGTCTGGAATATACAGATGTTGTAAATGAAGTTGGCGATTATGCAGATGCATTCGATCAGGTTGTAATTGGTGATCCGCTTCTTACAAGTGATGAGGATTTCGATGAAGTTGTAAAAGCTATCACAGATGCAACAGCTGAGTATGATGATGGTGAGACAGCCATCTGCTTCATGGGACATGGTACAGAGGCAGACAGCAACGAAGTATACCAGAAGATGCAGGATAAGCTGACAGACGCCGGCTTTGAGAACTATTTCGTAGGTACGGTTGAGGCAACTCCTTCTGTGGATGATGTACTTGCGAAGGTACAGGCAGGCGATTACAAGAAAGTTATTCTTGAGCCATTGATGATCGTAGCCGGTGACCATGCAAACAACGATATGGCTGGTGATGAGGAAGGTTCCTGGAAGACGACCTTCGAGGATGCAGGTTATGATGTAACATGTCTCGTTCGTGGTCTTGGTGAGCTTCCGGCAATTCAGGATATCTTTGTAAAGCATGCACAGGCAGCTATTGACAAATTAAACAAATAATAGAATAAACGCGAGGAATGAATCGTGAAGAAATGGAATGTAAGTCTTGCAGCAGGCGTGGTACTTGCCTGCCTGCTTGCAGGATGCGGAAAAAATGATACAACACAGGAGACAACTGCCGCGGCTACGACAGAAGCCGTGACAACAGAGCAGGTGGCTACAGCGGATGCACAGATTGCAACCGGTTCGGATCTGGCATCGGCAAGTGACGTGGTAGAGGATTGGATGGTTCCGATTCCGGCAGAGAATGTCGCAGATGGTGAATATGACATCGAGGTTGATTCAAGCTCTTCAATGTTCAACATTACTGCCTGCAAGCTCACGGTAGCAGACGGCAAGATGACCGCAGTTATGACAATGGGCGGAAAAGGCTATCGGTATCTGTATATGGGTACCAGCAAAGAGGCAGTTGCTGCAGATGAGTCAGAGTATATCCCATATGTAGAGGATACAGATGGTGCGCATACATTTACAGTTCCTGTGGATGCGCTGGATGAGGGCGTTGCATGTGCCGCATTCAGCAACAAAAAAGAAAAATGGTATGAGCGGACGCTGGTGTTCCGTTCCGATTCACTTCCGGCTGATGCCATAGATAATCCGTCGATAAAAACGGCAGAGGATTTAGGAATCGCCAATGGTGAATATACGGTTGAGGTAACCCTGTCCGGAGGCTCCGGCCGTGCTACGGTGGAAAGCCCGACGAAAATCAAGGTGGAAAATGGAATCGCAACTGCAACGATTATCATGAGTTCTTCAAACTATGATTATGTGATTGTCGGTGAGGAGAAGTATCTGCCGGTCAATACGGAAGGAAATTCTACATTTGAGATTCCGGTTACCGGATTTGACTACAATATGCCGATCTCTGCAGATACGACGGCGATGAGTACGCCACATGAGATCGACTATACATTATATTTTGATTCTAAAACAATAAAGTAAGGGTGTTGGATTTGAGACGAGGAAGAAGAATTCTTTTTATACTCCTGTTCGCCCTGTTATGTACGTTCCCCTGTGCTTGTGCAACACAGGGGAATGTTGCATATACAGAGGATGCAGGACCAAAAGGGACAATGACAGATGCATCCGCATTGGATGCAGATATCCGCTGGGATAACTTGAAAAAAGAAAATAGTATGGATTTAAGCTATGCGACACAGTTTTCCGTGGATTATTATACGGGAGGGTATAAACTTATTTCCGTTTCTGATATCGGTGATTACCTGCTTGTGCCGGATGGGAAGAATGTACCGGAGGGACTTCCTTCGGATATTACAGTGATTGATGGAACACCGAAGCACGCATATCTGGCTGCAACGTCCGGCATGGACTTCATTGTGAAGATTGGACGTCTTAACAACCTTTCCTTCTCAGGCACGAAGGAAGATGGCTGGTATATCCCGGAGGCAAAGCAGGCGATGCAGGCACAGACACTTGCCTACGCCGGCAAATACAATGCGCCGGATGTGGAGCAGATGCTTGCCGGGGATTGTGATCTTGCTATCGAGTCGACGATGATCCTGCACAATCCGGAGGTAAAAGAGCAGTTAGAGACTTGTGGAATCCCAGTGATCGTGGAACATTCAAGCTATGAGACAGATCCGCTTGGCAGGCTGGAATGGGTGAAATTCTATGGCGCATTGTTCGATGCGGAGGAAGCCGCAGAGCAGTTGTTTGCGTCAGAGACGGCGAAGACCGCCGACGTTTTGAACGAGGCACCGACCGGAAAGACGGTTGCATTTTTTTATGTGACGACAAACGGTGGTGTCAATGTACGTAAGTCCGGTGATTATGTATCGAAGATGATCGAACTCGCCGGAGGAACCTGTATTACCTTTGATGATTCGGACGAGGAAAATGCGCTTTCAACTATGACAATCCAGATGGAGACATTCTATGAGCAGGCGAAGGATGCAGACTATATCATATACAACAGCACAATTGACAGTGAGCTTACGAGCGTATCAGAGCTTTTGCAGAAGAACGCGCTATTTGCGGATTTTAAAGCCGTTAAGGAAGGGCATGTGTACGGAACCGGAAAAAATATGTTTCAGGAGACGACCGGATATGGTACGATGATCGCGGATATGCATGCGATATTTACCGGACAGGAGATAAAGAGCGATTATTTTTATAAGCTGACAGAGGAATAAGCGGAATCGTGAAATCGGTGCATGGAACATGTACTATATGAATTGTGAAATGGAATAAAGATGAAGACAAAAAAGACGCGAATCATAATTACATATATCGTATTATTTACGCTGCTGCTTGGTGCAATTCTGCTATCACTTTATATCGGCAGTGTATCGATCGCCCCGCGGCAGGTATTCTCCGTATTAACCGGACACGGAACCGATGCGAAAGCGATGCAGATTATTCTTTCCATCCGTCTGCCGCGTGTGCTTGCGGCAGCAATCTTAGGAGGTGCACTTGCGGTATCGGGATTTTTGCTGCAGACATTTTTTAGAAATCCGATTGCAGGTCCGTTTGTGCTCGGAATCTCTTCCGGGGCGAAGCTGGTTGTTGCACTTGCGATGATCGTAGGTGTCTCACATGGTATTACAATGAGTTCGTGGTTTATGATCGCGATGGCATTGATCGGATCGCTCCTTTCGATGCTTTTCGTATTGGCGGTATCAAAGAAGGTGCAGGAAATGTCTATGCTGGTTGTATGTGGCGTGATGATCGGTTATATCTGTTCGGCAATCACGGATATTGCTGTGACCTTTGCAGATGATTCGAATATCGTGAATCTGCATAACTGGTCGCTTGGAAGCTTCGCCGGAATATCCATGGCGCATGTAAAGATCATGACAATTGTTGTTGTAGTGGCGGTGGCTGGTTCTTTTCTGCTATCTAAGCCGATCGGGGCATATCAGATGGGAGAAAGCTATGCGCAAAATGTCGGTGTATCGATCCGCCCGCTTCGTGTGATGCTGATTTTATTATCCAGCTTATTATCCGCCTGTGTGACGGCATTCGCAGGACCGATTTCGTTTGTCGGAATCGCGGTGCCACACCTTGTAAAGAGTGTAGTAAAAACAACAAAGCCGATCGTGATGATTCCGGTCAGTTTTCTCGGAGGCGGTGTGTTCTGCGTGCTCTGTGATTTGCTGGCACGGACAATCTTTGCTCCGGTCGAGCTTTCCATCAGCTCTGTGACAGCGGTATTTTTAGCACCGGTTGTAATTTACATGATGGTGAAGGAGAGGGGGCGCAGACATGGCTATGCACAGTGATGATGATTATATGGTTACGGAAGAGGCGAGTGTAGGCTATCAGAAGCGGACGCTCATAGACCATGTGAATCTTCATGTGAAAAAAGGAGAGATTCTTACCCTGATCGGACCAAACGGCGTGGGCAAATCGACGATTCTGAAAAGTATCATCCGGCAGTTATCCCTGATTGCAGGGACAGTCAGCATTGATGGGAAAGAGTTGTCTTCTTATGCACCGAAGGAGCTGGCGAAGAAGATGGCAATCGTGATGACAGAGCGGATTCATCCGGAACGATATACCTGTTATGATGTCGTGGCGACCGGTCGGTATCCGTATACCGGGAAGATGGGGATGCTGCAAAAAGAAGATGAAGAAAAAATCGAAGAAGCGATGCGGCAGGTGCAGGTGGAAGCGCTTCGGGATCAGGATTTTGAGAGAATCAGCGATGGACAGCGCCAGCGTGTGATGCTGGCGAGAGCAATCTGCCAGGAGCCGGAGATTTTAGTGCTAGATGAACCAACCTCGTATCTGGATATCCGCTATAAAACGGATTTCCTGTGGCTGTTGCGGTCGCTTGCAAGAAAACGGCAGATGGCAGTTGTGATGTCCCTGCACGAGATTGATCTGGCACAGAAGATCTCAGATCAGGTTGTCTGTGTGAAGGAACATCGTGTCGATCGGGTCGGCACGCCGGAAGAGGTGATGACGACCGAATATATACAGGAACTCTATGCGATGCAGGATGGCGTCTATGATGCGGCGTATGGTAGTGTGGAATTTCCGAAGCCAACCGGGGATGTCCATACCTTTGTGATCGGTGGAGGTGGATACGGAATCCCGCTATACCGGAAACTGCAGCGGCAGGGTATCCCATGTGCAGCGGGGATTTTACCTGTGCATGACCGGGAGTATCCGGTTGCGAAGGCGCTCTGTGAGAAGGTACTGGAAATCCCGGCCTTTACAATGCCGGAGGATACGATGCTTGCGCAGGCAAAGGCATTGATCGATGCCTGTGAGACGGTATATTGTCCATGTATGGAGTTCGGTGTGTGCAATTCGTACAATCAGGAGCTGTATTTTTATGCAAAAAAGCAAAATAAGTTGAAAAATCTTTCAGAATAGACTTTGAAAGCCATCTCTAAAATGCTATAATAACATGAAGTGAGTTTAAAGGTGGAGGAACAGATGGGAGCATCATTAGAAGAAGAGATTAAGAAGAGAAGAACATTTGCGATCATATCCCACCCGGATGCCGGTAAGACGACTTTGACAGAGAAGTTTCTGCTCTATGGAGGTGCGATCAATACAGCCGGTTCGGTAAAGGGAAAAGCAAATTCCAAATACGCAGTTTCCGATTGGATGGAGATTGAGAAGGAGAGAGGTATTTCCGTTACCTCATCCGTGTTGCAGTTTAATTATGACGGATATTGTATCAATATTCTGGATACACCGGGACATCAGGATTTCTCGGAGGATACCTATCGTACTTTGATGGCGGCAGATTCCGCGGTCATGGTAATCGACGCATCAAAGGGTGTAGAGGCGCAGACAATCAAGCTGTTTAAGGTTTGTGTGATGCGCCATATTCCGATTTTTACATTTATCAACAAGATGGATCTTGAAGCAAGAGATTCGTTTGAGCTTTTGGATGAGATCGAGAATGTCCTTGGAATCCGGACATGTCCGATCAACTGGCCAATCGGTGCAGGAAAGCGTTTCAAGGGTGTTTATGACCGGGATACAAAGAAAGTATCGATGTTTCAGGCAGTGTCTGTTGGCGGTGCGAAGTCGGCGGCAGAGACAGATTACGATGTGACAGATCCGGCGCTAAAAGATGCTGTCGGCGATGAACTTTATGCACAGCTGATGGACGAGATCGAGCTTCTGGATGGTGCGAGCGATGAGTTTGATCAGGAGCTGGTGGACAAGGGTGAGTTATCTCCGGTGTTCTTCGGTTCCGCACTGACGACATTCGGTGTGCAGACATTTCTGGAGCATTTCCTGAAGATGACACAGAGTCCACTTCCACGTATGTCGGATGCAGGTCTGATTGACCCAATCACAGAACCATTCTCCGGTTTTGTGTTCAAGATTCAGGCGAACATGAACAAGGCACATCACGATCGTATCGCGTTTATGCGGATCAGCTCCGGTAAGTTCGATGCGACCAAGGAAGTCTATCATGTGCAGAGTGGCAGAAAGCTTCGCTTATCCCAGCCACAGCAGATCATGGCACAGGATCGTAAGGTTATTGATGAGGCGTATGCCGGTGATGTCATCGGTGTATTCGATCCGGGTATTTTCTCTATCGGAGATACGTTATGTACGCCGGGAAAGAAATTCCAGTACGAGGGAATCCCGACCTTTGCACCGGAACATTTCTGCAGACTGGTTCACTTGGATTCGATGAAACGTAAGCAGTTTATCAAGGGTGTTACACAGATTGCACAGGAAGGTGCGATCCAGATGTTCCAGGATTATACACTTGGAATGTCCGAGATTATTGTCGGTGTGGTTGGTGTGCTGCAGTTTGACGTATTAAAATACAGACTGGAAAATGAATATGGATGTGACATCCGCTTAGAGCCGCTTCCATATAATTATATCCGATGGGTAAAGGATCCTTCCACAGATCTGAATAAGCTGTCGAGAATCAGCGACTGCAAGAAGGTGAAGGATATGAAGGACAATCCGCTTTTGCTGTTTGCAAATGAATGGTCTATCCGCCTGATGCTGGAGCATAACGAGGGACTGGAATTAGAAGAATTCCGCAAGAACTAGAGAATCAATGAATTGTGAATCCGGGGTTTAAAGTTGTATCAATATTGGGAGAAGCGTTGATATAAAAGGAGAAGGTAACATGATTTTAATTGACACACAAAAAGAGGAATTTACAAAGTTAAAAGACATTCGTATCTTCGAGAAGCTGGATAATGAGCAGCGCTATAATGGTGATCTGCTTGTCATCGGACTTGGCGGCATGGGTAGTCAGGTTGTCTGCGATATGAAGGGGATGCTGATGGGAGAGATTACACCGGACGATAACATCCAATATCTGATGGTGGATTCCGATATCCCGGCCATGGAGAATATGATTGAGGCAAGCCGGGATGGTATCGGTCTGAATGCAACGGAGATTATCAGTATCTATCGCCCGAATCTGGAAAATCTTCTGGTAAGAGGCATCAAGGAGAATCCGGTGCATCCGAATCTTGCGAATTGGATGCGTGAGGACTTCCCACAGATCAACATTGATACGGATGGAGCCAAGGGCAACCGTCAGATTGGACGATTGATGTTTTCAAATGCATACGAGGATATGCGTGTTCTGCTGTTTGATAAGCTTGAGGAGGCACATACCCGTTCGAAGTCAGGCAAGCTCGATATCATTATCGTGTCGGGCGTCGCTGGCGGTACAAGTGGTGGTATCCTGACAGATCTTACCTATAATATCCGAGCCTACATCCGTTCTAAGAAGTGGAATGATGTGCGTGTGGGTGCCTGCCTGCTGATGCCAGATGTGCTTTACAGCAAGCGTGAGATCGTATCCAATCCGGATCTGCTTGCAAACTTAAATGCAAATGGCTATGCAACCTTGAAGGAAGTCGATTATTATATGCGGCTTACAAGTAAGGACAAGGATGAACGCTATATATTTGAGAGCACGACACACAAGCTTACAATCCGTGAGAATATATTTGATGCCTGTCTGCTGATATCCGGCAAGAAGGACGAGCAGGGCTATATTCCAGATGGCGTAATATATAGTGATGTGGCATATTTCCTGACGAAGCTCGCTTCTGTCAAGCATGTCGGACAGGGCGGCGATGGCGAGAAGGGCAAATTGCTGCGTGATGTATTCTTTGACGGAGAAGACCGCGGCTATTATAAGATTATCAACGAATCCGATTATAAGATCCCAATCAAACAGATTGAGAATATCTGTGAGTATGAGATTTTTGCAGAGGCATATAAGAAACTGCACGAGCTGTCAGAGGACGATCCGCAGGCAAAGGAATCGAGACAGAAAGTGTTTGGAGAGTTAGATGCATTCCTGACTGGAAAACCGGGCGATGAGATCAAGCTTTCAGTAAATGGAATCATCCCAATCAGGCAGTTCGAGAAACCGGTTTATAAAATGATCAAGAAAAATCAGGATGGCCTGCGCGAGAATATGGGACGCCAGCTTGCTTCCATGAAAGACCGCATTCCGATTATGATCAAGTCTTTGAAGAATCACGTACTTGATACGTTAAATGCGGAACTCGAGTGGTTTATGCAGAAGAAAGGCCCGTATGCGGTGATGGATATTATTGGCTGCGGTGGTATCGGAAGCAGCGAGAAAGACCGTGGCATGATTGCAGATATCGAACGGCTTTCCGGACTCATGAAACAGTACCAGCCAACCGGTGAATACAGTCGTATTATTGAGTCAATCAAGGACATCGTAGCAAAGCGGTTCTTTACGTTCCCATCGGCGAAGCGTGAGACAGAGAATGGATACTACGATGCTTGTATCAAGGAATGTCTGACCTTGCAGCGGAATATGCTGATCGAAGGTATGAGTGATCAGGATATGTTTGGAGATATTACCCGGTTCCTGCGGGCGAAGGCAGAGCGACTCGAAGAGCTGTATGCACAGTTTAACGAGGATCTGAAGAATGCGGTGGAGGATCTCGCAGCAAATGGAAAGCGGATTACCGGATTCCTGTTAAAGGATGCAAAGCAGCAGGAGTACCTGCCATCCGATTACATCACACAGGATCGTGTGGATGAGTTGTACAAGGGTATCGTAAAGTTGCTCGCGGACAATGAATCAAATATTGATAATGGACGTATCGTACCTGTAAAACAGGAGATGGAGCGGGTATATAAGAACATTCTGATCGGTGTCGGTATGTATGCACCAGAGAAGATGATCTCCGTTGCATTTGCAGATAAGCGTCCGACATTGGCAGAGCTTAACATGATGTTTGTGTCTCCGACAAATGAGACGCGTGCAGAGATCATGGATCGGGCTGCAAAGGCATTTGTCGAAGGTGCCAGTGAGAAGACGGCGAAGAAGAAGCTGTGTATCTTAAAGCCTGGATTTAAGGTAAATATCACGAATCATAAGTATATTTCCCTTCCGGCGATCATGCCGTTCTTCAGTGAGGCGGTAACGAAGCTTCTGACAGCACCACCGTATAAGGAAGACCGTAACAATATCTCTCTGAATACCGGTGATGTGGCAATTTCCGTAGACGATATGTACATCGGAGTTCCGCTTTCGATGATGGCTTGTATCGACGATATGCGGAAGGCATATGAGGTAGTTCCGGACAGTTATCTTGGATTACATATTGATGAAGTGAATAAAGATATGAAGACGGAGTTTCCGGGTGTTGCATAAGAAAAAAGATGCTGCAAGAAATTGCAGCATCTTTTTTCTTTATTCTATTGATGATTTCTTCGGAAAATATTTTTTGCAGGTGATCACGAACAGGATGATTGCAAGTGCGGTTGCAAGGTAATCCGTGACCGGTTGTGCCAATGCAAGCAGTCTGGCGGAATCCGTTGTTGCGTTGATAATAAACAAGATTGGTAAGTATAAAAGTCCCTGCCGGCTGATCGACAAAATCAGGGAAGGAAGTGCGGCACCTGTGGACTGGATTGCGTTGATAAATACAAATAACTGTCCAAGGATCGGACCGGATAAAATGTAAATACGGGAAAACTGAAATCCAAAATCGTAAGCATCGGCATCCTCCAGAAAAGCACTGACCAATCCGTCTGCACCAAAGTAACAGACACAGGTCATGATTGCACTTAACACGAATGCAAGTAAAATGGAAAATTTCAATACAGCAAAATACCGTTTCCGGTTTCCGGCACCGAAGCAGTAGCCAAGCAACGGCTGGATTCCGGTTCCAAGTCCGATCAACAGCATGACAACGATCATGTTAACCTTCATGGCGACACCGAGTCCGGCAACTGCCATGTCTCCATAGTGAGCCATCAGATTATTGATGAAGATATTGCTGACACTCATCAATATGCTGTTCAGCGAAGCAGGAATACCAATGGCGAATACGGAGCTTGCAATTTTGTCTCCGGCTTTGTAATCCTGTAATCGAATCGATAACTGTGATTTTTTTGACAGAAGATGCGATACATAAAAGACCGCGGATAAAATATTTCCGATGACGGTTGCAATCGCGGCACCGGCAACATTCCAGCCGAGAAGCAAGATCATGACCGGATCTAAGATTACGTTTGCCATATTTCCGATGATCATACCGGACATTGCGGTTTTTGCGCGTCCTTCGGAACGGATGATGTTACTGAATGCGTTACTTATGATCAGAAACGGAATTCCGATGGCGACGATCCGGAGATACTGGGTTGCGTATTCTATCGTATCCGGACTTGCACCGATTGCTTTGCAAACAGGTTCTGCAAAAATTACAATTAAGATCATAGATATGATTCCCACAGCCAGCCCGGTCCAGAAGCAGAATGCGGAGGCATGTTTGGCGCGTTCTTCCTGACCTTCTCCAAGCATACGGGAGATAAAGGACGTTCCGCCGATACCGAATAACATACCGACGGCCATAAATAACAGGAAAGCTGGGGTTGCGACCGACACAGCAGCAACCATCAGTGCATTTTTTGTCTGTCCAATAAAAAATGTATCAGCGAGATTATAGATCAGAACCATAATCATGCTGATGATCGAAGGGATGACATTGCTTAACACGGCTTTTGGAACCGGAGCATCCCTGAAAATTTCAGTTGTATTCTGTTGCATAATCGTTCTCCTTATTGTTTGTAATCATTTTAATAGACAAATATATATGCTAACATATGAATAAGTGAGATTCAATGAAAAGATCGGATTTGTGCACTTTTTTTCGTGCAAAGTAAAAAAGAAGTGCATTTGTTATGAAAATGTACTATAATGTAAAAGACTGTGAATAACTATAGGTCAGAAAGGCAATGAAATGGCAAAGAAATTTTATGCTGTGAAAAGAGGTGTTCGACCGGGAGTATATGAAACATGGTCTGCCTGCGAACCGCTTGTGAAAGGGTTTCCGGGAGCAATATACAAGAGCTTTCCGACGAGACAGGAGGCGGAGGCATTTGTAGGCAGAGAATGTGTGACGGAAGAATCAAAGCATACCGATGAGAATATGGTATATGCGTTTGTGGATGGTTCTTACAACAGTGCCACACAGGTATATGGGTATGGTGGATTTCTGATGGATCATGGTGAGAGGTATGTCCTGCAGGGACATGGTGATGATCCGGAGATGGCATCCATGCGTAACGTGGCAGGTGAGATACTGGGCGCGATGGCGGCAGTGAAGCTTGCAGTGGAAAAAGGATTACCAGAATTGGCGATTTATTATGATTATCTTGGAATCGAGATGTGGGCAACCGGAGGTTGGAAGCGGAACAAGACCGGAACGATTGCATATTACGACTATATGCTGCAGGTACAGGACAAGATCCGTGTCACATTTATAAAGGTAAAAGGGCATTCCGGTGTGGAAGGCAACGAGGAAGCGGACCGCCTTGCAAAGGAGGCAGTCGGCATCACCGGATAGCGTACGCGAGAGATTAAATTTAAGATAAAGAAAAGTGGAGATGAAAGATGAAATTTCAGGTGAGTAATTTATTTCGGAAGAAAGAAGAACCAGTGGAAAATAATGCGGTAGAGACAGCAGAAGCACAGGTGGCAGAGGAAGCACCGAAGGCAGAAGCTGAGGCGGCACCGGAGCAGACGGCAGCTACTGCAGAGGAAGAAGTGACAGTTTGTCCAAAATGTAAGCAGGAATTTAAGAAGTCTGCAATCAAGGACAACTACAATGTATGTATCGCATGCGGATACCATTATGTGGTTTCTGCAGAGAAGCGGGTACGGCTGTTGGTGGATCCGGGTACATTCAAGCCACTTCGCTGTAAGGTTGCATTCTCCAATCCATTGGATATGCCGGAGTACGAAGAGAAAATCGAGCGCCTGCAGGAAAAGACAGGACTTGAAGAAGCGGTCTATACCGGTGTTGGTAAGATCGACGGAAATGAAGCAGTCATTGCAGTCATGAGCAGCAAGTTCCTGATGGGAAGTATGGGTATGGCTGTTGGTGAGAAGGTTACAAATGCAGTGGAATATGCAGACAAGAAACATCTTCCGCTTATTATATTTACCGCAAGTGGCGGCGCGCGTATGCAGGAGGGTATTTTATCCCTGATGCAGATGGCGAAGACGAGTGCAGCAATCGAGAAGTTCAGTGAGCATGGTGGATTGTACATTTCCTACTTGACACATCCGACAACCGGTGGTGTTACCGCCAGCTTCGCAACATTAGGCGATATTACATTGGCAGAGCCGGATGCTTTGATCGGATTTGCAGGACCGCGTGTAATCGAGCAGACAATCGGACAGAAGCTTCCAGATGGATTCCAGCGTTCGGAGTTCCAGATGGCACATGGCTTTGTCGATCAGATTGTGCCGAGAGATAAGATGCGGGAAGTCATCTCCCATATTTTACGTTTACATGCGAAGAAAGGAAGATAATCATGATTAAAGAGATAGATGAGAGAATTGCGGAAATCGATAAAGAGATTGAAGAGATCATGGCGAGTGATCTGGTAGATGAGGCAAAGGTATATGTCCTGAAGCGGGAACGTCATGACCTGATACATATGTGTAAGAATCTGAACAGCCATGATAAGGTATATCTGGCTCGTCACAAGAAGCGTCCGAAGATCACAGAGTATGTCGATGCGATCTTTGACGATTTCTTTGAGCAAAAAGGGGACGCGCTTGGTAAGGAGGATGCAAGTATCTATGGAGGTATTGCAACCTATCATGGAATCCCTGTGACGGTGATCGGACACCGTAAGGGAAACGATCTGGCAGAGAATCTGAAATGTAATTTCGGTATGCCGGGACCGGAGGGTTACCGGAAAGCACTGCGTCTGATGAAGCAGGCAGAGAAGTTCGGCAGACCGATCATTACATTTATTGATACACCGGGTGCATATCCGGGATTGGAAGCAGAGAACAACGGACAGGGTAGTGCCATCGCGGTAAACCTTGCGAAGATGAGTGCTTTGAAGGTGCCTGTAATCGCCGTTGTAACTGGAGAGGGAAGCTCCGGCGGTGCACTTGCCATCGGCGTGGCAAACAGTGTGCTGATGCTTGAGAATGCCGTGTATTCCATCCTTTCACCAGAGGGCTATGCGTCCATTCTGTGGAAGGATTCTTCGCGGAGCGAGGAAGCAGCGGAGATGATGAAACTGACTGCACAGGATCTGAAGGAGTTCGGTGTGATCGATGATATCATTCCTGAGCCAATCGGCGGTGCACATCTGAATCATAAGGTTGTATTTAAGGCAACTGACCGCGCGATCAAGAAGGAGCTTGACAAATACATCAAGATGAACCCGGATGAAGTTGCAAAGCATCGTTATAAGAAATTCAGAACGATCGATAATAAATACCTGCATGTGATCTAAGATGGCTGTGCAGGAAGAGAGTGACAGAGAGTAAGAGGAAAGATAAGATGAAAGAGGGCTTACATATTGTAGGTATGGGGCATTATGCTCCGGAACACGTAGTGACAAATGATGATTTAAGCAAGATTGTAGACACAAATGACGAGTGGATCTCCAGCCGTACCGGTATTCGCAGAAGACATTTTATTACAGAAGAGAAGAATCAGGATATGGCGATTGCCGCAGCGAAGATGGCAATCGAGGATGCAGGCATCGACAAAACTGAGATCGGCGTTGTGATCGTAGCAACGATCCGCCCGGATCATATGACACCATCGGTCGCATGTATGGTTCAGAAAGAATTGGAGCTTCCACAGGATATTCCTTGTTTCGATATCAATGCAGCCTGCTCCGGATTCATGTATGGTGTACAGATCGCAAGAGGCATGCTGTTACAGAGCGACAAGAAATATGGCGTGGTTATCGGTAGTGAGACATTGTCCAAGATTCTGGATATGAATGACAGAAGTACCTGTATCCTGTTTGGTGATGGTGCAGGTGCCGCAGTCGTAGAGCTTTCTGATACACACCGCTATTTCAGCATCCTTGGTGCAAAGGGCGATGATGTTGTACTGGAATGTAGCAACGAAGATCTGAAGCCACGTCACGTCAGCATGCTTGGCAGTGAAGTGTTCAAGTTTGCGGTAAGTACTGTTCCGAAGACAGTTATGCAGCTTCTGGAGAAGGCTGGTGTGACAGCCGATGATATTGATCTGTATGTCTGCCATCAGGCAAATAAGCGTATCATTGAGTCCGTGGCAAAGAAATGTAAACAGAGCATGGACAAATTCTATATCAATTTGGATGAGTATGGAAATACAAGTTCTGCAAGTATTCCAATCGCACTTTCTGAGATGAACCAGAAGGGCATGATCAAACCGGGCATGAAGCTTATTTGTGTAGGATTCGGCGGCGGTCTGACATGGGGCGGCGCGTATCTGGAATTCTGATATATTTGTATCAGATCAATTATTGAAGCTACTGTGCTTATGCGTAGCACAATTATGAAATAGAAATTTGGGCATAGTGTGAGGAGGATAAAGATGAGATTAAATGAATTCCTTGGAATCAAGTATCCGATTATTCAGGGTGGAATGGCGAATATCGCACTTGGCGAGTTTGCAGCCGCTGTCAGCAATGCCGGTGGACTGGGACTGATCGCATCCGGCGGATTTGACGCAGAGCGTATCCGTGAGGAGATCAAGAAGTGCCGTGCTTTGACCGATAAGCCATTTGGTGTAAACCTGATGCTGATGAATCCGGATGTCGACAATATCGCAAAGATGTTGGTGGAAGAGAAGGTTGATGTAATCACAACCGGAGCCGGAAGCCCGGAGAAATATGTGGCTGACTGGAAGGCAGTTGGCACAAAGGTTATCCCGGTTGTCAGTGGTGTTGCTCTCGCAAAGCGTATGGAGCGTATGGGTGTGGATGCCCTGATCGCAGAAGGCGGCGAGAGTGGCGGACATGTCGGTGAGATGACAACGATGACACTTGTACCGATGGTTGTCGATGCAGTTAATATCCCGGTTATCGCAGCCGGTGGTATCGCAGACGGCAGAGGGATGGTTGCAGCATTTGCACTTGGCGCAATCGGCGTACAGATCGGAACGGTATTACTTGCCAGTGAAGAATGTCCGATCCATATCAATTACAAAGAAGCAGTCATCAAGGCGAAGGATAACGGTACAGCAGTGACTGGCAGATCCAGTGGTGCTCCGGTGCGGGTAATCAAAAACCAGATGGCACGTGAGTATCTGAAGATGGAAGGCAAGGGTGTTCCAAGAGAAGAGTTAGAGCAGCTTACACTTGGTTCTCTCCGCAAGGCTGTCTTAGATGGCGATACAAAGAACGGTTCTCTGATGGCTGGTCAGGTCTGTGGTCTTGTAAAGGAGATCAAGCCGGTGGCAGAGATCTTGAAGGGCTTGTATGAGGATTCCCTTGCAGAGCTTGCAAAGCTGAACAGTGAGGGCATTTAGATAAGATAAGGCACGCGAATGCGTGACGGCATAAATTGATAGAATAATCATAGATAAGCAGGAGGAAATTATGAAGATCGGTTTTTTATACGCTGGACAGGGTGCACAGCATGTCGGAATGGGAAAAGATCTCTATGAGGCATATCCAGAGTTCCGCGAGGTATTTGACAATGTAAAGCTTGATTTTGACGTGAAGGAATGTTGTTTCGATGGTCCAATCGAGAAGCTTGGACAGACAAGATACACACAGCCATGTATGGTTGCCTTTGCGGTTGGTGTGACAAAGATTCTTGCAGCAAAGGGTATCGTACCGGAGATCGCAGCCGGACTTTCACTCGGTGAGTATTCCGCACTCTATGCGGCAGGTGTATTCGAGGAGCAGCAGGTCATCGACCTTGTTGCATATCGTGGTAAATCCATGGAAGAGGCAGTGACAGGCAGAGACACTGGTATGATCGCAGTTATGAATCTTGACCGTGAGACGATCAAGGCATGCTGTAAGCAGGCAGAGGAAGAATTTGCAGACAGCGAGTTCCATATCGCAGAGGTTGCAAATTATAATACACCAGTTCAGGTGACTGTATCTGGTGATACACCGGTTATCACAAGAGCCGGAGAGCTGATGATGGAGAAGGGCGCAAGAAGAATCGTGCCTGTTGCAGTCAGCGGACCATTCCATACATCTCTGATGAAGCCGGCTGGTGACAAGCTTGCAGAGCGTTTCAAGACCGAGCATTTCGGTGAGATGAAGTTCCCTGTTCTGTTCAATGCAACCGGTAAGGAGCTTGCAGCAGATAAGACAATTCCTCAGATGCTTGAGACACAGGTACAGAGCAGCGTATATTTTGAAGATTCTATCAAGTACATGATCGAGCAGGGCGTTGATACCTTTATCGAGGTTGGTCCGGGTAAGACACTTTCCGGATTCGTAAAGAAGATCGACCGCAGCTTTGCTACTTATTCAGTAGAAGATATCGATTCATTAAATGTATTATTAGAAGCACTTGGAAAGTAAATTTGGAGGGAATCTATGACATTAGAGAATAAAACAGCCATTGTCACAGGCGGAAGCCGTGGAATCGGTCGTGCAATCTGTGTTGCGCTTGCAGAGGCAGGTGCCAATGTCGTAACCTGTTATGCACATGGCGCAGCTGGTGCCGAAGAGACAGTAAAGCTGTGTGAGGCATATGGTGTGAAGGCATCCGCCATTCAGGCAGATGTTGCAAAAAATGAAGATGTACAGGCACTCGTGACAAAGGTAAAGGAAGAGTACGGAAGCATTGATATTCTTGTCAACAATGCAGGTATCACGAAGGATAACCTGATGTTGAAGATGACGGAGGAAGATTTCGAGCAGGTCATTGACACGAACTTAAAGGGTGCATTTCTGTGTATCAAGCATGTATCAAAGATCATGCTCAAGCAGAAGCGTGGACACATTATCAACATCAGCAGCGTGGTCGGTGTCCGTGGAAATGCCGGACAGGTCAATTATGCATCCAGCAAGGCAGGCTTGATCGGTATGACAAAGTCTGTTGCGAAGGAGATCGGTTCCCGTGGCATTACCGTGAATGCGGTGGCACCGGGATTTATTGAGACAGATATGACAGCAAAGCTGCCGGAGGCTGTTGTGGAAGAGAACTTAAAGAGTATTCCGATGAAGAAGCTTGGCAAGGTCGAAGATGTTGCAAATCTTGTCCGTTTTCTGGCAAGTGATGATGCAAGTTATATTACCGGTCAGGTCATCTGTGTAGATGGCGGTATGGCAATGTAGGAGGGAAAAAATGAGCAGAAGAGTTGTGATTACAGGTTTAGGAACTGTAAACCCTTTGGGAAATAACGTAGAGACAACATGGGATAATGTAAAAAAAGGTGTCTGCGGAATTGATGAGATTACAAGAATTGATACGACGAACCATGCAGTGAAGCTTGCCGGAGAGGTAAAGAATCTGGATGTAACAGCCGTAATCGACAAGAAGGATGCCAGACGTATGGACCGCTACGCACAGTATGCAGTTGTTGCAGCTGACGAGGCATTTAAGCAGAGTGGTCTGGACATGGAGAAGGAAGATGCAGAGCGATGTGGAGTCATCTTCTCCAGCGGTATCGGCGGCATGGAAGTCACAGAGAAAAACTACCAGACTGGCGAGAGACGTGGTTTCGACAAGATCTCCCCATTTTATATTCCGATGACAATTGCGAACATGGGTGCCGGAAACATTGCGATCCGTTTTGGCTTCAAGGGCATCTGTTCTTCCGTTGTAACAGCCTGTGCATCCGGTAACAATGCAATCGGAGACAGCTTCCATTATATCCGTGACGGATATGCAGATGTTATGATCTGTGGTGGTTCTGAGGCAGCAATTACCGATATGGCAATCGGTGGATTTACAGCGATGCAGGCATTAAATACAACAACAGACAAGAACCGTGCTTCGATTCCATTTGATAAGGAGCGTGCCGGTTTCGTCATGGGTGAAGGTGCCGGTGCACTTGTATTAGAAGAGTATGAGCATGCGAAGGCGCGAGGTGCGGAAATCCTCGGCGAGGTTGTAGGATACGGTGCAACCTGTGATGCATACCATATCACAGCCCCATGTCCGGATGGAGCAGGTGGAGCAGCCTGTATGGCAATGGCAGTGAAGGATGCCGGTATCAAGCCGGAGCAGGTTGGTTATATCAACGCACATGGTACATCCACACACTTAAATGATGCAGGCGAGACAATGGCGATCAAGACAACATTTGGTGAGCATGCATACAAGCTGATGGTTAGCTCTACAAAGTCTATGACCGGACATCTGCTCGGTGGTAGTGGTGCCGTAGAAGCTGTAATCACAGCACTTGCATTGCATGATGGATTTATTCCTGCAACGATCAACTATCAGGTGCCAGATGAAGAGTGTGATCTGGATATCGTTCCAAATGAAGGAAGAAATGTACAGGTAGAGTATGCGCTTTCCAACTCCCTTGGATTTGGTGGACACAACGCAAGTATTCTGCTGAAGAAGTTTGAAGCGTAGATTGCAGGACGAAGGAGAAGAAGATGGAATTAAATTCAAATCAGATACAGGAGATTTTGCCACATCGTTATCCGTTTCAGTTAGTTGACCGAATCACAGATTTTGAACCTGGCAAATGGGCGAAGGGTGTGAAATGTGTATCCGTGAATGAGATGCAGTTTCTGGGACATTTTCCAACACAGCATGTCATGCCGGGCGTACTCGTGATCGAGGCGCTCGCACAGGTTGGTGCGATTGCAATTTTGTCCGAGGAAGAGCACAAAGGAAAGACTGCATTTTTCGGTGGCATCAAGAATGCGAGATTCAAGAAGCAGATCACGCCGGGCGATGTGATTGAGATGGAATGCGAGATCACAGACCAGAAGGGACCAATCGGTTCTGGAAAGGCTGTCGCAAAGGTAGATGGAAAAGTTGCTGTAACGGCAGAACTTACATTTGTCGTAGGCGCATAAATCGTGTATAATAATAGGGCTGTCATTGACAGCTCTATTTTTTGAGGAGTTAAACAAATAGATGGATGAGAAGAAATTAACCAATCGAAGCCTTGCTCCGGTGCTTTCTATTGCAGGTTCGGATAGCTCCGGTGGTGCGGGCATACAGGCAGATCTGAAGACGATGCTCGCGAATGACTGCTATGGTATGTCAGCCATTACAGCTCTAACTGCACAAAACACGATGGGAGTTACCGGTATTATGGATGTGACACCGGAATTTCTGCGGAAGCAGATTGACGCAGTGTTTTTGGATATTCCGCCAAAAGCTGTGAAGATTGGCATGGTATCCGATAAAGCCTTGATAAATACAATCGCGGAAGCACTTGAAGACTGGCATGCGGAAAATATAGTTGTGGATCCGGTGATGGTTGCGACAAGCGGGAGCCGGTTGTTAAAGGAAGATGCGATTTCCTGTCTGACAGAGATGCTTCTTCCACTTGCGACACTGATCACGCCGAATATCCTGGAGGCAGAGCTGCTTACCGGAATGACGATTCAGTCCAAAACGGATATGGAACAGGCGGGAAGATGCCTGTATGACAGATTTCATTCCCAGGTGCTGATTAAGGGCGGACATGCGATTGAGGATGCCAGCGATGTATTGGTTGGAACCGAAGTGATCTGGTTCCACGGTTCCCGTATCGACAATCCGAATACACATGGTACCGGATGTACTTTATCCTCTGCGATTGCGTGTGGACTGGCAAAAGGATATTCGGTTGCGCAGAGTATCAGCTATGCCAAAAGTTATCTTAGTGGCGCACTTTCGTCAGGTCTTGATCTCGGCAGAGGGAGTGGGCCAATCGACCATGGATGGCAGATACAGGAAAACGTCAGATCTTTATAACGATTTTTACGGGAAAATGGCGTGAGAGTAAAAGAGAAAAGTCAGGTAAAAATCTGGAGATTAAACAGAAAATGAAGATAAATAAAGAACAGTTACAGGTCTATGCTGTAACAGATAGAAAATCAGTAAATAAGAAACGATACGCAACCCTGATAGATGCGGTGGAAGCGGCAATTAAGGGTGGTGCGACGATCGTGCAGCTGCGGGAAAAAGAGCTTTCCGAAGCTGCATTTCTTGCAGAGGCAAAGGAAATTAAGAAACTGACGCAGCGATACGGTGTTCCGCTTATCATCAACGATAATGTGGCACTGGCGAAAGCCTGTCAGGCGGATGGTGTACACTTAGGACAGGGCGACATGCAGGTGGAAGAGGCACGAGCTATCCTTGGGGATGCGGCAATCATCGGTGTATCCGCCCACAATGTAGAGGAAGCTCTGCTTGCGGAAAAACAGGGTGCTGATTACCTTGGTTCCGGATCTGTCTTTGTGACGACGACCAAGCAGGATGTAACAGCACTCCCTCTGAAGACGCTGCGGGAGATTTGCCATGCTGTGCAGATTCCGGTTGTGGCAATCGGGGGTGTCAGTGCGGAGAATATCGATCAGTTAGTCGGCTGTGATGTGGCAGGTGTCGCGGTGGTATCCGCAATCTTCGCACAGAACGAAATTGAGACAGCCACGAAGAACCTTACAGCTCAGGTGCAGGATATGCTTGCAAAGACAGAAACGTTTGATGCATTATATCAGAAGCTGATGCCACTCTTACAGGGCAAAAAGGGCGTGCTTTTCGATATGGATGGAACACTGATTGACAGTATGCCGATGTGGCGGACACTGGATGTGGAATATATCGGCAGGTACGGCATCCATCCGGATATGGAGTTTCACCATCAGGTGGCGACGATGACACTCATTCAGGCGGCGAACTTCATCAAAGAACAGTTTGACATCCCGAAGACTTCGGAGGAGATCTTCGATGATTTCCAGAATATGGTGATCGAGGAATACCGGAATACGATTCCGCTGAAGCCATATGCCCGCGAGCTTGTAAAGTGGATGAAACGGGATGGCTATAAGGTGGCGGTTGCAACGGCAAACGAGATTCATTTAAGTGAGATGGTACTAGAACGGACCGGGCTTATGGCGGATGTTGATACGATCGTCAGCTGTACGATGGCGGGGGCGAGCAAGGAATCACCGGCCGTATATGAGCTTGCCTGTGCGAATATGCGGATTACTCCAGTGGAATGTGTGATTTTTGAAGACAGCTTACGTGCGATGTATACAGCGAAGAAAGCCGGATTTGTGACGGTTGCGGTTTATGATGATGTGGCAAAGGACAGCTGGGAAGAGATATGCCGGATTACAGACGAACAGGTGGTGCTTGAATAATGGAGAAAAAGAAAAAAACAGAGATACAGACAAGCTGTGATACATGTGCGTATCTGATCTATGATGAGGAATATGAGGAATACGTCTGTGACGTGAGTATGGACGAGGATGAGATCGCCCGGTTGTACGGGGACAGCCATTATACCTGCCCTTATTATAAGAATGGTGACGAGTATAGGGTAGTAAGACATCAGATGTAGGAAAGGAAAAACAGATGAAGAAAAATATAGTATTGATCGGTATGCCGGGAAGTGGAAAAAGCACGATCGGCGTATTGCTCGCAAAGGCAATCAATTATCAGTTTATCGACGGTGATCTGCTGATCCAGCGACAGGAAAAAAAGACATTGGTCGATATTATCAACGAGAAGGGTATCGATGCATTTCTTGCGATTGAGAATCAGGTGCTCCGGGAGATCAACACGGAAGCATCCGTGATTGCGACTGGCGGCAGTGCGATTTTCTCGGAAGAAGCGATGAAGCATTTAGGCGAACAGGGACTGATCGTGTATCTCGATGTAAGCTGTGAGGAGATTATCCGCCGCGTGAATAATATCTCGACGCGTGGTATCGCAATGAAGCCTGGAAAGACATTAGCAGATCTGTACGAGGAGCGCAAACCATATTATGAGAAATATGCGCAGCTCACGATTCCATGTGATGGGAAGACGATGGAGCAGTGCGTACAGGCGATTGCGCTTGCGGTAGACAACCCGGTGCGGATGTGCTAAAATAAGGTTGTATTTTTGATAAATGAAAGCAAAAAAATGATAAAGGAGTTGTGCTTTTATGAAGTTACGTAAGAAATTCAACAAAGTAACGGCATGGATACTGACGTGTATTTTGTTCTTCACGATGGCATTTTCGATTACATCGGAAGCATATGGAGAAGGCTATACACATGCAAAGCAGTTTAAAAACTGTCATATTTATAATGGTATTGATGTATCTACCTGGAACAAACAGATTGACTGGAATGCAGTTAAAGCCTCCGGGATTGATTTTGCATTTATCAAGGTCGGCGGACGAGGCTGGGGTTCAGCAGGAACCTTATACCATGATTCCCGTGCACTGGAGAACCTGAAAGGTGCGAAGGCGGCAGGCATCAAGATAGGAGTTTATTTCTTCTCGCAGGCAATCACAGAGAAGGAAGCCGCAGAGGAAGCACAGTATACGATCAACTATCTTCATACATATGGCATCTCAATCGATCTTCCGATTGCGATGGACTTTGAGTATGCCAGTGATTCTCCGACCGGAGGCAGACTGAGAACGGCGAACCTGACAAGGGAACAGGCGACGAATGTCTGTCTGGCATTCTGCAGCTACGTGGCAACAAGAGGCTATACACCAATGGTGTATGCAAACAAGTCAATGCTTACCAACGATATGAATGCATCTACGATCGCCAGCAGATATCCAATCTGGCTGGCACAGTATAAATCAACTGCGACTTATACAGGTGCATATTCATACTGGCAGTATACAAACTCCGGAATGGTTCCAGGCATTGAAGGCCGCGTTGATATGAACTTCTATTATTCGACAGATGGAAGTTTTTCTTCGAAGATCAACATTCCGGTACCAACCGGGGAGACTGCTCCAGCGGATGCAAAAATCGTCTATGCAACACATATTCAGACATATGGCTGGGAAAAAGAGGAAACGTATGATGGTGGTATCAGTGGTACGGTTGGACAGGCAAAACGGCTTGAGGCAATCAAGATTCGGAACAATACCGGCATCGAGGGAAGCGTTGAGTATCAGGTACATTGCCAGTCATTCGGATGGATGGACTGGACGATGGATGGCGATATTGCAGGTCTGACAGGGCTTGCAAAGCGATTAGAGGCAATTCGGATTCGGTTGACGGGACAGCTGGCAGAGCAATACGATGTCTATTACCGTGTGCAGTGCCAGACCTATGGCTGGTTAGACTGGGCGAAGAACGGACAGACTGCAGGTTCGACGAATTATGCGAAACGACTCGAAGCAATCCAGATTAAGCTTGTTGAAAAAGGCGGCATGGCACCGGGCAACACTTCAAAGGTGTATGTGTCTCCGTTGATTGGATATAACACACATGTACAGACATACGGCTGGACCGGTACCGTTTTTGATGGTACGACAGGCGGTACAACCGGACATGCAAAACGTTTGGAATCAATTTCTATCACGAACTTGACAGAGACGTCTGGAAATGTCGTATATCGTGTGCATGGACAGACCTATGGCTGGCAGGGCTGGCGTCAGAATGGCGCGCAGGCAGGCTCGATTGGACAGGCAAAGCGTCTGGAGGCAATCCAGATTAAGTTGACCGGAGCACTGGCAGAGAAATATGATGTATATTACCGGGTACATTGCCAGACATACGGCTGGATGGGCTGGGCGAAAAATGGCGATCCGGCAGGTACAACCGGACATGCAAAGCGTTTAGAGGCAATCCAGATCGTATTGAGAGCGAAAGGAACTGGTGCACCGAGTGCATCCAGTCAGCCGGCGTATGTCGGTGGTGCAGTGCCACAGTAATTACATAAAATTAGAAAAACAGGAAATACTACTCCGAAAAAGGAGTAGTATTTTTTATGCTTGAAAATTATGTACGAACCGACCTTGCCTTGGAGTTAAAGGAAGATATCTCCGAGAAAAATGATATTGCTGGTGTCCGGGTGGAAACCTATGAGGATTCTGAATACGGACTGACCAAGACACACATCCGTGTGCTCGATCAGACAGGGGCAGAGATCCTCGGAAAACCGATCGGAAATTATATAACTTTGGAGAGTTCAAAGCTTTGTTCGGAGGATGAGAATATCCATATGCCATTTGTACTGGCGCTGCACGATGTCTTAAAAGAATTGCTTCATGGGGCAGACCATATTCTGGTGATTGGTCTTGGAAACCGAAATATCACGCCGGATGCACTTGGACCAAGTGTTGTCGATCATCTCTATATCACAAGACATCTACTTCGGGAAGGTGTTGTGAAACATTCTATGGAAATCTCTGCACTCTGCCCTGGTGTTATGGCGCAGACTGGAATTGAGACGAGTACGATCATACAATCCCTGTGCAGGGAGATCAATCCTGATGTTGTGATTTGTATCGATGCACTTGCAGCGAGAGAGGCGGAACGGTTAAATACGACAATACAGGTGTGCGATACTGGAATTACACCGGGGGCTGGTGTTGGAAACCGCAGATTATCATTGAATGAAGAGACGCTGGGGGTTCCCGTGATTGCGGTTGGTGTACCGACTGTGATTTCAATGCCAGCAATGATCAGTCATGCGATGGAGGGACTGTTGGAAAAATTACCGGTATCGGTCCTTCGGCAATATGAGAAAGAAATTGTTGAATTTATCCAGACGCCGACGGTATCCTCCATGTTTGTAACACCGAAAAATATTGATGAGCTGATCGGTCGTGTCAGCTTTACAATCTCAGAGGCAATCAACCGTTTTCTAACATAATACCGGTGGCTCTGCATATATTTAAGGTATGGAGAGAAATTGGGTGAAAATTATATTGACGTGTCTGGTATGTGCATTATGTCTGGGTGTACTGGTACGGCTGGATGTTACAATGCTATCCGGTCAGGCACAGGCGTTCTTCCAAGAGACTGTGGCGCCTGTCCTGCATGTGGATACGACCGGTTCGAAGCTTCGGAATCTGTTTGTTCCGGTGCTTGCGGATTCGGAGGTGGATACGACCGGAAACCGGTGGGATAAGGTCGCCGTTTCGACCGGCATGGATACCGAGACGGCTTTTTCGTGTGAGACCGGAAGCGAAGAAACGGAAACGACGACCGAAGCGGTGACAGTCGCTTCCGATGGAGATGCGGAGACTGCAGAAACTATGGTGCAACCGCTTTCCATCCCAGCGGGTATTACATATTCGATGGAACAGTTAAATAATTATGATTTCCTGGTCGGAAACTGTTATACAATCGATAGTTCTACGAATGTTACCGCGGAGGAGCTGGCTGCGGATACGCTGTTATCAAAAGATCTGCATATTGATCCCGCTTCGGGGGAGTATAAAGTCCTGATTTATCATACACATGGCAGTGAAACGTTTGCGGACAGCCGTCCGGGTGTGATCGAGGATACTGTGATCGGACTGGGGGATGAGCTTACACGCATTCTGGAGGAAGATTATGGCATTCCGGTTTATCATGACCGTACTGTCTATGATGTGGTGGATGGAGTAGAGGATCGAAGCCTGGCGTATGATTATGCAAGTGATGGTATAGATGCGATCCTGCAGCAGTATCCGTCGATTGAGGTGGTATTGGATATTCATCGGGATGGCGTCCGGGAGGATGTGCGGCTTGTACGGGACATCGATGGTGTGCCGACTGCGCAGATCATGTTTTTAAATGGCATGAGCCGGACAAATGAGAATGGGGAGATTGATTATCTGTACAATCCATACCGGCAGGAGAATCTGGCATTCAGTCTGCAGATGCATCTGGCAGGAAAAGAATTGTATGGGGATCTGATGCGTCGCATCTATGTGCGGGGGTACTGTTTTAACTTAAATAAAATGCCGCGTTCATCCCTGATTGAAGTTGGGGCACAGACCAATACGGTTGCTGAGGCGAAAAACGCAATGGTGCCACTTGGCGCAATTCTCTATAAAGTGCTGATTGCACAAGAGTAGGAAAGTGTGGTATACTTTTGACAACTAAGAGCGTACTGATATACGCGGGTCATCATGCGTTTTGTGGTGACAGGAAATCGGAAATTATGAGGTTGTAAAAGTATATGGCACATTTGGATAAAAGTAAAATACGAAATTTCTGTATCATTGCACATATCGATCATGGCAAATCAACATTGGCGGACCGGATCATTGAGAAGACCGGACTACTCACAAGCCGTGAGATGCAGAATCAGGTGTTAGACAATATGGATCTTGAGCGGGAACGAGGCATTACGATCAAGGCACAGGCTGTGCGTATTGTCTACAAGGCAGAGGATGGAGAGGAATATATCTTCAATCTGATCGACACGCCGGGACATGTGGATTTTAACTATGAGGTATCCCGGAGTCTGGCAGCCTGTGAGGGTGCAATCCTGATCGTCGATGCGGCGCAGGGAATTGAAGCACAGACACTGGCAAACTGTTATCTGGCAGTAGATCATAATCTGGAGATCATGCCGGTCATCAATAAAATTGACCTGCCATCCGCAGATCCGGATCGTGTTGTAGCGGAGATTGAGGATGTGATCGGAATCGAGGCACACGATGCTCCTCGGATCTCCGCAAAAAATGGTACGAATATTGAGGAAGTTTTAGAGCAGATTGTGACCAAGATTCCGGCACCGGAAGGTGATGCAGATGCACCGTTAAAGGCGCTGATCTTTGACAGCTTGTATGATGCCTACAAGGGCGTTATCATTTTCTGCCGTGTGTTTGACGGTACAGTGAAAAAAGGAACGAATATCCGTATGATGGCAACCGAAGCAGAGGCAGAGGTTGTACAGGTCGGAATTTTCGGAGCTGGACAGTTTATCCCATGCGATGAACTTTCAGCCGGTATGGTTGGATACATTACTGCCAGTCTGAAGAATGTAAAGGATACGACGGTTGGTGATACCGTCACGGATGCGGACAACCCATGTGCAGAGGCGTTGCCAGGTTATAAGAAAGTAAATCCGATGGTTTACTGTGGATTGTATCCGGCGGATGGTGCGAAATATCCGGATTTGAGAGATGCTTTGGAGAAGTTGCAGTTAAACGATGCATCGTTAAGCTATGAGCCGGAGACTTCCATTGCACTCGGCTTTGGTTTCCGTTGTGGATTCCTTGGTTTGCTTCATTTGGAGATCATTCAGGAGCGTTTAGAGCGCGAATACAATCTGGATCTGGTGACAACAGCACCGGGCGTTATCTACCGTGTGCATAAGACAGACGGTGAGGTAATGGAGCTGACGAATCCATCAAACCTGCCGGACCCTTCGACGATCGAATATATGGAGGAGCCATTTGTCAGTGCGGAGATCATGGTGACAACAGAATATGTCGGTGCGATCATGCAGCTTTGTCAGGAACGCCGTGGTGTCTACAAGAGTATGGAATATATGGAGACGACACGTGCGCTCTTAAAATACGATCTGCCACTGAATGAGATCATCTACGATTTCTTTGATGCGTTAAAGTCCAGATCGCGCGGATATGCATCATTTGACTATGAGATGAAGGGCTATGTCCGTTCCGATCTTGTCAAGCTGGATATCCTGATCAATAAAGAAGAAGTCGATGCACTTTCCTTTATCCTGCACAAGGATACTGCTTATGAGCGTGGCAGAAAGATGTGTGAGAAGTTAAAAGAGGAGATTCCAAGACAGCTCTTCGAGATTCCAATTCAGGCAGCCATCGGTTCCAAGGTTATTGCCAGAGAGACGGTCAAGGCGATGCGTAAAGATGTGCTTGCAAAATGCTACGGTGGAGATATTTCGCGTAAGAGAAAGCTCTTGGAGAAGCAGAAGGAAGGAAAGAAGCGTATGCGTCAGGTCGGAAACGTAGAGATTCCACAGAAGGCGTTTATGAGTGTACTGAAGTTAGATGAGGAGTAGGAAAAACGAATGAAAAAATATGTGAGCTTATATGTTCATATACCGTTTTGCGTCGTAAAATGCAAATACTGTGATTTCCTGTCGTTTGATGGGGAAAGCTATGGAACGATGCTTCGCTATGTTGATTGCCTGTGTCAGGAGATCAAGATGTATGCGCCAATCGTTGCAGACTACGGGGTGCGCAGTATCTTTATCGGGGGTGGAACACCATCCCTGTTAGATGAATCCCTGATCACAAATATCATGGCATTTATCCGCCGGTATTTCCATGTGGAGAAGAATGCTGAGGTGACGATCGAGGCGAACCCGGGGACGTTGCGCCATCAGAAGTTAAATGGCTATAAGGCGGCAGGTATTAACCGGATCAGCATCGGGTTACAGTCTTGCGATGATGATATGTTAAAGAAACTGGGAAGAATTCATAATTTTGACCAGTTTGTGGCAAGCTACAATGCAGCGAGACGCGCGGGATTCCAGAATATTAACATTGATATTATGTCCGGGCTTCCGGGGCAGACGATTCATACCTATGTCGATACGTTGTCCCGTGTAATTGAGTTTGGACCAGAGCATATATCTGCATATTCCTTGAGTATCGAGGAGGGTACGCCGTTTGCAAAAGATCCGCAGATCTTAAGTGAACTGCCACCGGAGATGGTGGATCGCCGGATGTATGAGATTACGAAACAGCTTCTGGCGGCACACGGTTATGACCGTTACGAATTTTCCAATTATGCAAAGCCGGGATATGAGTGCAAGCATAACATGGTTTACTGGACGGGCGGCGAGTATATCGGCTTTGGTATTGGCGCATCCTCGTATTTCCAGGGGAAACGGTTCAACAACATGCGCGATATCTTCAAATATATTGAGCTGATGGAAAACCTGTCTGACAAGTTTGTAGAGACAGATAATATGGAGCTTCTGTATAACGATACGACGCGGACATTGCGTGAGAATGTGACGAATATCTACATAGATGCGCGGATGGAGGAATTCATGTTCCTTGGTCTGCGGATGACCTGTGGCGTGAGCCGGGAGGACTTCAAGGAACGGTTCAATAAAGATATCTATGAGGTATATGGAAGCGTCCTGAATAAATATATCGGAGAAGGCTTCATGGCAAGCGAAGGTGACCGGATCTATCTGACAGATGCCGGGATAGATGTCAGCAATGTGATTCTGGCAGATTTCCTGCTGGATTCTTAATTGAATCGGGAAGAGGAGAGAATCATTTTTCCTTTGGAAGTTATTTGCATAGCAATAAAAAAGAAACGATTTTCAATTTGAAAACCGTTTCTTTTTTGTTGCTTTATTTGTTATCGTTTTCTTCCATGTTCTTTCTTGCCGTTGCAAGCATCAGCTTGATACGGTTTACCTGATTGACTTCAGAAGCACCCGGATCATAGTCGATTGCGACGATGTTGGCATCCGGATATGCATGACGCAGGGATTTGATAACACCCTTACCGACAATGTGGTTTGGAAGACAGGCAAATGGCTGGCAGCATACAATGTTGCTGGCACCACTCTTTATAAGCTCAATCATCTCACCGGTCAGAAACCAGCCTTCACCGGTCTGGTTACCGATGGATACAATCGGGCGGGCATATTCTGCCAAGGTCTTAATATGTACAGGTGGATGGAACCGCTTACTCTTCTTTAAGGCACTGACTACCGGGTGGCGCAGAGCTTCGAGTGCAGCGATACCGAGGTTACCGTTTCTTGCAGATTTCTTCGTCTTGCCAAGATATTCGTATTTGTAATTGTTGTTGTAGAAGCAGTACTGGAAGAAGTCCAGCAGATCCGGCATAACCGCTTCGGCTCCTTCTGCCTCCAGAAGCTCTACCAAGTGGTTGTTGGCAGATGGGAGGAACTTAACAAGAATCTCGCCAACGATACCAACACGTGGCTTCTTTATATTTTCATTCAAAGGCACGTTGTCGAAGTCTTTGACGATATCATGTACCAGTTTACTGAATCCGCGACCGCCATTTTCCATGCAACGGATGGCTGCATGTTCCCATTTGCGGTGCAGCTTATTGACAGATCCCTTTACCTTCTCGTATGGACGAGTCTGGTAGACGACGCGCATGAACAGATCTCCGATTGCGAGCGCCTGCATCGCGCATTTGACCGTCTTCATATTCCATACGAAACCGGAGTTATTCTCAAAGCCCTGTACGGAGAGGGCAATCACCGGAATCTGTGGGTAGCCGGCCTTTGCAAGTGCACGACGGATAAAGCCAACGTAGTTTGTTGCACGGCAGCCACCGCCGGTCTGTGTCATAATAAGTGCCAGTTTATTGATGTCATATTTGCCGGATGTGATGGCATGCATCATCTGACCTACAACGATCAAAGAAGGATAGCAGGCATCGTTGTTTACATATTTTAAGCCGGTATCAATGACTTCTTTTGTTGCATCCGGAAGAATCTCAATATTTAATCCCATATGGCGCATCGCCGGAGCCAATACATTGAAATGAATTGGGGAGAGCTGTGGTACCAATACAGTATAATCCTTCATATCTGTTGTGAATTCTACACGGTTATAATTACTTGGCATCGGACATGGTGTGAAGTTATGCTTTCTTCTGACATTGACTGCACTGATCAGCGAACGGATACGGATACGTGCCGCACCTAAGTTGCTGACTTCATCAATCTTTAATACGGTGTAAATCTTGCCGGAGTTTGTCAGGATATCGTTGACACAGTCCGTTGTAACGGCATCCAGACCACAGCCGAAGGAGTTTAACTGGATCAGCTCCAGATTCCTGCTTGACTTGACGTAGTTTGCAGCCTTGTACAGACGGGAGTGGTACATCCACTGATCGGATACGATCAAAGGACGCTCTACTTTGCCAAGATGTGCAACAGAGTCTTCTGTTAAAACAGCGATATCATACGAGTTAATAAGCTCCGGAAGTCCGTGGTTGATCTCTGGATCCAGATGGTATGGACGACCGGCAAGCACGATACCGAGTTTATCGGTCTTCTCCAGATAAGCGATCGTCTCTTCACCCTTTTTCTGAATGTCCGCTTTGACTGCATCTGCCTCTGCATAAGCAGCCTCAACCGCTTCGTTTATTTCTTCCTTTGTGACGTTTGTATATTTCGAGAATTCACGTAGCAGACGATCCTTTAGTGCATCTTTATTATCAAGTGCAAGGAACGGACGGATGTAGGTGACATCCGGTGCAGAAACCTCTTCCATGTTGTTCTTGATATTCTCTGCGTAGCTTGTGACAATCGGGCAGTTGTAGTGGTTGTTTGCATCCGGTGTCTCGTTACGCTCGTAAGGAATACAAGGATAGAAAATTGTCTTGATTCCCTGCTTCAACAGCCACATAACATGACCATGCGAGATCTTTGCCGGATAACATTCCGACTCACTTGGGATAGACTCGATACCAAGGGTATAGATGTCTCTCGATGATTTCGGAGAGAGCAGTACCCGGTAGCCGAGCTTGGTCAGAAATGTAAACCAGAACGGATAGTTCTCATACATATTCAGGACACGTGGAATACCGATGATGCCACGGTACGCTTCGCTTTCGGTCAGTGGCTCGTAGGAGAACAAACGATTAAATTTGTATTCAAATAAGTTCGGCATGTTGTGCTGGTTTTTCTTTAAACCAAGACCGCGTTCACAACGGTTACCCGTGATGAACTGTCTTCCGCCTGTGAAACGGTTGATTGTAAGGAGACAGTTGTTCGTACATCCCTTACAACGCGCCATCTTCGTCTCGTAGGTGAGTGCTTCCATCGCCTCCTTGGAGAGCATGGTCGTCTGGTCGCCTTCCTCATAACGGTCTCTCGCAATCAGGGCTGCACCGAAGGCTCCCATGATACCGGCGATGTCCGGACGGATTGCTTCCCTGCCGGAGATAAGCTCGAAGCTTCGAAGAACCGCATCGTTATAGAAGGTTCCGCCCTGTACGACGATATTCTTGCCAAGTGACTTCGGATCGGTCAGCTTGATTACCTTCAAAAGGGCGTTCTTAATAACGGAATAAGCAAGACCTGCAGAGATATCTGCGACGCTTGCGCCTTCCTTCTGTGCCTGTTTTACTTTGGAATTCATAAATACAGTACAACGGCTTCCAAGATCGATCGGGCTTTCGGCAAAAAGCGCGATTTTCGCGAAATCCTTCACATCATAATTTAATGACTTGGCAAATGTCTCGATGAAAGAGCCACAGCCGGAGGAACATGCTTCGTTCAGCATGACATTGTCGACGACTTCATTCTTGATCTTAATACATTTCATATCCTGACCACCAATATCTAAGATACAGTCCACGTCCGGATCAAAGAATGCAGCGGCAGTGTAGTGGGCGATTGTTTCTACCTCACCATAGTCGAGCATGAGAGCAGACTTAATTAAGGCTTCTCCATATCCGGTAGAGCAGCCGGCTACAATCTCCACGCCATCCGGGAGTTTTGTATAGATATCTTTCATGGCACGCAGGGTTGTCCGAAGAGGACTACCATCGTTGCTGCTGTAAAAATCATAGAGCAGACTGCCATCCTCGGCAACCAGTGCGACTTTTGTTGTTGTGGAACCGGCGTCGACACCGAGGAAACATTTCCCCTTGTAGGTGGCAAGGTCGGAACGTAATACTTTATTTTTCTCCTGCTTTTTGATGAAAGCGTCGTAGTCTTCCTGCGATGCAAACAGCGGTGGAAGACGGTCTACATCCACAGCAATCTTAAGGTCGGCTGTGAGCTTTCCGCTGATCTCATCCAATGTATAGTGTGTTTCTTCCTTTGCTTGAAGTGCTGCACCGACAGCCGCGAACAGATGCGAATGTCCCGGTGCGATAATATGCTCCGGTGTCAGATTCAGTGTCCGTACGAACGCCTCCTTGAGCTGGTCGAGGAAGTGGAGAGGACCACCTAAAAATGCAACATTTCCTTTGATTGGCTTACCACAGGCAAGACCACTGATCGTCTGGTTGACAACCGCCTGAAAGATAGAAGCTGCAAGGTTTGGCTTTGTTGCACCTTCGTTGATGAGTGGCTGGATATCAGTCTTTGCGAATACACCACAACGTGCTGCAATCGGGTAGATTGTGTCATAGTCCTTCGCGTATGTATTCAGTCCGGAAGCGTCTGTCTGGAGCAGGGATGCCATCTGGTCGATAAAGGAACCGGTACCGCCGGCACATACACCGTTCATACGCTGTTCCACACCGTTTGTAAAATAGATGATCTTGGCATCCTCGCCGCCAAGCTCGATCGCAACATCCGTCTGTGGAGCATAGTCAGTCAGAGCTTCTGATACACAGACAACCTCCTGCTCAAACGGAATCCCGATGACCTGTGCCAATGCAAGTCCACCGGAACCGGTGATCGTAGGAGCAACTTCAACATTTCCAAGCTCCTTGCTGGCATGTTCTACAAGCTCCTTTAATGTCTCTTTGATATTTGCAAAGTGACGCTTGTATTCCGAAAATAATATGTTATGTTCTTCGTCAATCACAGCAACCTTGACTGTGGTCGAACCAATATCGATTCCTAATCTCTTCATTTAATAATTACCTCTTTTACTATTTCCCATTTCATATTTCTGTATTTTTCGACATCTGACATTATATAGGAAAGAATCATGAATTTCAACAGAAAAATTGTGAACATTTTCTTCCTATTAAGAATAAAATAATCAGAAATGAGTATGGAGATATGCGCTATGGAGCATGAATGCAAGGGAACCGTACACAAAGTCGTTGCTGGAGATACGCTGTACAAATTATCAAAAATGTATGGTGTCCGCCTGATTGATATCCTGAAAGAGAATCCATATGTCAATGTCTATAATCTGCAGCCAGGAGATGAAATCTGTATTCCGACAGAGGTGTATGAGGAAGAAGAGAGGCGTTATTATACGGCGAAGGTTGGAGAGACACTAGGAAGCTTAGTCGGGGAATTTGATACGGATATTGCGGATCTGATGCAGTATAACCGGGAGCTTTACGATCTGCGGGTGCCACTTGGAACAATCATCCGGATTCCGCCGGAGAAAGAAAAACAGTCATAGAAACAGATTGGTGAAAATGGGATAGAAGTGTATGAGAAAAGTGATTGCCACAGACGGAGAATCCGCGCGTGGCGATTGCTTTTTTTATGTATATAGGGTATAATATCGAATTGATATGCAAAGTGAAAGTGAGGAAAATTTAATTTGAGTTTTTTTGTGAAGTTAGAGAAAAAATTTGGTAAATTTGCAATTCGAAATCTCCCGATCAAGATCGCAGTTGTGATGGCAATCTCATATATATTATGGGCGTTTGTACCGACGTTTGCCGTCAAGCTTGTTTTTTCCCCGTATGCGATTATGGAACAGCACCAGTTCTGGCGGCTATTCACATGGGTATTTTCACCACCGGGAGATCTGAATTTAGTTGGAATACTGATGATATTTATATTGATTTTGTTTGGACAACAGATCGAACAGGCCATGGGAACATTTATGTTTAACCTTTATATATTTGGTGCATGGTTCTGGAATACGGTCATCATGTTAGGCATCAGTATTTACTATTATGCAAATGGTTCCATTCTTGGCATGATGGATGTTGGAATATGGGCAATGTATTACTTTGATTATGGATTGTTCTTAGCGTTTGCACTGATGTATTCGGATGCACGTGTGTTGTTTATGTTTTTCATTCCAATCCGTGCTTTCTGGGTCGCAGTTATAGATATGGGATTGATGGCATATGAATTTATGCGGCCAACCACAAGTACGTTGAACCGTGGTTCCATCATTGCGTATCTGGTGAATTTCTTTATATTCTACCTGATTATGGGGCGGGGTGTCGGTATGCGAAGCTCGAACAGCAAGGCGGCAGCGAAACGAAGAAAACGGGATTATGATCGTCGCGTGGAGAATCTCTCTCGACAGGTAAACGGAGAGGCAGACCGGCGTCACAAGGCACAGCAGATGGGATATCCATCGAACATCACGAAGCACAAATGTGCAATCTGTGGAAGAACGGAGCGGGATGGCGATGATCTGGAGTTTCGGTTCTGCTCAAAATGTAACGGAAATTATGAGTATTGTAACGAACATTTATTTACGCATGAGCATGTGAAATAGGAGACTGATATAATGATAGCAACATGTAAGAAATTAGTGACAGATATACAGAGAGACAAAGACTTAGACAAGAAACTTCCAGAATATGCAGAACTGCTTGGAAGACAGTATAACTGCTATGCGACTGTAAAAGGAAGCATGAATTATTACACGATGAAGGAAGTCTGTGATGAGCAGGATGACAAGAACACGGATGTCTGCAAATATTTTGCACTTCTGACAGGCTTGTTAGACCGTCATCTGGTTAAGCGCGAGGCAGTGGACGAAGATTCTATGGAAGCAATCGCACAGCTTCGTAGCAATGTAGAATATAAGATGCATATTCTGACCGCTTACACGGATGCATATGAGATTTATGAGTATGTGTTAAACCGTGTGGAGGCTGCCGTGCGTGATGAAGTGGCACCGGTTGATGCAAAAGGGCTTTCTGAGAAGATGTTTGCCTATGTATTTGCAGAGAATGATACGGTTGTTATAAACAGTAAATTACAGCTTCTGATGGCGCAGCTTCCGGTTCGTATGACGAAGAATAAGTTTTATGATATTGTCAATTCAACACTCAATATCTATGAGGAGGGCGAGACAACCTCTGTGGATGAGTTTGTTGATATGCTGCGCAGTGCAGTGCTTTTGAAGAAGCCAAAGGGATTTGAGACGGAGTATCCATTTTTATATCATGTTTATACCGATCTTGCAGAGGCTGATTATGCGGCACTCACGCTGCCGGAGTTTGAGGATCTGACGAAGCGTCTGAATCAGGCTGCGACGATCATCAACAACGAAGTGTCAGCGTTTATGCTGTTACAGGAAGTCATAAATGATGTGTATACGATCCTACTTACGATTGATGCAGCATATGAGAAGAACGAAGAAGATGTACCGGGGTATGCAGCAGCACTTCGCATTATCAAGGCGTGTGTAAAGGCAGAGACGATCGATCAGTTACCGGATGAGGTGATGGATGAGTTTTTCACAATCGAAGGTGTGCAGGAGCGCGTGTATGAATCTATCGTGATATTGGAAGCAGTGCTGGATGAGATTCGCGTTGGAAAAGCCGAGCAGATTGAAAGCCTTGCACTGACAGAGACATTTGACCGTCTGGATAAGGTAAGCAAGCTGCTTTCTACAAGCTTGTTTATTGATCTTGACAAGGTTTCTAGAAAGACAGAAACCGCAGATCATGCGTATATCACAGCAAAGAAGGAAGCACTTGTAAAGGAACTTGGCGATTTGTTTTCGAGTGTGAAGAGACCGGTTTACCGTAGTATGATGTGTAAGCTTCTTGCTGCAATGCCGATCTTCATGAATACACAGCAGGAGATCCGGGATTATTTTGATTATGTAATTGAGAATTGTAAGGATGACAGCGAACTTATGGCATGTAATAAGCTGATTTCAGAGATGATAGAGGAGTAATCGTGATTTTTGCCGATAAATGTTATACATACAATCTTACAGAGCGAAAACAGGCACGGATCAGGAAAAGAATCAGGCGGCATAAGCCTGTCCGGAATCTGTATGTGATCGTGTTGCCGTTATTGCAGGATGGATTGCTGGAGATTTATCCATATAATCAGTTGTTACAAAAACCATATAGGAAGCTGGATTCCCGGATACGGGTTGTCGGCTTTGCAAGAGGCAAAGAAGTGGCAGAACAGCTCGTATTGCAGATCATACAGGATATGTATGATGAAACCGGGGAAGAATGGAAGGTAGAGGATTTTTTCTTTTGATAGAAGTGAAAGAACCACAGGTAGGAGTAAGGTAAGGAATGCTGCATGTATTGTTACTTATTTTAAAAATAATCGGATGGATCCTCCTTGGTATCATAGGAATGCTTCTCTTGCTTGTGATGCTGATTTTATTTTGCCCGATCCGGTATCAGGCAGATATCTCGTATCAGGGTGGGAAGACATTACAGGCAAAAGCAAAGGTACGGTATCTGATCTTAAGTGTCCGGGTGTTGTATGACCAGAGCCGGGAGAAGGATAAACTGAAACAGGAGATACGGCTGTTATGGTTTAGGCTTGGAAAGAAGAAGGCAGAAGAAGCAGAGCGTGAGGTGGAACATCTCGCTGATGAGGGATTCGACGACGCGTGGGATGATATCGACGTGGATGAGGACGATGATGCAATCTGTGAGAAACCGGTAAAGCGAAAGGATAGTATAGAAAATAGTTCACAGAAGATAATAAGTGAATCGGAGAAAACGGATGAGTCAGATGGGACTATTACAGAGATTCCGACGATACCACTTCCAGAGACAGACATAAATGAGGATGATATAGAAACAAAGACAGAGGAAGCACCAGAGCATGAAATCTTTGATCTGGACGAACCGGACAATCTGTCGGAAGAAGAAAAGAAGCAATCGGGCAGATTGAAGATATTGTGCCGGAAGGTGTGGGAGAAGATTAAGAAAGTCTGGACATTTGTGATAAATCACACACCAGGAAAGGTCGCAGAGCGTGTGACTGACAAGATCGAGAAAAAGACAGCGACTGCGAAGAAAAAGTTCCGGCGATTGCAGAAGTTCTGGAATCTGTCGTGTACGGTAAAGACACGTGAATATCTGAAAAAATATATTCCGCGGACATTGAAACATATTTTGCCACGCAAGGTAAAGGGCTATGTGCATTACGGCATGGATGAGCCATACAAGACCGGGCAGGTGACCGGATATTTGAGCTTACTGCCGTTTGTATATCAAAAAGGGCTGTCAATGCAGCCGGATTTTGAACAGAAGGTGTTGGAACTGGATGTGAAGCTGAAAGGCCGAATCCGGCTTGGATATCTGCTCCGGATTGTCTTGAATATCAATATCTGGAGGACACTAAAAGTTGCAAAGAAAGTAATGAATCAGTAAGATAATATAGAAATTGGAGGTAATGAGTGATGGCAAATGATTTTAATCAGACAGTTGGTTCTTTATTTCAGGGGATGGATTCCCTGCTTACAACGAAGACAGTTGTTGGCGAGCCAACGAAGGTAGGCGATACAATTATTTTACCATTGGTGGATGTGAATTTTGGTGTAGCTGCCGGTGCATTTGGCAAAAACGGCGGTTCCAACTCTGCTGGAGGCGGAATGGGCGGTAAGATGTCTCCAACTGCGGTACTTGTGATCCAGAACGGACATGCGAAGATGATTCCAGTCAAGCAGGGTGACACGGTAAGCAAGGTGATCGACATGATTCCAGAGGTTGTCGATAAGATTGCAACAGCCATGGGTAAGAAAGCAGATGTGGATATTGACAGCCCAGAAATCAAAGAAGCGATTGATCAGGCAAGTGAGAATATCTAGGATTTGAACGAAATTACGTCTTTTCACTCCGTTTGTCTCATAGTATGTAGTAGAACAAATATGATGAAGAGGCGGCATTGAAGGCATTATTTGGATATTCGATTTTATTTATGGCGATTGGCATGATACTTTCGTATTTTGTCAGTGGGTTTTGCGAGTTTGTTTTAGTGACGGCAATGCTTATCTTAGCGTATGTATTGCTGTGCTTTGATTGTTAACAGGAGGCGCAAGTGGCAGAAGAAAAACAGAAGGCGTTGATTGAACTTCTGAGAGGACATAAGGTATATTTACAGACACATAATTTCCCGGACCCGGATGCGATATCGAGTGCATTTGGCTTGAAGCGATATCTGGAATATTATGGAATTACATCGACCATCTGTTATGTCGGCAGTATTGACCGGTTTAATACAAGAAAGATGATGGATACGTTTGGCATCGAGATTTATTCGTATGATGACATCCCGGACATGCAGGCGGAGGACTATATCGTGCATGTCGATTGTCAGAAACCGAATGCAAATACGACAGATCTTCTGGGCAATGAGGTGGCATGTGTCGATCATCATCCGGTGTTTGTGAAGACAGAGGATTACAAGTTCGAGGATATCCGTATTGTTGGTGCCTGTGCCAGCATTGTTGCGTCGTATTTTCAGACAAGCGGTGTGCCGATGGATGAGGATGTTGCGACCGCACTTGCTTATGGAATCAAGATGGATACGGCAGATTTTGTGCGTGGAACAACCGCGTTTGATATGGATATGATGGCATATCTGTTCGATTATATCAGTACGGAAAAACTGAACAGTATGTATAATTCCACGATAGAATTTCAGGATCTGAAGGCGTATGGTGCGGCAATCGAGCATATCGAAGTGTTTGATTATGTTGGATTCACCTACATTCCATTTGAGTGCCCGAATTCCCTTGTTGCGATCATATCGGATTTTATTTTGTCCTTGGATGTGGTCGATGTAGCCGTTGTCTACTCTATCAATTCGGATGGCATTAAATTCTCTGTGCGCAGTGAGCGGGCAGATGTGGATGCAGGAAAACTAATCTATCAGGCGTTGGATGGAATTGGTTCCGGTGGTGGACATGCTGCGATGGCAGGTGGATTTGTCAGCCATGAAGCACTGAATAAGATCGGCAGAGATTATGACCGGAAATTAAAGGAATTATTTATGAAAACGATTCGTAAGAATAGAGGTGTGTAACATGAACGGGAGTACAGATATGAGTATGGAGCTTCTGATGAACTCCGACAACCCGGAAAAGGTGCTGCAGACGATGCAGCCATTTATAGAATCTATGATGCACTATGAGTGTGCGTTGATGGAGATTGAGACAAAGCTGAAGGTGTTGAATACTGAGTTTGCATCACAGTATAATCGAAATCCGTTTGAGTCAATCCGGTGCAGATTGAAAAAACCACTCAGCATCGTGGAGAAGATGAAACGAAAAGGTCTGGAAATCTCGATAGAAAATATCGAGGAGAACCTGACGGATATCGCAGGTGTACGTGTGATCTGTTCGTTCCCGGAGGATATCTATACGGTATCAGAGCTTTTGACAAAACAGGACGATATCCGGGTTGTATGTGTGAAGGATTACATACGGAATCCAAAGCCAAACGGATACCGAAGTCTGCATCTGATTGTGGAGATTCCGATTTTCTTGTCAAATGAGAAAAAATATATGAAAGTCGAAGTGCAGTTTCGGACAATCGCGATGGATTTCTGGGCGAGTCTTGATCATAAGCTCAAGTATAAGAAGGACAATCTGAAGCATCCGGAGATTATTGCGAAGGAGTTAAAAAAGTGCGCGGATACGATTACGGCGATGGACTACAAGATGCAGGAGATCCGGAGTCTGCTGGAATAACGGAATGATTGTATTTTGATTTACCTGAATAGATAAAAAAACAGGAGGCAGAAAATGGCAAAACAGGTTTGGAAACCGGGAAATATGTTGTATCCGGTACCGGCGGTTATGGTGACAACCGGTGATGGAAATGGAATCGATGACATTATCACGATCGCATGGACGGGAACCATCAATTCCGATCCACCGATGGTATCGATCTCTGTACGAAAGTCAAGATATTCACATGAATTACTTACGAAAAACGGAGAGTTCGTCATCAATTTAGTGACGAAGGATCTGTGCTATGCGATGGACTATTGTGGTGTGAAATCAGGCAGAGATGTAGATAAATTCGCGGAGATGAAGATGACGAAGGGCAAGGCACAGACAGTGTCGGTACCTGTCATTGAAGAAAGCCCGGTCAATATTGAGTGTAAGGTCACACAGGTAATTGAGCTTGGCTCCCATGATATGTTCTTAGCTGAGGTAACAGCCGTACTTGCGGATGAGAAATATATGGATGAGACAGGAAAGTTTGACCTGAATAAGACAGATTTGATTGCATATTCCCACGGACAGTATTTTACGCTTGGTGATTATGTTGGCAAATTCGGATACAGTGTACAGAAAAAGAAATAAGTATTAATAAATAGTGGTACCTATCATAGAAAGGAACATTTGCAACGTTCACAAAAGTTTCAGACTTTGTTCGTTGACAGATGTTCTTTTCTTTTATACTATAAACTTGGTCAGCGCCCTTGGAGAAGAAGGGAGCGAATATGTTTAGTAAAGTAAAAAGCTGTGCGGTTCACGGTGTGGACGGAAGGATGATCGATGTGGAGGCAGATGTGAATGATGGTCTGCCTGTATTTACCATGGTTGGATATCTGTCATCGTCTGTCAGGGAGTCATCGGAACGCGTGCGGACTGCGCTTAAGAATTCAGGCTTTCATTTGCCACCGAAGCGCATCACAATCAATTTATCCCCGGCAGATATGAGAAAAGATGGTTCCGGATATGACCTTGCGATTGCAACAGCCGTGCTTCTGTCACTTGGCGTAACAGCGGAATTACCGATGGAACAGACGTTGGTGCTCGGAGAACTGAGCCTGGACGGATCGATAAAAGCGATTCCGGGCGTTCTTCCGATGGTCATCTGTGCCAGAGAAGAAGGTATGACAAGCTGCATTGTTCCAAAAGAAAATGTGCAGGAAGCTGCTTTGGTGCAGGGAATATCGGTTATAGGTGTTTCAAGCCTGAAGGAGACCATGGAGTATATCCAAGAAATAAAAGAATATGAGAATACGAATGTCGAGCAACCGGCTGTGGATACATCGGAATATCTGTATGATATTGATTTTTCTGATGTAGTAGGACAGGAAAGCATCAAGCGGGGGATGGAGATTGCTGCGGCAGGATTTCACAATGTGTTGTTGACCGGTGCTGCCGGCGCAGGGAAATCCATGCTCGCGAAGCGTCTGCCGACGATCCTGCCACAGATGAGCTTCGAAGAAAGTCTGGAAGTGACAAAGATATACAGTGTCGGAGGGATGTTACCGCCGGAAGGGGGATTGATACACAGACGTCCGTTCCGGGCACCACATCACACAATCTCGGAATATGCACTGATCGGTGGCGGCAGGGTTCCGACACCAGGGGAGGTGAGCTTTGCACATTATGGGGTGCTGTTTCTGGACGAACTTCCGGAATTTTCCAAACCCGTGTTGGAAGTGCTGCGCCAGCCTTTGGAAGACCGTAGAATCCGGATATCGAGAGTGCAGGCGTCGTATGAATTCCCAGCGGATTTTATGTTTGTGGCGGCGATGAATCCTTGTCCGTGTGGAAACTACCCGGATTATCGTAGATGCAGTTGCACGGAACAGCAGATCCGCCGTTATCAAAGCAAGGTAAGCGGACCGTTGCTTGACCGGATCGATATCCGGATGGAGGTTAAAGGCGTAAAGCAGAAGGTGCTTTTCTCCAAACAGAAAACGGAATCTTCAAAGACAATCCGGGCACGGGTGGAACAGGCAAGACAGATGCAGAAGGAACGGTTTGCCGGAACCGGACTGCTGTTTAATTCACAGCTTGATGGAAAGAATCTGGAGGAATATATCACGTTATCGGAGGAAGGAAAAAGGCTGGTGCTTCAGTTATTTGAAGAACAGGAATTATCTGTCCGGGGTGTTCACCGGGTATTAAAACTTGCCCGCACGATCGCAGATCTGGCTGGCAGTGAAGAGATTGAACATGCGCATCTGCAGGAAGCGGCATTTTACCGCAATCAGGATGTATTTGCAAAGGGGGTTCTGTATGGAAACTAGAAGTGAGATGGCAAGGCTTTGGCTATATGGAAATCATGAGATATCATCAAAAGTAAAATATTATCTGATTCTACGGTATGGTACGGTAGAGCAGGCTATGGAACAATCGGTATCGGAGCTTGAGAAGGAGCTGGCGAAGCAATTTGAACCGGCGGAATATCAGACGCTTTTACTTCGCAAAAATACAAATTATCTGGATGAAGTATACGGACGATTAAAGGAACGAAACATCCGGATCTTATATCCGGGGCATCCGTTATACCCGGAGAAGCTTACAAATATCTACGATAAACCGGAGATTTTATTTGCGCGTGGCAAAATTCGGGAGAGCATCAATTATTATAATCAGTCGGTTGCGATTGTGGGTGCACGCAATGCAGATACATACTGTAAAGAAACGACACGTATCTTTGCGAGGGAGCTTGCGAAGGCGGGAATCCAGATTGTGAGTGGACTGGCCAGGGGTATCGATGGTCAGGCACATCGCGGCTGTCTGGAAGCAAGTGGCTATACGATTGCAGTGCTTGGCTGCGGGATCAATGTCACATATCCGCGCGAGAATATCGAATTATTCGCGCAGATTGAAGAACGGGGATTGATTCTGTCCGAATATTGTCTGGATGTACCGCCGCTTGCGTTTCAGTTCCCGCTCAGAAACCGGATCATTAGCGGACTGTCGGATGGTGTTTTAGTATCCTGTGCCAAGAAGAAAAGCGGTTCTCTGATTACAGCAGATCTGGCACTTGATCAGGGAAAACAGGTGTACGCTCTGCCGGGCAGAGTATTAGATGCATTCAGTGAGGGTACAAACCACCTGATTCAGATGGGTGCGATGTGCGTGACAAGACCGAAGGATATCCTGCTTGATCTGTGGGGGGAGGAACGCCTGAATATGGATGATGTTAGCGGTGCTGCATCCGGTAGTGCTGAAAAACAAAGTGAAACACGGAATAACCTGACAACCGCAGAACGGACCGTATATGACCTTCTAGGCTTAGATCCGGTACATGTGGATGATGTGATCGCACAGGCAAGACTTGGTGTATCGACGACAATCAGTGTGTTGTATGAGCTGGAACGGCGAAACGTGATCAAGCAGCCGGTGCGAGGGTATTATATATGGAGTCTGTGAAGAAAAAATGTACAGTGATTTATGATATAAAAAATAATCCTATTGTTTTAATAAAGGATATTAGATTTAAGGGAAAAAGAAATATAAATTGGAATGAGGTGGAGAAGTATGTAAAAGAATATGTAGGAAGTTGCTATGAAGTGATTGAAACTTCTGATAAAATATACATAGGATCAGATTTTCCAAATGAATTAAAGGGGTCTGAGGATACAAAAAGGCTTAAAGGTGCAAATGCAAAAGCAAAAGCTAATTCTACAAGTGAATTACCGATGCTGTTAAAAATAGCAAAAAATAAGCGTTGGCAGGAGAATTTCAAAAATAAACATGGGATGGATGCAAAATATGGGTGGTATCGTTTTACATCTCGATTTGCGTTGCCAATATATCTTGATAATGGGGAAATAGAACGGATAAATATTTTTCGTATAGAAATGCTGGTTAGACATGCATCAGATAATAATTTATATTTATATGATTTGGTAAATATAAAAAAAGAAACGAGCACCCCGCTTGAATCGTAAGATTGTACGGTAACAAACCCATTTCTTATAGAAATATTACTATAGATATGGTAATCTTGTCAAGAAAATGATTCTAATAGTTTTGATTAGAATAAAAAAGCAACGTAGTAACCCGCTTGAGATTAGAATTGAATATGTTTGTTCTTTTGTATCGCAGAAATATGACATAAGATATGGATATGCAAAGCTGCTGATATAAGGTATAATAAATAAATTAAGTTTAACAATCGAAAGTTGTCGAACTGACACATTAGAAAGGATTATATTTGAGCGAGTTGATTAAGGCTGATAATGAATATAAAGAGTGGAGTGCCGGAATATCCACTGATTTTAGAAAAAGCCAAATCAGGGCTTCTATAAAGATAAATGGTATCCTGACGCAGTGATTTGTCCTCAGGTTGAGGACGAATTGATTACAGATGCAAATCGTCCCCAGGTTGGGGATGATTTACAAATCATTTTTAGAATTCCATGGGGACATAACAAAATAATACTTGATAAATGCAAAGGAAATTCTGAAAAGGCATTGCTATGTTGTTGTAGAATTAAAGACAGGAAAATTTGATCCTTCTTACGCAGGTCAATTAGGAACTTATGTTGTGGCTGTTAATCATCAGATGAAAACAGAAGCCGATAATCCTACTTTGGGACTTCTGATTTGTAAAGATATGGATAAAGTAGAAGCACAGTATGCATTAGAATCTACTAGCCAGCCACTTGGTGTTTCCAGTTATGAATTATCAAAACTTATACCGGAAGAGTTCAGAGGTAGTATGCCTACTATTGAAGAGATTGAGGCTGAATTAAATGAATAACTTCTAGTTTGAAGGAGCGACAATATATGAAGTATTTATATTTGCATGGACTAGGGCAAAAAACGGACAGCTGGAATAGAGTAATAAAAGAAACGAAAGTATCGAAAAGCAGTATTAGTTTGAGTTAATCAGAGATCATTTGAACAATTCTTACTTCCGTGAACTTATGAAAAAAGGTCATGAAGCAAACGTAGAAGTTCCGGAAGAGTTGGCAATCGTGTTGCAGAGATTTTATGATAATATCTGAATTCCGTTTTGCCGGACTGAAAAATCAAGTGTAGGAGGATACATGACATGAAATATACGAATAAGCATATAAAAGAAGAATACAAATTAAATCAAATAGGGCGGACAATCGGAATGATCCTTTTAGTGATAGGAATATTTTTGGTGACATTTGGATTGATTCAGACAAAGAGAAAGATGGATTATGTCCGACCATTTGAACAGGTATTACAGGAAGAATCCAATCCTGCGAATCAGACAGCATATATTGATATTATCCGGGTACCGGAGAAGTTGGCGGAAAATAAATATGAAGGATATTACCTTGTAACAACCGCTGAGGAAAGCTATATTGTAGGGATGCAACCGGAACAGTTTGCAGATTTGAAGCAGAGAGTGGAAGAGAACGGTACGGCAAGAGTGGAAGGCATGACGAAAGTTGTGACTGACGAGAACGTTAAAAAAATAGTAAGTGAGTATATCAATCACAAATTTATTGCTATACGTATGACGAAGCTTACCTATGGAAAAATACTCAAGGAAGGATATTTTGTGAATTTGGATATCGGAGGCATCTTAATATTGATTGGAATTTTGCTTGTATTAACACAGGTGCGTGCGATTGAAAAATACAGACATCCATTGGCAGAGCAGATTGACGAAGAATGTAATCAGCCGGACGCTCTTTGGTTAAATGATTTTAGAATTTATTTGACAAAGAGCTTCCTTGTATCTGTATATGGTGGAAAGTTGACTGTGCTGGATCTGGCAAAGGTACAATTGACAAGACTGTTTGAAACAGGGAAGGGAAGCATGAACGTTATCACTTTGGAGGTAACGACAACAGAACAGGAGAAAATAACTGTCAGCGAGAATGAATGGCCATTTTTTACAATGAATGAAGAAGAGATTACTTATCTGACAGATGTATTCGGCAAAAGAAATATTGAATTTGTTTGTGAGATTCAACCGGATGAAGAAATCGATGAAGACGAAGAGTTTTGAAATGGAAAACATGCATAGGAATTATGCAAAGGATAAAAGGAATAAGTTGCTCTTGAACGTATACCAAAAGAACGCACGGGCAATATCCTTTTATAAGAGAGAAGGATTTGAGATTCAGCATAGTGGCTTAGATGAGGCTACCGGAGAAAAAGATTATGTAATGACATGGCAACACAAATAGACGAAGCTTACTGATGGAAATATATAGTTAATAAAGAGAGGTGCATATGCTATGCCAGGTATACTCGTGGTTGAAGATGATGAAAATTTAAATCGTGGAATTACATTTTCACTGAAAAAATCCGGATATGAGGTATTTTCAGCAGAATCAGTGAAAAAAGCGAAAAGAATTGCAAGTGATAATAATGTGGATGTTACCATTTGTGATGTGAATCTTCCGGATGGGAATGGACTGGAATTTGTAAGGTGGATGAGATGCAATTATAATACATACATTATTTGTCTTACAGCACTAGATCAGGAGATGGATCAGGTCATGGGATATGAAGCAGGGGCAGATGATTATATTACAAAGCCGTTTAGTCTTTCGGTACTTCTTTTGAAAATAGAAGCACATTTCCGCCGCAGACAGGAGAAAACGGAAGCCGGAAAGATGATTTCGGGAGATATCGTATTTATCGCAGGAGAAATGAAAGTCCTGATAAAGAGTCGTGAAATCAGTCTGACAAAAACGGAGTTGAAAATGCTGACTTTTTTTCTTCAGAATCCGAAACAGATTCTTTCAAAAACACAAATATTGGAAAATGTGTTTGATCTGGAAGGGGATTTTGTGGATGAAAATACAATCGCTGTCAATATCAGAAGACTCCGTGAGAAAATCGAAGACAATCCGGCTGCACCGGTCTATATAAAGAATATCAGAGGTCTTGGGTATATATGGAATCAGGAGGTAAGGCAGTGACAAAGAGATATCG